>OCTX014569739.1_pt1 | contig 23383 bp, 15 predicted proteins | sample 1539691 | NCBI WGS metagenome assembly OCTX01 (sample SAMN02144231, study PRJEB22623) | gut metagenome | biome: sheep rumen | host: Ovis aries | place: New Zealand
TTCTCTTTCCATGCCGCGATCTCTTTGGCTACCTTGTAGTGGTCCGCACTGAGGAGCTTGTGGCGTTTCGCCAGTTTGAAATAGAACTTGCTGAAATAGTCGTCCATCATGCGCTTCATGGTGAAACGCGGAGTGATCTTCGTGACGGAGTTCTTGATATACTGGATCCACTCGGGGCTGTAGCCCTTGCTGTTCTTCGCGTAGTAGAGCGGAATGATCTCGTTCTCCAGCATCTGGTAGATGGTTGCGGCGTCGAGCTGATCCTGGTGAGCCTGGTTCTCGTAGGTGCGGTGCTCGGTCAACGCCCAGCCTGCGCCCTCTACGTAACCCTCATACCACCATCCGTCTTTGACGGAGAAGTTGAGCACGCCGTTCATCTGCGCTTTCTCGCCCGATGTACCGGATGCCTCAAGAGGACGGGTAGGCGTGTTAAGCCAGATATCTACACCGCTGATCAGACGTTTGGCAAGACGCATATCGTAGTTCTCCAGGAAGATGATCTTGCCCAGGAACTGCGGCATGCGGCTGATCTCGATGATACGTTTGATCAGACCCTGACCGCCTCCGTCTGCCGGGTGAGCCTTGCCGGTGAAGAGGAACTGCACCGGATAATTGGGATTGTTCACCAGCCTCTCCAGACGCTCCAGGTCCGTGAAGAGCAGGTGAGCACGTTTGTAGGTGGCGAAACGGCGGCCGAAACCGATAATCAGGTTGTTCGGGTTCATTTCATTGAGCGCGCGGACGATACGGGCAGGATCACCTTGGCTCTTCATCCAATCCTCGCGGAATTTCTCCTTGATATAGTCCATCATCTTGCGCTTCAGGCTCATACGCGTAGCCCAGATCTCTGCATCAGGGATATCTGCGTACGGCTTCCACATCTCGAGATTCGACTGGTCACCCATCCACTCTTTCGGCAGATATTTCTGGTACATCTCTTTCCATTCGTGTGCTGCCCAGGTAGGCATATGTACGCCGTTGGTGACGTAATCCACATGCAACTCCTCCGGGAAATAACCGGGCCATACCGGGCTGAACATCTTCTTGCTTACCTCGCCGTGGAGCCACGATACGCCGTTTGCCTCCTGGCAGGTGTTGAGCGCAAAGACACTCATCGAGAATTTCTCGGTGTTGTCGTCCGGATTGACGCGGCCCAGGCCGATCAGGTCATGCCATTCGATACCCAGCTTGCCGGCATATTCGTTCATGTATTTGTAGAACAGGCCTTCTTCGAAATAGTCGTGGCCTGCGGGAACCGGGGTGTGGCAGGTGTACAGACCGCTTGCGCGGACTACTTCCTTCGCCTGGTTGAAGGTCAGACCCTCTTCCTGTACCAGATCCACCAGACGCTGCAAGCCCATCAGAGCGGCGTGGCCCTCGTTGCAGTGATATACATCTTTCTTGATGCCCAGTTTCTTCAACGCCAGCACACCGCCGATACCCAGAAGAATCTCTTGTTTGATACGGTTCTCCCAGTCGCCGCCGTAAAGCTGGTGCGTGATCTGGCGGTCCCATTCGCTGTTCAGCTCGTTATCCGTATCCAGCAGATACAGATCCATACGGCCTACTGCTACCTTCCAGAGATATGCCTTCACCGTGCGACCCGGATACGGCACCTCGATAACCATGTTCGAACCGTCGGCTTCCTTCATCTGCGTGATCGGCAGGTTGGAGAAGTTCTGCGCCTCGTAATTGGCGATCTGCTGACCCTCCGGAGACAGCGTCTGGGTGAAATAACCGTAGCGGTAGAGGAATCCTACTGCCGTCATATCTACGTTGCAATCCGATGCCTCTTTGATATAGTCGCCCGCCAGAATTCCAAGACCGCCGGAATAGATCTTCAGAACATGGGTCAGACCGTATTCCATCGAGAAATAGGCGATGGTCGGTTTCTTCTTGTCCTTCGGAGTGTCCATGTAAGCGCGGAACTCTGCATATACATCGTTCAGCTTCTTCATGAATTTCTCGTCCTTCGACAACTCTACCATGCGGTCGTAGCTCAGGATGTTCAACATCACAATCGGGTTCGAGTTGGCGCGATGCCAGGCGTCCGTGTCCACATAACGGAACAGATCTTTGGCTGCGGCATTCCAGGTCCACCATAGGTTGTAGGCCAACTCCTGCAGTTTGCTCAAATCAGCCGGTAGGGTCGCGTGGATGTTACATTCTTTCCAAATCGGCTGGTTTACATTACTTACTTTTACTTTCATTGATATATATTTTTTTTATTTTGATTCTTCTTTTTGCACACATTTTCATAGGCTTCCTAGGGTTTCTAGGACGTCTATGTATAAAAATCGCCGCAAAATTACTATTTTTTTTTGAAATATGCAAGATTTTTAGTAATTTTGCACCTGATTTTATGATTTTGTGTATTTTAATTTGCATTCTATGATAGACGAAAAAGAGATTCTACGCCGCCGTGACATGCGCGATGTCTTCACCTTTACTATCGATCCGGCGGATGCAAAAGACTTCGACGACGCTATCTCGTTCGAGATAATAAATGACCAAATGGTAAATGACCCATACGGCGAAGCAGATCGTTCGACCGGAGGGAGATTAGAAATGGTAAATTACCGTATAGGTATCCACATCGCCGATGTGTCGCATTATGTCAAACCCGGTACGAAGACCGACGACGACGCCTACCAGCGCGGTACATCCGTCTATCTGGTGGACCGCGTCATCCCGATGCTGCCCGAAGAACTGTGCAACGACAAATGTTCCCTCCGCCCGGGAGAGGACAAACTATGTATGTCTGTGATCTTCACCTTTGAGGTCCCGCTGGACGCGGAGGGCACTCCTATTTATAATAACGCGCGCGTAGTAAAACACAAAATCTGCCGAACCGTCATCCGATCCGATGCACGACTCAACTATGACGAAGCGCAGGAAATCATTGCCTCGGGACTGAACGCAGGTAGTCTAAATCAGACTAGCGACACACTAACGAGAGAGAAGCGAGAGGGGAGCAATAAGGGAGTAAAAGCAGAGCTGCAGCAGGCTATTAGTACCCTGAACGCCATCGCGCTCAAGCTCCGGGCGGAAAGGATTGCCAACGGAGCGCTGACCATTGAGCAGGACGAGATGCGGTTCCGGCTCGACGAACACCATCATCCCGTGGAGATCTATTTTGAGCAGCCAAACGAAGCCCACCATCTCATAGAGGAGTTCATGCTGCTGGCGAACCGTACCGTGGCTAAAGAAACAGGGACGGGAAGACCGTTCGTATATCGTGTGCATGACCTCCCGGACTACGACAAACTGGAGGAAATCAAGAAGTTCAAACGCCTCAACGGCAAACGGGTGAAAGGCGATGCGATGCAAAGAGTCGTAGATATGCTTACCATTCGCGCACAGGCGAAAGCCGTCTATTCGACTTATAACATCGGCCATTACGGACTGGCGTTCTCGCATTACACCCATTTCACTTCGCCTATCCGCCGATACCCGGATCTGATGGTACACCGCCTCGTGGAGAAATATATCCTGACCGGGAAAAAAGAGTCGCTGACCAGAGAAGAACTCGAACTCATGTGTGAGCATTGCTCCGCTTGCGAGCAGGAAGCGGCGCAGGCGGAACGGGACTCCGTCAAGCAGTTCCAGGCTATGTGGATGGCAGATCATCTGGGAGAAATACTACCCGGACATATCGTATCAATCATGGATTTCGGCTTCTTCGTGCAACTCGACGACAGCCACTGCGAAGGACTGATACGCATGGAGCTCATCGAGCATCCGGAAGACTTCGTCCTGGGCGACCCCGTTATGGTACAAGTAATCCGGGTGGACCTCAATAGAAGCCAGATTGATTTCGAATTGGCTTAATTTAGGCCTCTTGAAGCCATAAATAGAAAATAAATTTGCACAAATGCAAATTTTTACGTAACTTTGCAGCCGAATTAAACAAATCATGCCGAATGGCTAAGAAAAAATTCATATTTCTGATCCTGTTTTGCGCCTTCTGCCTTTGCGCGCACGCGGAAACCTTATTATTACGTACAGGCGCACGCGTGAAAGGAACGATCGTCTTCCAGAATGAGGAAGTCGTTATTCTCCGTGATGCCGAAGGCGCGCGCTTCCAATACCCGCGCGCGGAAGTGCAGGAGATCCTTTCCGATGAAACGGAGCAGAAAGACACGGAAGCAAATGACCAAACGGTAAATGACCAAATGGTAAATAAGAAGGCCTCCATCCTTCTTGAACTCGCCGGAGGAGCGGCGGTGAACCCGAATGAGGCGGTAGGAGGGGCTTTCAGCGTTGATCTGCTTGTCGGCTCGCATCATATTGGAGACCGTCATCTGTTCGTCGGAGCGGGAGTAGGTTATCATGGCTTGTTCCTCGGTGAGGAGAAATATAACTTCCTGCCGGTTCAGGCAGCATTACGGATGCCGCTGACGGAAACCAAACATGCACCCGCTTTCGGTGTAGCGGTAGGTTATGGAATAGCGTTGTCCAAAGAATACCTCGGAGGGCTTTATGCCGGTGTCGATTTCGGATACCGGTGCCGGATCAATCCCAGAACGGCTGTTGCACTGATGGCTTTCGCGCAGTTCCAGCAGGCTATCGTACCGTCCGTTACTGTAATTGACGGAAATGAGTTTACCGCACGCTCGGGACGAAGTCTGGTCACGTCAGGCCTGAAACTGGCGCTTTATTTCTAAAGAATCCCTTAATCCCAAACCACAAACCACAAATCACAAATAACAAATCGTTAATCATTGAAAAAACAGCCCCGCGAATATAAAGTCTCAATCTTGCTCAACGAGAGCGAATTGCGCACACTGGATCGGTTCTGCGAGAAATACGGCGTGTCCAACAAAAGCCGCCTTATCCGCGAAACGCTCATGCGGGCTATACTCAAGAAGATGGAAAATGACCAGCCAACCCTCTTCGATTAAATATAAATGACCAAATGGTAAATGACCAAATGGTAAATAAAAATGCCTCCCTTTCCGGAGGCATTTTACTTAACCAAGGTAAGTCATCAAGATATGACTTCGTTGACCCGAATTCAGTTTGCGGATTGCTTTCTCCTTAATCTGACGTACGCGCTCGCGGGTGAGATGCAACTCGTCGCCGATCTCCTCCAGCGTCTTTTCAGGGGTACCGATTCCGAAGAACTTACGCAGGATGTCTGCCTCACGCGGGGTGAGTGTGGCTAACGCGCGGTTGATCTCGGTGGAGAGTGACTCGTTTATCAGGCCACGGTCCGCATTAGGCGAATCTTCGTTGACCATTACGTCGATCAGACTGTTGTCCTCTCCTTCTACAAACGGCGCATCGACACTCACGTGACGACCCGACATCTTCAGCGTCTCTGCAATCTTGTCAACCGGCATGTCCAGTGCTTCTGCTAACTCTTCCGCACTCGGCCTGCGCTCGTGCTCTTGCTCGAAACGCTGCAGAGCCTTGTTGATCTTGTTCATCGAACCTACCTGGTTCAACGGCAAACGGACAATACGGCTCTGCTCGGCCAATGCCTGGAGGATCGATTGGCGAATCCACCATACAGCATAGGAAATAAACTTGAAACCACGAGTCTCATCAAATTTTTCGGCAGCCTTAATCAAACCTAAGTTGCCCTCGTTGATCAAATCGGGCAATCCTAATCCTTGGTTCTGATACTGCTTGGCTACTGATACTACAAAGCGTAGATTACTTCTGACAAGTTCTTCCAACGCTGCGCGGTCTCCGTTACGGATACGACCGGCCAATTCTACCTCACGGTCAACCGATATCAACTCCTCTCGACCGATCTCTTGCAGATACTTGTCGAGACTTGCTGACTCACGATTGGTGATTGATTTTGTGATTTTTAATTGACGCATATATAATATGTCCTATTATTATGCTCGCCTGACGGCGAGGTGATCCGGTCGGGATTCGAACCCGAGACCCACAGCTTAGAAGGCTGTTGCTCTATCCAGCTGAGCTACCGGACCGCGCGCAAAAAAGCGCGCAAAATTACTGCTTTTTTTTCAAATATGCAAGTAATTTCGTATTTTTTTACCTTAAACCCTGCTTTTTTTATAGCAAACTGTCGAAAAGTTGCGCCAAATCCTGCTTGCGGCATGCCCCTACGTGACGGTTTACAAGCTCACCGTTCTGGAAGAACAGCATCGTCGGAATGTTCATGATACCGTATTCTTCGCAGGTATCGGGATTGTCATCAACGTTCAGTTTGCCGACAACTACTTTGCCTTCATATTCGTTCGACAACTCTTCCAGAATAGGCAGCATCATTTTGCAAGGACCGCACCATGCCGCCCAAAAATCTACTACTACAGGTTTGCCTGACGCAATCACATCCTTGATGTTAGCGTCCGTGATTTCTACTGTCATAATTGTATTTGTTTGATGGTTATTTTTTTCTGATTGGGTCTGCGCAGCAGGATATCTGTCAGCGGGTCTTCCAGATAGGTCTGCACGGCGCGTTTCACAGGACGGGCTCCGTTCTTCGTGTCATAGCTCTTCTCTACCAGCTGTTTGATTGCTTCCGGAGAAACACTCAGCTGATGGCCTTGCGCTTTCATCCGCTGTTGCAGCAAGCCTACCTCTATCCGTACGATCTGCGCTATGGTTTCGCGGCTCAGCGGATCAAAGGTGACTACATTGTCGATACGGTTCACAAACTCCGGCGGGAACTGTTTCTGCAGCGCCTTGAGCAGCATGTCGTGCGCGCGCTTGCTGTCCATCTCTTCCGCGCCGAAACCGATTCCGCTGCCGAACTCCTGCAACTGCCTTGTGCCTACGTTGCTCGTCAGTACGATAATTGTATTCCTGAAATCAACGATATGTCCCTGACGGTCCGTCAAACGGCCTTCGTCCAGTACCTGAAGCAGCACATTGAAAATATCAGGATGGGCTTTCTCTATCTCGTCGAAGAGCACGATCGAGTAGGGCTTCCTTCTCACCGCCTCGGTCAGTTTGCCGCCGTCCTCATGGGCTACATAACCCGGAGGCGCGCCTACCAGAAGACTCACCGTGTGCTTCTCCATATATTCGCTCATGTCAAACCGTACCAGCGCATCCTTGCTGCCGAACATCTCTTCCGCCAGACATTGGGCCAGATAGGTCTTGCCTACACCCGTCTGACCGAGGAAGAAGAAGGTGCCGATCGGGCGTTTCGGATCCCGCAGGCCCAGACGGCTCCGCTGGATAGCGCGGACAACGGTATCTACCGCTTTGTCCTGACCTATGATACGGCGTTTTAACGTGTCGCCCATCGTGCGCAACCGCTCGTTCTCTGCCGTCGCCACGCGCTGGACAGGTACGCCGGAGATCATACTGACCACCCCTGCTACATCATCCGTCGTGATGATATAAGGGGCTTCGCCCGGTTCGCCGATGGCGTTCTGGCGAGCGTGGCTGCGTGCGCCTACCTCGTCCATCACGTCTATCGCTTTGTCCGGAAAAGCACGGTCGGTGATATACCGCTCGCTCAGACTGACACAGGTGCGGATGACTTCTTCTGTATATACTACGTGGTGATAGTCGGCGTAATGGGCGCTGAGCCGCTCCAGGATATTTACCGTTTCTTCGCTCGTCGTCGGACGTACCTGTACTTTCTGGAACCTGCGTTCCAACGCTCCGTCTTTCTCAATCGATTTGGCATACTCGCTGGTGGTGGTGGCTCCGATACATTGTACCTCGCCGCGCGCCAAAGCCGGTTTCAGTATGTTTGCCGCATCCAGCGAACCGGATGCGTTGCCGGCACCGATAATGGTATGTATCTCGTCGATGAAAAGGATGATCTCCGGGTGGTTCTGAAGCTCGGTGAGCACTTGTTTCATACGCTCCTCAAACTGGCCGCGGTACGTGGTGCCGGCTACCATAGAGGCGATATCCAGTGTCACAATCCGTTTGCCCCGCAGCGCACCGGCTTCATTACTTATGATCCGCAATGCCAGACCTTCCACAATGGCTGATTTGCCGACACCCGGTTCGCCGATCAGGATAGGATTGTTCTTCTTGCGCCGGCTGAGTATCTGTATCACGCGTTCGATCTCCACCTCGCGGCCTACTACCGGATCCAACAACCCCTGCTCGGCCTGACGGGTCAGGTCATGACCGTATTTGTCCAACGCCGTAGTGGCGTTGTTCTTGCGCGCGTTGCGCTGCGGCTGCCAACTGCTGTCATTCACATCACCCATCGATTCGGAACCGTCTTTAGGATAGTTCGTCGAGAGGTGCGGCTGACCGTATAACTCCACCAACAGCGGATAACTCAGCCCCCATTGCGATTCCAGATAGGTCGCACACCGGTTGATCTGCTCCCGCATGATGGCAAGCAGCAGGTGAACGGAACCGATCACTTCGGTCTGGTACTCGCGGCTGATTCCCTCTGCAATACGCAGGATGCGTTCCACCTGCGGACTGCGTGTCACCGGTTCTGCCAGCGTATGACGCTCGACGCGCAGCTCTTTGTCCAGCTGCGCTTTCGCGGTGGCAAACTCTACATTAGCCTGACGAAGCAGCTCATATGCCGAACCCTCGCCTAAACGGATAATGGCTAATAGTAAGTGTTCCGGCTCTACCGTCTTGCATCTCAACCGCTCTGCCTCGTCGTGAGCGTAGTATAATATCTTATTTAAATTCTGTGTTACTTGCATGCTTATCTATACAGCAAAAATCGTGCTAATCTGTTTTTGTCAGTCTCCGTCTGCCAAAATGGCAATAATTCTCAATTATCAATTCTCAATTCTCAATTATAAAAGTGCCATGCCACTCCTGCCCGGAAGACATCGCGGTTAGTCGGGTAGTTCGGCATAGTCAGATAGTTCGTGTTACTCTTCATAAACAGATGGTTCAGGTGTTGGTAGTGCGCAAAGAAACGCAGGCGGATGGATCGTACATAGAAACTGGCATATACGTTCATCCACGGGTAGTTGCCTACATTCGTTTCCTGCTGGGTGGCAAACATACCGGTGCCCGGACACAAAACCGGTGCGTGATAGCGCGTGAAATAGCGCAGGTCCACACCTATCTGGGCGTCCAATGCCCTGAACCATGTACCGTGGTAATACAGCCGGTGCTGCAGGATCACCAGCGGAACGGGCATCACGCTGTCATTCGTGGAATGCTGTATCACGGCGCGGTTCTCCAGATTGATCCATGGAGTGGTCAGATCCAGTCCTATGTCGCCTGTGATGATCTGTACGTTGCCCCTGTACTGGCGCGGCTTCCAGTCTGCCGCGGAGACATAGATAGGGTTCGTCTGGTTCTCGAAACTGAAATCAATACGGGGTTTCAGCCATTGGTACAGATAACTGACTGTCGCGCCGCCCATGAAGCGGTATGTGAATCCGAACTCATTATCCCATCTCAAGTGGTTGGAGCGGAAATGTTGCAGGTAGTAATTGGGTGTCTCGCTCTTCGCATATGCCCGTGCAGAGATCAGCAGGGGATATCTGCCGGCCTTGAAACGTGTCTCCAGTTTGCCGTGTACGTCGAACTCGCCTATCTTGTATCCCAATACGCATACCTGGCCTTCTACATGGTAATGCACGTTCGCTCCGCTGTGTTTGTGTATCGCGCCGCCGACAAACGTGTTGTTGGTCCATTGGTAGTTGTATTCATAGATGTTTCCGTCCACGCGGTTCTGGCGCAACCGGTGGCTGTCGCCCGTCCCGCCGGACGGCATGAGAGAGATACAGTTGGTGTTCATAAACCGCTGACACTCGTTCATCGCGAAAGCGGTGATACCGAATCGCAGTTTCGTGTTGTAGGCTTCGCAGAAGGTGACAGCCAGCGTGTTACGGATAGTCAGCACATCCGTAGAGTCGTTTGTCTTGTCGGTGTTATAATAAGTGGAGTCGTAGAAATTCTGGTTGGCGGTCTTCTCTATATAACGGCGGTTCGAGTTGTTGGTCTCGAAGATATGGCTGAATGTCATCAGAGGCACGTACTCCACTTTGACGGTGTCTTTTTTGACCCTTCGTCCTTCTTCTATCACATAGATAGAGTCGTGATATTCGCGCGGGTTGGCGATCGAATATTGGTTATGCAGATAGCCGCTTAGATAGCGGAAACCGGTCATAGCGTTCAGCCTCACGGGTATGTCTTCCGCACTCAGACTGCTGCTCAGGTCGTTCACGTCCCGGATTCCTCCGTTGTCGAATGAACTCAGCCTGCTCCAGCCGAATGCGGCATGCATGCTGTAGTGCGCACCGGTGTAACTGCCCCATACGCTTCCCCGGTATAACTTACCCGCCGTATTCGCATAGTGGCCCATAGAACTCAGATAGTCCATCTCGACTCCTAAGTTGAGCCGTTTCCCTATATTGGCGGTAAATAGGAAATCAATGTCGTTCTCCTCGTGTCCGGTGACAAAACCTTTCTTGTAGGCTACATTGGAGTAGGGGGTTGTGGTGTTGAAGAAACGCTGCTGCTGCGGCGTCACGACATACGGAGTGAGACTCCATGCGAAAGGATCGTCTATCGTGCGCAAACGGTCCTGTACCACGCGCGACTCGATAGGGGAGACTAACACATTGCCGTTGGTGGCGCTGCTCAGCGAGTATAACTGCTGTACATCGATATCGTGGTAATTCAGTGTGGCGGTGTCGGTAAAAGCGATGGTATCCGCAACAGCGCTGTAACCGGGCATCTGCCATGTGTGTACTACGGTCTTGGTACGCAGCGGCTTGGCAGCGACCACATGGGCCGCTGCCAACAGCACTAATACTATGAATAGTCGTTTGTACAAAATAGCCTGTTCACCTTTTCCCCTCCCCCTCGTGGGGAGGGTCAGGGTGGGGTTGTTATTTCTTCTTCTTCAGCTTCGCTTGGAGTGCCTGGATCTCCTCTTCCTGGTTGCGGATCGTCTTCAACAACTCGTTCAACTCTTCGTTCTCGATGGTTGTCGGGTATTGCTCCTCTACGCTCTGCAGGAAGTCGGAAAGGACGTTCATGTAATTGATGAACGCGTCGTATGCCGACTCAAACTGGGTCTCGCCCTGATCGATATGATTCATGTAATGCAGGTAGTTCACGTCCTGCAGGCGAAGCCAGTTGGTCTTCAGATTCTTGTCCTGGCATAGATGAACGCGCTCTGCCACGGCGTACAACTTGTTCAGTGCCTCTTGCTGCAGGTCGTTGCCGGTATATACGCTCAGGTCTTTTGCCTCGCCGCTCCAGGTCAACGGGTACGGACTCGACAGCACATCCTCTGCCGCCAGTTTCTTGGCTGCTTCGGACGGAGTCATGAAGCCCATCTCGCGCTCCAATACATAATACGGCAATGCTTTCAGAAAATCGAAGATACCGCTGCCTGCGTTCTGACGGACGCCGAAGGTCTCTGCGCCTACCCAGATATTGATGATATCCTCACCTTCCGGCAGGGACTGCAACTGGTTCGCATATTTCTCTGCGTCTATCGGGAAATTGCCCCAGTTGGGATCAGAGAAATGGAAACTCAGCTCGTCGCTCAGATTGGTGTTGCGCAGCAGCACTTTCATCTTGGGTGCGCCGGCTGACTGATATACCTTGTTGGGAGTCTTCCAACTGATCACATGCTTGGCGCCTTCCGTCATGATCGTCTTGTATCCCATCTTGTTCAGGTTGTAGGCGGACTCATCGGTGTACAGCAACTCCGTGTTCCATACAGTCTGGGCTTTTACGCCGAAAATGGTCTCCAATAACTCGCCTTGGAGCTTCAGCTGTTTCTTGAATTCCGTCTCGTTGTACTCTGATGCCAGCGAGTAACTATACGGAGTAGCAAGAAACTCTACGCTCTTAGTCGCCGCCAGTTCCTTGAGGATGTCGATCATCTCAGGATTGAATTGCTCAAACATCTCGATCATCGTTCCGCTGATGCTTAGCGCGCAGTGGAATTTACCCTTGCTCAGGTTGATCATGTCTTTCAAGGTCCGGCAGAGCGGCAGATAGGAGGTCTCTACCAGCCAGTTTACGTGCTCTTCGGTAGCCATGTCATCATAATAGTAATGATCATGACCGATCTCGAAAAAACGATAGCGCTTCAGACGATAAGGGGTATGCATCTGGAAGCAAAAACATATATTTTTCATAATTCTATAAATTACTAAATGGTTAAATAACTAAATAAATGACCAAATGGTAAATGTCCAAATGGTAAATTACAATGTATGGTTGATTACGCCGTCATAGATCCTGCGTACTTTCAGTCCCGCGTCGGACCATTTGATATTGTTCACTTCCGCCATACCAAGCTCGTGCAGGCTCTTGTACATCGCCGGATATTTGACGATTGCGTAGATGGCATCAGCCATGGCGTCTATATCCCAATAATCCGTCTTGATGGCGTGTTGCAGAATCTCTGCGCAGCCGGACTGATGGGATATGATGGACGGACAGCCTACCTGCATCGCCTCCAGCGGGCTGATACCGAAAGGCTCGCTCACGGAAGGCATGATATACACGTCGCTCATCGCCAGCATCTCCTGTACCTGCTTGCCGCGCATGAAGCCCGGGAAGTGGAACTTGTCCGCGATACCGCGTTTGGCAACCAGGTCTATCATCTCGGTCATCTTGTCGCCGCTGCCTGCCATCACGAAACGGACGCCGTCCGTCTTGCTCAGTACGCGCGCTGCGGCTTCTACGAAATACTCCGGACCTTTCTGCATCGTGATACGGCCGAGGAAAGTGACCAGTTTGTCTTTTCTCTCCGGCTTGGTGAACTCTTCCGGATGAGCCAGCGGCTCAACGGCGTTGTGTACGGTGCTCACTTTGCGCGGGTCGATACCGTATTTCTCGATCACCGTGTTGCGGGTCAGGTTACTTACGCAGATGATATGATCCGCCTCGTCCATACCTCTCTTCTCAATGGCATAAACGGTAGGGTTCACATTGCCGCGGCTGCGGTCGAAATCCGTCGCATGGACGTGGATCACAAGCGGCTTGCCGCTGATATGTTTCGCGAACACACCTGCCGGGTAAGTCAGCCAGTCGTGGCTGTGAATGATATCGAAATCCAGACTGTGCGCTAACACGCTTGCTACCGCTTCGTAGTTGCCGATCTCTTCTATCAGGTTGTCCGGATAGCGGCCCGAGAAGCCGACGCAACCTAAATCATCAGTTCCGATACGGCGGTAGTCGTAATGGATGCCGTCCCGCAGATGGTAAAATTCCTCAGGACTCATCTTGCCTTCCATCCGTTGTTTCACATAGTCATAGTTGACATCTTTCCATACGATGGGCACACTGTTGGCTCCGATGATCTTCAGAAAACTCTGGTCCTCGTCACCCCATGGCTTCGGGATCACAAAAGTGATTTCCATGTCTGGCTGTTGAGCCATGCCGCGGGTCAAACCGTAGCTGGCGGTGCCTAATCCTCCTAAGATATGAGGGGGGAACTCCCAACCGAACATTAACGCTTTCATTTCTCTGCCTCCTTTCCTTCGCTTTCGACTTTCGACTTTTCGCTTTCGGCTATCTTGTATTTCTTCAGCGTGTCCATCACGCTGATCACTGCCGCCACGCTCGGAGCGTAACTCATGCCGCCGTGACCTTTGTACGGCGGGTTGCCGTCGTACAACTCGTTCAGCGTTCCTATTGTCAACTCGTTCATCTCTGCCTCGAAACCGACCAGCAGCCTTTCCATGAAACTGATACCGCTGTATTTATATACGTTCATGTATGCGCGTGCGTAAGCGGCTATCGTGAACGGCCATACCGGACCGTTGTGGAAATTGCGGTCGCGCTCCTGCTGGCCGCCGCGGTAAACAGGACGGTAGTCTCCGCTCTTCGGACTCAGCGTACGAAGACCCTTCGGTGTCAGCAACTCTTTGGTGCATATATCTACTACGGCTTTCTGCTGTTTCTTATCCAGCGGGCTGTAGGGAAGACCGGCTGCCCATATCTGGTTCGGACGGACTTCGCGGTTCTCGTAGTTGTTAATCACAAAATCATTCAGATACACGCCGTTCCAGAACGTCTTGACGAAAGAGTCTTTCGTGATCTCCGCTTGGTATTCCATCAGGTCGGCGCTGGTCTCTTTGCCCAACTCGCGCAGCATTTCTGCCGTAAACCGCATAGCGTTGTACCATAGCGCGTTGATCTCTACTACATAGCCCGTCCGCGGAGTGATAGGCCAGCCGTTCTCCGTCGCGTTCATCCAGGTGGCGGGTTTCTGGGTACCGTCAACCCACAGCAGACCGTTCTGGTGCAATTTGGCACGCGGATGGTTCTGCTTGCGGTACCAGTTGATGATATCTTTGCATAACTCGCCGTATAGCTCGGCTGCCTCGCGTACTGTATATTTGTGGGCGTATTTCTGTGCCGCACGGATAAACCACAGCAGGGCGTCCGGCTCGTCCATGCCCGTCATCTTGATGTCATGGATGCGGCCGCTCATGAATAACTGTATCTCTCCGATGGCGGTCTTGTTGATGATGGCGTCCCAGTATTCAGGACGGTCGATATCAAGCGTGCAGCTCGGGGTGGAGAAGAACGTATTGCGCGCGTCGGCGTGGAACCAGGGGAATCCGGCTAACAGATAGCATTTGTCATCCTCGCGTTTGTAGAACTGGCTCGCGCTGTTCTTCAGCGTCGAGAACATGTCCAGACGCTTGTTCCTCCGCTCCAGCTCTTTCTTCCAGACGGTCTTCAGCGAACTCGTCTTGCATTCCGTCACGCCTGCGGCGAAAATGATACTCTCGCCTTTCTTCATCGGTAACTCGAAATAACCCGGTACCAGCAGGTCCTCTTTATACGCATATCCGCGTTCTTGTTCCTTGCGGTAAACAATGTCTTTGTACCATTGCGGGTCGTGATGGTATTCTACAGCCTTGCTGAACTGCATGTACAGACTCGGGAAACCCGGATACATCCGGTTGAAGCGTCCGTTCTCGCATTCGTCCATGTTCGGATTAGCCAGCGGATTCTCGTGCGTCAGCTCGTTCACGCTCCTGAACGCCAGGAAGGGACGGAAACGCAAAACCGTCGGGCTGCCGCTCTCCAGCAGCGTGTAACGGATCAGTACACGCGGCTCGAAACTGACCAGCAAACGCTCCTTCTCCAATACCATCGCGCCTACGCGGTAAACGGTTTTGGAGATCAACTCGCAGTCAAACTCGCGAATGTACTTGTGACCGTTCGGACTGAAATGATTTTCGCCGTACTCATGCAAACCCAGATTGAACTCTGCGCCATGTTGGATAACCGTCTCGTCCAGCGAACTGAGCAATACAAAATTGTCGTCGCCCAGATGCGGTAGAGGCATCACCAACTGACCATGGTACTTGCGCGTGTTGCAATCAACCAGTGTCGTTGAGTTGTAAACGCCCGCACGGTTAGTCCGAATCATCTCTTTCTGAAGCGATCGCTCCAGATTAACAAGTACTGTCTTGTCAAAATTCAGATAACTCATGATTTGTGATTTAATATTAAGTAATTTATGTTGTTTGTATTTTTCGTTTTTGTCTCTCTTCTTTCTTCTTTTTGTATCCGCCAAGATTGGCGGATCTCCTTTCCCCCCTCCCTTGAGGGGAGGGTCGGGGTGGGGTTATTAGGGTGGGGTTCTCACAGCTCACTCACAAACTGCTTGATCCGCTGCTCCTCGCTCTTCTTGCATACCAGCAAGGCGCCTTTCTCCTCTACGATAATCATGTCCTCCACGCCTTGTATGATAGCCTTCTTGCCCTTCTCCAGCACAACGATGTTGCCTTTCGCATCGTAGAAATGCGATTCGCTATGCAGACTCACGTTGCCTTCTTCGTCTTTGTCGCTCAGCTCATACAGGCTGCCCCATGTGCCCAGATCGCTCCAGCCGAAACTGGACGGAATGACAAATACATTCTCCGCTTTCTCCATGATTCCGTAGTCGATACTGATGTTCGGGCATTTTGGGAACATCTCTTCGATGAACTGCTCCTCCTGCTCGGTTCCCATCAGCAACTCGCCTTCGCGGAAACGGTCTGCCACTGCCGGCAGCAGATACCGGAAAGCCTCGCTGATCGTCTGCAGATTCCAGATGAAGATACCGCTGTTCCATAGGAAATCGCCGCTCTCCAGAAACACTTTGGCCATTTCCAGATTTGGTTTCTCCGTAAACGTCTTCACCGGATAAATCCCTTCGTTAAGCGCCGTAGGCGCAGCAATAGGCAGCTCTGCTGCATCATTGAGCTCGCTTCGCGAGCGCTCATTTATAAATTGAATATACCCGTACCCCGTCTCCGGACGTGTCGGCTGCATCCCTAACGTGCAGATGGCTTTGTTCGTACTCACGAAATCAAAAGCCTTGCTGATCGTCTCACGGAATTTCTCTTCCTCCAGAATCAGATGGTCGCTTGCCGCCACTACGATATTCGCTTGCATCTCCGGCTTACTCCAGTCGATGTCCAAATAATTGGGCAACTGCGATGTCTCCGATCCGCCTTTCACTTTCCCGTCCTTGGTATAGCCTTGCTCAGACGTGTAACCATAGGCGCGTTGAAGACATAGCGCCCTTATATGCGCCGTCGCGTACGCGATACAAGGAGCCGTATTCCTGCGCGCGGGCTCGCATAAAATCTGTCCTTCGCTCAAATCCGGCACCTGCTCCAGTATCATCTGCTTGTACATCACGTTCGTTACGATGAACATGTTCTCAATCGGTATCAGGGGACGGAATCGGTCCACCGTCATCTGAAGCAAACTACGGCCGGTGCCGAAGAAATCCAGGAACTGCTTCGGCCTCTCTTCCCTGCTGAACGGCCAGAAACGGCTTCCTACGCCGCCTGCCATTATTACGCAATAGTTGTTTTTGTTGTTTTTCATCTATACTTTAATGTGTGTTATCGGTATTTCAATTTACTCACGGCTCGTTTACGACTCTTTTACGACTCAGCCACGACGCAATTTTTTAATCTCGGTGCCCAAAGCACTCGTTCAAAAAAACGTGCAAATATACTACTTTTTTTTTATATATGCAAGCGCGCGCGTACTTTTTTTATAAAAAAGCACTTTTTGACCTGAAAAATAAACTTCTTTCAACTTTCAACTTTCAACTTTCAACTTTTATTTGTATCTTTGCACCGTAATTTGGAATAATATGGGCTTTCGGCAAAAAAATAGTGTTTTGAATTTTGAATTTTTAATTTTGAATTTAGCACTCCTGTTGTGCGTCTCCTGCTCAAGAGGCAATACCCCCAAGCCGTACGGCTATTACCGTATAGCTACTCCCGACACCGCCTATACGGATTTTCAATCCTCAATTCTCAATTCTCAATTCTCAATTCTCAATTACCCTTACACCTTCGCCCTCTCCCGAAATGCCGTGGTGCAGCCGCGGACAGATGTGGACGAACCATACTGGATAAACATCGTTTATCCTTCGCTCAACGCTACGATTCATTGCTCCTATAAACCGGTGCGCAACAACCTCCGCGAACTGACCAACGACGCACTTGAGTTTGTGTACCGCAACGCCTCCTTTGCTACTGCAATCCCCGAGCAGGAGTATATGCATCCGGAGGCGCACGTGTACGGCGTACTCTTTGATCTGGAGGGCAACACAGCTTCGTCATGTCAGTTCTTCGTCACGGATTCGACACGCCATTTCTTCCGTGCTTCGGTTTACTGCAACTGTCCGCCGAATGCCGATTCGCTGGCTCCGGTGTACCAATACATCCGCACGGATGTCATCAAAATGGTAGAAACCTTCGAATGGACCAAATGAGAAAATGAGAAAATGGTAAATGACCAAATGGTAAATAAAAAAGCGCTCGCGCTTTTGCTGGATCCCGAAAAGGCGGACCTCACATCCCTGCCGATCACCCCGGATGTGCATCCCGACTATATCTTCGTGGGCGGCTCCACCGGAGGCGACACCACCGCCTTTGTCCGTGCCCTCAAAGAATATCTTACAGCGCAGCGGTCTTACAGCGCAGCGGTCTTACAGCATCGCGGTCTTACAGCCGAAGGCGGTCTTGGGCGGCCGCCCATCATCCTCTTCCCCGGTTCCGCAGCGCAGTTCACGCCCGAAGCGGACGCCGTTCTGTATCTATCCCTGCTTTCAGGAAACAACCCCGAATACCTTATAGGTCAACAGATTAAGTCCGCCAGGACGATACAGGACTCTTCCATGGAAGTCATTCCTACGGGATACATCCTGATAGACGGCGGAGTGGAGACTTCCACGATGCGTGTCACGGGCACCAAACCTCTCGATCCTACCACCGCCGAAGGCATTCAGACAATCATAGATACCTCCATCGCTGCCGAACTGATGGGTAAAAAAGCCATCTATCTGGAAGCCGGTTCCGGAGCGCAGACACCCGTCCCGCCGGAGATCATCAAAGCCGTCCGTGCCAAGACGTCGGTCACGCTTATCGTAGGAGGAGGAATACGTACCCCCGAAGCCATGAATGCGGCTTATGCCGCCGGAGCGGACATAGTGGTCATCGGCAACCATTTCGAATCCCATCCCGAAGAACTGAAATCCTTCGTACATCGTACATCGTCCCTTCGTACATCAGACGCCGACGAGCGCTTCATGGCTCTAGCCATAGAAGAAGCGAGAAAGGCGCTGAAAGCCGACGAGATCCCCGTAGGCTGTGTCATCGTCTCGCAAAATCAGGTCATTGGACGGGGGCATAACCTGACCGAAACGCTCTCCGACGTCACCGCGCATGCAGAGATCCAGGCTATCACAGCCGCTTCGCAGACCCTCGGAGGCAAGTATCTGCCGGACGCTACTCTCTATGTCACGGTAGAACCGTGCGCCATGTGTGCCGGAGCCATCGGATGGGCGCAGATAGCACGTATCGTTTACGGAGCACCGGACCCGAAACGCGGGTTCGCGACATACGCCCCGAAGGCCTTTCATCCGAAAGCGAAAATAACATCCGGAGTCCTGGAAGACGAATGCAAGGAACTGATGCAGCAGTTCTTCCTGTCGAAACGAGCAAAAAAATAGACAAACACATTATAAACCATGCAAATAAAAGATCTAACATCCCAAATCACCCGTTTCAAGGCTTTTCCGATAGTCCTGCGCCTGGGTATATTTGCTGCTCTGGCAGTCGTGTGTGTCCTCATGTTCCCGCGTTATAACAACGCCTTCCGCTATCACTACGAAGTGGGAAAACCATGGGGTTACGGCACCCTCACTGCGGACTTTGACTTCCCTATCTATAAGACCGATGCGCAGCTGCAGACCGACCAGAAGCAACTGCTTTCCACCTTCGCCCCTTATTTCAAATATCTTCCGCGCGTGCAGCGGGAAGTGAAAGTGGTGTCCCTCGGAACGATGGAATGGATGCAGTCGGAGGGTTATACCAGAATAGCAATCAACCAGTCCAGGTATCCCTTGTCGGAGGTCTATACACCAATGACGGCGCATAAGAAATTCGGCTACGACTGCGCTCAGAACCTGGTGCTGGACACGGCGAAGACGGAGGACATGCGAACCAAACTGCTGTCCACTATTTCGCCTACCCAGGGACTTGTCCAGAAAGGAGAGAAGATCATAGACAAAGGCGAGATCGTGACAGAACGCAATTACCAGATCCTGCAATCGCTGCGGCGTGCCTATGAGGATGAGTCGCTCGGTCACCGCCAGCGCACACTCTCTATCTTCGGGGAAGCGATGCTGGTTGTGCTGTTCCTGAGTCTGTTTGTCATCTATCTCTATGTCTTCCGTGCCGCTTATCTGCGCAGTACTTCCACGGTTCTGTTCTTCTGCCTGCAGATGTTTATTGTTATCGCGCTGGCTTGCCTCGCTTTGCGGTTCAATCTGTCGGTTTATCTGATTCCCTTTGCGTGGGTGCCCATCCTGACCCGTGTCTTCTTTGATTCGAGAACAGCCCTTTTCCTGCATTTCACAACGATACTCATTTCTTCTATCGTAGTGCCTGCGCCCGTAGAGTTCTTCTTTATCCAGATCGTGGTAGGCATGGTGGCGGTGTCTTCTCTGTCGGACATGACCCGCCGCGCACAACTCGTACAGACGGCGGCTTGGATATTCCTCGCGCAGAGTGTGGCTTATACCGCACTCACTTTCGCGCAGACGGGCGTATGGTCGTCTATCGATTTGTGGATGTATCTCTATTTCTTCATCTGCGGACTGCTCACGGTAGGATGCTACGGTCTGATTTATATGTTTGAGAAACTGTTCCGTTTCATCTCGTCTATCACGCTTGTCGAACTGGCGGACATCAACTCCGAACTGCTTCATATGCTTGCAGAGCGTGCTCCCGGCACCTTCCAGCATTCGATGCAGGTGTCTAACCTTGCGACGGAAGCAGCCAAGGCTATCGGTGCCAACGCGCTGCTGGTGCGCACCGGCGCTCTGTATCACGATATAGGTAAGATGACCGACCCGCTCTACTATGTAGAGAACCAGACGGGGACGGAGAACCCGCTGCTGAAGATGGATCCCCGCGATGCGGCGCAAGTGGTCATCGCCCATGTCCCGGAAGGGGAGAAGATAGCACGCCGGAACCATCTGCCGGAGGTGGTCATCAATTTTATTACCACCCACCACGGCACCTCGCTTGTGCGCTATTTCTACAACACCTATTGCAATGCGCATCCGGGCGAGGAAGTGGATGAGACGCTCTTCCGCTATCCGGGCTCCAAACCCACCACGAAAGAAGGTGCCATCCTGATGATCGCGGATGCGATAGAGGCGCGTTCGCGCAGTCTGTCGGAGTTCACGGAGAAAGCGATAACAGAAGCGGTGAACCAGATGATAGACTCCCAGATAGCGGACGGCCAGTTCGCCGAGACACCTCTCTCCTTCAAGGACGTGGAGGACATGCGAAAGGTCTTCATCTCGCGTCTCATCGCCATGAACCATCATCGTATCTCTTATCCTACTTTAAACAAATAACAATGTATAATTTACAATGTACAAAGCGTTCTATGGGCTTCTGTACAGACTTAATAGAAAGTACGTATCTTAAAACGTTGTACCAAGCTCCCAAAGCCCTTTGTGAATTGTAAATTGTGAATTGTGAATTGTGAATTATGAATTGTAAATTATACTTGGCTCCCATGGAGGATGTCACCGATCCTGCCTTCCGTGCGCTCTGCAAGCGTTACGGAGCCGATCGCGTCTATACGGAGTTTGTCAATGCGGACGCTCTTGTCCGCGATATAGCTTCCACCACCCGCAAACTGACCATCCACGACGCCGAGCGGCCTGTTGCTATCCAGATATACGGAAAAGACCCCGAATCCATGGCGGAGGCGGCAAAGATAGTGGAGCAGGCGCATCCGGATGTCATAGATATCAATTTCGGCTGTCCGGTAAAGAAAGTGGCGGGCAAGGGAGCCGGAGCGGGGCTGCTCCGCGACGTGCCTAAGATGCTGGAGATAGCCAAAGCCGTAGTCAATGCCGTCTCTACGCCTGTCACAGCCAAGACACGTCTCGGATGGGACGAAGCCGACCTCCTACCCCGTGTCAATCCCTTGGGACTCAATACTCCCTCCCTTGAGGGGAGGGGTGGGGAGGGGTTCTTTATTGTCGAACTTGCTGAGGCTCTCCAGGACTGCGGTATTCAGGAACTCGCCATCCACGGCCGCACGCGTTCGCAGATGTACAGAGGCGAAGCCGACTGGACGCTGATAGGTGAGGTGAAGAACGACCCGCGCATACATATACCTATTATAGGTAACGGGGACGTGTGTACGCCTGAACGCGCGCGTGAGTGTTTCGACCGCTACGGCGTGGATGCCGTCATGGTCGGTCGCGCTACTTTCGGTGCCCCGTGGCTCTTCGCAGAAATGAAAGAATATCTGTCTGGAAATTCGGTCTGTCAGTCCGAAGGACGGTCTGTCAGCGAAGAGCGGTCGCCCACTTGGCATCTGTCAGCGACTCCGCCGCGGTCAATGGAAGAAAAGGTAAATGTTCTCAAGGAACATGTGCTTTCTTCCATTCAGTGGTGCGGCAACGACGAACGCAAAGGTATCGTCCATTCGCGCCGGCATTTTGCGGCGTCGCCGGTGTTCAAAGGGTTGCCGGATTTCAAACAGACCCGTATCGCCCTTCTCCGCGCCGAAACCGTCTCCGAAGTCTTCGCTATCATGGACTCCATCGTCAACCGATACGCTCCTTCGGTTGACGATGAGGTCATGTAAAATGCCATCGTCAACCAATGGGGACAATCTTAGCATCGACCATGTATGGTCGGTTAAAATCACATCCTGTAATGAAAAAATCCTTCGTACATCGTACATCGTCCCTTCGTACATTCTTTGATTCCCACGCCCTCTGGGTTTCCATGCTCATCGGTGCTTTCGGCTATAAACTCTTTCTGCCGCTTGCTCCGACGCTCCCGTGGCTGATTTTCTTTATGCTCTTCTTCACGTTCTGCAAAGTCAATCCGCTGGACCTTCGTCTTCATAAATGGCATTGGGCTGTTCTTGCCGCGCAACTGTTTTTGAGTTTCGCTACGTATGCCGGAGTGATGTATCTCACGCATAATAAGGTCCTTGCGCAGGGACTGCTGATGTGTTTTATCATGCCTACTGCTACAGCAGCGCCTATTATTGCAGGCAAACTGGGCGGTTCGATCCAGAACCTGACTGCCTTCACCCTCCTCTCTAATTTTGCTACAGCCATCGTCGTTCCCGCCACCTTTCCGCTAATAAGCAATAACTTGGAACTTTCAACTTTAGAACTTCTTTCAACTTTCAACTATCAACTTTCAACTTCCTTCCTCCCCGCCTTTCTTTTGATCCTCTCGCGCATCGCACCTCTCCTCCTCGGACCTTTCTTCGCCGCCTGGCTCCTCCGGATCGCGTATAAATGGAAGACCCGAAAAGAGTTTGTCCTGTCCCCAGGACTCGCGCAAATTCCTTTCTACCTCTGGGGCGCGTCCATCGTTGTGCTTATGGCGGTAGTCACCAATACAACAATTTCAACTATCAACTATCAACTATCAACTATCCTAACTCTGTTAATATGCTCTTTCTTCGCCTGCCTTGTTCAGTTCGGTCTGGGCAAACTGATAGGCTACTATCTGCCGGCAGCCAGCAAAGGAAAAGACTACCAGGATGTGCTCATCAACCCGGCTGCGGCTCCTACAACCATGGCTGGCGTCTCCTCCATTACTGCCGGACAGGCTTTCGGACAGAAGAACACTTCCCTCGGCGTCTGGATGGCAAATACCTATCTCGACCCCATGGCGTCTTTAGGTGCGGCGGCGTATATCATATGGCAAAATATCTTCAATTCAGTCCAATTGACTATCGCTGCCCATAAAAAATAGCGTATCGACTTTCGACTTTCAACTTTCAACTTTTGGCTTTTGACTTTCGACTTTCGACTTTTGACTAAAAAAATAATTTTTTATTTGCATATTCGAAAAAAAGGTTGTATCTTTGCACCCGAATTGAAAACTGTCGATATATCGCTATCTCGTAATATCGGTATGTCGGAAAAGATATCAATCAACTTATTAATTAACTT
>OCTX012223713.1_pt1 | contig 23378 bp, 21 predicted proteins | sample 1539691 | NCBI WGS metagenome assembly OCTX01 (sample SAMN02144231, study PRJEB22623) | gut metagenome | biome: sheep rumen | host: Ovis aries | place: New Zealand
CCGACAAATTAGAAAGCCTTATAAAAAAAGTTTTGAAGAACTTTTTTATATAGGCTTTCTTATGCAGTTGGGGGAGAGTAAAAAACAATACATATTAGGGACAGAACTTATTGAAAAAATATTGCAAAAAGTTAACAAATATGATATAACTAAAAAAAACAAACATGAGGTGAAATAATGATACAAGCTTACGCTAAGTCAGATGTTGGAAAAGTTAGAGAACAAAACCAAGATAGCTACTATATATCAGAGCCATTAGACGAAGTCCAACTATTCATAATAGCAGACGGAATGGGTGGTTACAATGGCGGAGAAATAGCAAGTAGTCTAGCAGTTCAATCAGCTAAAAATTATATAGAAAACAATTTTGCTAGTTCAGAAAAAGACAAAGAAAGCATAATACAATTGGTAGGGAGTAGTTTAGAATATGCCAATATGGTAGTTTACGAGAAATCAAAAGAAAACGAAGAACTATCAGAAATGGGTACTACAATGGACATATGCTTAATATATAATAATAAGGCATATATTGGTCATGTTGGGGATAGCAGAGTATATAGAGTAAGAAAAGAATTTATAAGAAAACTTACACAAGACCACAGCTATGTTCAAAAATTAGTAAAAGATGGAACAATAACACAAGAAGAAGCACAACATCATCCACAAAAAAATATGTTAATAAAAGCACTCGGCTGCAACGCATTTGTAGAGCCAGATGTAATGATAAAAGGTTTCCAAAAAGATGATATTCTTTTAATGACAACAGACGGACTAACAAATTTAGTAAGCAAAGATCATATATTCGAAACAATAAAAACAGAAAACTTAGAACAAATACCAAAAAAATTAGTAGAACAAGCTAATAATAATGGTGGTTATGATAATGTAACAGTAATAGTGATAAAAAATATATAAACCTTAGAAGGGGAAGGTAATAATATGGATTTAGAAGGAAAGTTACTTGGGAATAGATATGAAATAATAAAGAAAATAGGTAATGGAGGAATGGCAACAGTATATAAAGCAACAGATAAAATATTAAAAAGACAAGTTGCCGTAAAGATACTTAGAGATGAATTTACAACAGATGAAGAATTTATAAGAAGATTTGAAGTAGAAGCTCAATCAGCAGCTAGACTAACACATCCTAATATAGTTTCAATATATGATGTAGGTGTAGACGGAAATTTACATTTTATAGTAATGGAGCTTATCCAAGGAAAAACTTTAAAAGAAATAATAGTAGAAGAACAAGGACCACTTCCATGGAAATGGTCAGTAAATGTAGCAATCCAAATAGCTCAAGCCTTAGAAATGGCTCATAGAAACAACATAATACATAGAGATATAAAACCACATAATATAATTATTACAGAAGATGGAATAGCAAAAGTTACAGATTTTGGAATAGCAAAAGCGGTTTCAAATTCAACAATTACAGCATTTGGAACAACAATTGGTTCAGTACACTATTTTTCACCAGAACATGCAAGGGGAGGATTTACAGATGCAAAATCTGATATTTACTCATTAGGTGTTGTAATGTACGAGATGCTTACTGGAAAAGTACCATTTGATGCAGATACACCAGTTTCTGTTGCATTAAAACATATGCAAGAAGAACCAACAGAACCAATAGAAAAAAATCCAAACATGCCATCATCAGTAAATAAAATTATAATGAAAGCATTGAAAAAAGATGCAACATTAAGATATCAAACAAGTACAGAAATGCTTGTGGACTTAAAGGCAGCTCTAAAAAATCCAGAAGGAGATTTTGTAGAGGAAAAAGAATATGACCCAACTGCTAGAACACAAAAATTAAATGCAGAGGAAATTGAAAGAGCAAATAAAAGAAAAAATAAGAAAAAAGAAAATAAACTTATATCATTTATAAAAAGCCATAGAGTAATAAGCGCAATGGCAGGAGTTGTACTATTATTTTTCATAACATTTATAGGAACAATGTCAATGCTAAGTTCATCAAAACCTAAAGAAACTAAGGTTCCAAACGTAATAGGTATGACAGAAGAAGAAGCTAAAAAGCAAATAGAGGATGCTAAACTAGTATTTGAAAAAGACAAAGAAGAATATGACAAAGAAGTAGAAGCTGGAAAAGTAATTAGCCTAAAAACAGAAATTGGAGAATACATGAGAGCAATGGGAAATTTAACAGTAAAAGAAGGAAGCAAAATCTTTGTTATAATAAGTAAAGGACAAGAAAAGACTAAAGTTCCAAATGTTAAAGGAAAAGAAAAAGAAGAAGCTACAAAACTACTAGAAGAAGCAAAACTAACAGCAGAAATAGTTGAAGAAAATAGCAAAACTGTAAAAGAAGGTTATGTAATTAGCCAAGAAACAGAAGCAGATACAGAAGTACTAGCAGGTGAAACAGTAAAAATACATGTAAGTACTGGTGTAGAAAAAGTAACTATGGTTAGTGTTATAGATAAAGACGAAGAAGAAGCTAAAAAAGCACTAAATGCTATAGGAATAACAAATATAAACATAGCTTATGAAGAAAATTCAAGTAAAGATTATGGAAAAGTAATAAAACAAAGTATAGTAGATGGAAGTACAGTAGAAAAAGATGCAAGTATAACACTTACTGTAAATAACTATAAAGCAAGCAAAACAGTTAAATTATCAATAAATGTTAAGAAAATAACAGGTTATAATGAACCAGCTGCAAGTACTGAAAAAACAGATAACACATCAAATAAAGAAAAAGAAAAAGCCAAAACAGTTAAAAGTGTTGAAGTAAAAACATCATTAGATGGTAATGTTGTGGATACAAGAACAGTTAAAGAAGATGAGCAAAATGTTGGCGTAGATGTATCTGGTAATGGAAGTCATAAAATCACTGTTCAAATTGATAATTTTGTAAGAACAAAAGACATTAATTTTGATACATCTGAAGCAACAGTTGTAATAGAATAATAATAGAAAAAATATGAGGAACGACTAATTTAATCGTTCCTCATAATTGAAATAAAGAAAAAGTGGAGGAATAATGCAAGGTCTAATAATAGAAAATATATCAAATTTATATAAGGTGAAAAGTGGAGAAAATATATATACTACAACAGCTAGAGGAAAATTCAAAAAAGAAGATATAACCCCAGTTGTTGGAGATTTGGTGAAAATAGCAGAAATAAATGAAGAAAAAAAAGAAGCAGTAATTGACGAAATTTTGCCAAGAAAAAACTATGTAAAAAGACCCAAAGTTGCAAATATTTCTCAACTTGTATTTGTACTATCTAGCAAACATCCAAAGCCAGATTTGCTAATGTTAGATAAACAATTAGCATTTGCTGAATTTCTAAATATAAAATCAATAATAGTTCTAAATAAAATAGACTTGGATAAGGAAACAGAATTTAAGCAAATAAAGAAAATATATGAAAATGTTGGATACAAAGTAATAGAAACACAAGCAAATGCAGGTAGCGGAGTAAAAGAATTAGTTAAGCTGATGAAAAACAACATAAATGTTTTTTCAGGAAATTCTGGTGTTGGAAAATCAACACTTATAAATTCAATATTTAATGAAAATCTAACAATGGAAGGCGAAATAAGCCAGAAAAATAAAAGAGGAAAAAATACAACAACATCAATAAAACTATACGAAATAGATGAAAATACATATATTGCAGATACACCAGGCTTTTCAACATTTGAAATATCAGAAATAGAAACAACCGAATTAGAAAAATGTTTTAAAGAATTCAAACAATATATAAAAGACTGCGAATTTGTAGGTTGCACACACATAAAAGAAGAAAATTGTGGAATAAAGAATGCGGTAGAAGCGGGAAAAATAAACTTAGACAGATACAATAGATTTGTAAGGATTTATAGTGAATTGAAAGATAAGGAGAATAAAAAATGGTAGAAATATCAACATCAATTTTATCTACATTAAAAGGGAAAGAGGCAGATACATTTTTTGCATTAGAAAAAGCAAAAACAGATTATTTCCATATAGATGTTATGGATGGCAAATTTGTAGAAAATGATACTTATGAGAAAATGTTAGCGTATAGCTCATATATAAAAAGAATTTCAAACTTGCCACAAGATGTACATTTAATGGTAGAAGATGTAAAAAGTGCAATTGATGATTTCTTAGCTGTAGAGCCTAATATAATAACATTTCATTACGAAGCGTGCAAAAATAAAGAAGAAGTAATGGAAATAATAAATTATATAAAACAAAATAATTGCAAAGTTGGAATATCTGTAAAACCAAATACTCCAATAGAAAGTATTTATGAATTTTTACCATATGTTCATCTAGTTTTAATAATGACAGTAGAACCAGGAAAAGGTGGACAAACATTACTTAAAGACATGGTAAACAAAATAAAAACTCTTAAAAAGTATGTTGATGAAAATGGCTTGGAAATAGATATAGAAGCAGATGGAGGAATAAACTTACAAACAGCTCCAGCAGTAAAAGAAGCAGGGGCAAATATCTTAGTAGCAGGAACTGCAATATTAATAGCAAAAGATTTTAAAGTAATTATAGACGAATTAAAACAATAAATTTAAGTCTCAAAAAGCAATAGAAAATTTAAAATTCTATTGCTTTTTTTAATTCTTAGTGATATCTTAAAAGGGCATACGAAATTTGAAAAAAATGTTATAAATTCAAAATTTTGTATATACTATACAATGGAAATATAATACATATATTTCACAAACAGATGGGAGTTGAAAATTATGGCAAATGATTACAAAATTGTAGATAGCTTGGAAAGTCTAGAGGAAAAAATAAAACAAGTAAAAGAAGCTCAAGCTAAATTTGCAAAATATTCACAAGAAGAAGTAGACAAAATCTTTTTAGCAGCAGCTTTAGCTGCAAATAAGGCAAGAATACCACTTGCAAAAATGGCAGTTGAAGAAACAGGAATGGGAGTTGTAGAAGATAAAGTTATAAAAAATAATTATGCAGCAGAATATATCTACAACAAATACAAAAATACTAAAACTTGTGGAGTTATTGAAGAAGACAAGGCATATGGAATAAAAAGAGTTGCAGAGCCACTTGGTTTAATTGCAGCAGTTATACCAACAACAAACCCAACATCAACAGCAATCTTCAAAACTTTAATATGTTTAAAAACAAGAAATGGTATAATAATAAGTCCACATCCAAGAGCTAAAAAGTCAACAATAGAAGCGGCTAAAATAGTTTTAGAGGCAGCAGTAAAAGCAGGAGCGCCAGAAGGAATAATAGGTTGGATAGATGTGCCATCATTAGACATGACAAATATGTTAATGCAATCAGCAGATACAATATTAGCAACAGGTGGACCAGGAATGGTAAAGAGCGCTTATTCAAGTGGAAAACCAGCATTAGGAGTAGGCGCAGGAAATGTGCCAGCAGTAATAGATGAAAACGCAGATATTAAACTTGCGGTTAATTCAATAATACATTCAAAAACATTTGATAATGGTATGATTTGTGCATCAGAGCAATCTGTAATTGTACCAGAAAAAATATATGAAGAAGTAAGAGACGAATTTGCAAAAAGAGGTTGCTACTTCTTAAATCCTGAAGAAACTGAAAAAGTTCGTAAAACAATAATCATAAATGACTCTTTAAATGCAAAAATAGTTGGACAAAAAGCTCATACAATAGCTAAATTAGCAGATGTTGAAGTGCCAGAGGATACAAAAATCTTAATTGGAGAGGTAGAATCAACAGAAGTTTCTGAAGAATTTGCACACGAAAAATTATCTCCAGTGCTAGCAATGTATAAAGCCAAAGATTATGATGACGCAATAACAAAAGCGTGCAAGCTAATTGATGGTGGAGGACTAGGCCACAGTTCATCACTATATATAAATGCAGAAAAAGAAGAAGAAAAACTACAAAAATTCTATTCAGCAATGAGAACATGTAGAGTATTAGTAAATACACCATCATCACATGGAGGAATAGGAGATATATACAACTTTAAATTAGATCCATCATTAACACTTGGATGCGGTTCATGGGGAGGAAACTCAGTTTCAGGAAATGTAGGAGTAAAAAATTTATTAAATATAAAAACAGTAGCCGAAAGGAGAGAAAATATGCTTTGGTTTAGAGCGCCTGAAAAGGTATATATAAAAAGAGGTTGCTTACCAGTTGCCTTAGAAGAATTAAAATATGTATTAAATAGAAAAAAAGTATTCATAGTAACAGACAAATTTTTATATGAAAATGGTTATACAAAAGGAATTACAGACAAATTAGATGAATTAGGAATAGCACACACAACATTCTCAAATGTTGCGCCAGACCCAAGTTTAGCTTCTGCAAAAGAAGGTGCAGCTCTAATGGAAACATTTAAACCAGATTGCATAATAGCACTTGGTGGTGGTTCAGCAATGGATGCAGCAAAAATCATGTGGGTACTATATGAACATCCAGAAGCAGATTTCTATGACATGGCAATGAGATTTATGGACATCAGAAAAAGAGTATATGAATTCCCTAAAATGGGAGAAAAAGCTTACTTTATAGCGGTTCCAACATCATCTGGAACAGGTTCAGAAGTAACACCATTTGCAGTTATAACAGATGAAAAAACAGGAGCAAAATATCCTTTAGCAGATTATCAATTAATGCCAAATATGGCAATAGTAGATACAGATTTAATGATGAATGCTCCAAAAGGTTTAACATCAGCATCTGGAATAGATGCATTAGTTCACTCATTAGAAGCTTATGCATCAATGATGGCAACAGAGTTTACAGATGGATTAGCATTAGAAGCAATTAAATTAATATTTGAATACCTACCAAGAGCATATGAGAAAGGCGCAGAAGATCCAGAAGCAAGAGAAAAAATGGCACATGCTGCAACAATGGCAGGTATGGCATTTGCAAATGCATTTTTAGGAATAGCACACTCAATGGGACACAAACTAGGAGCATTCCATCACTTACCACACGGTGTAACAGTTTCACTTGTAATACCACAAGTAATGAGATTTAATGCAGCTGAAGTTCCAAACAAAATGGGAACATTCCCACAATATGAATATCCACATACTTTAAGAAGATATGCTCAAATTGCAGAAAACTTAGGAATTGAAGGAAAAGATGATCAAGAAAAATTAGATAAACTTATTGCTAAAATTGAAGAGTTAAAAGCTGCTATTGGAATTAAATCATCAATAAAAGAATATAACATTTCAGAAGAAGACTTTATGGTTACTCTTGATGAAATGTCTGAGCAAGCTTTTGATGACCAATGTACTGGTGCAAATCCAAGATATCCTTTAATTTCTGAAATTAAAGATTTATATTTAAAAGCTTATAATGGTAATATATAATTATTAATAATAGAATAAATATATTATTTTTAAATTCCTTGGTGTCGCAACTTCCAAATTTAAAAATACTAGTTTGTAAGTTGCTCCAGTCGCCCTACGCTTTCGCTCCGGTTGGTCGCTTACGCGGAATTTAAAAATTAATATATTTATTCTGCTTAGTAAAATTATTAAAAGGAGGACAAGTTATGTTCATAAATTTAGATAATCCAATTGCAGAAAGAAAAACAAAAACAGTATATAGAGATGGAGATAAAACAGTAAAATTATTTGTAGAAAATTATTCAAAAGCTGATATTTTAAATGAAGCTCTAAATCAAGCAAGAGTAGAAGAAGGAACAGATTTAAATATTCCAAAATTAATTGAAGTTAGTAGAATTGATAATAGATGGGGCTTAGTTTCAGAATTTGTTGAAGGAACTACTTTAGCAGAAAGATTAGAAAAAGAGCCAGGAAACGAAGAAGAAATACTAAATCAATTTGTTGATATTCAACTTAATGTTTTATCAAAAACAGTTCCATTATTAAATAGAATGAAAGAAAAGTATAAAAGAAAAATCAATTCTTTAGATATTACAGATACCATTAGATATGAATTATTACAAAGACTAGATGGAATGAAAGACCATGTTAAACTTTGCCATGGAGATTTTAATCCAAGCAATATTGTTGTAAAAGAAAATGGAGAAGTTTCAATATTAGACTGGTCCCATGTTACAATAGGTAATGCTTCAGCTGATGCAGCAAATACTTATATGCAATTTATAATGGATGGAAAAAATGATAGAGCAGAAAAGTATTTGGAAATTTTTTCTGTAAAAAGTGGAATTAATAAAAATTTAGTACAAAGATGGATTCCAATTGTTGCAGCATCCAGAAAAGCAAAAGGAAAAGAAGAGGAACAAGAAATTTTGGATAAGTGGTTAGATGTTCTAGATTACACATAAATAAAAAAATAAAAAACCCCTGCAGATTATTAGGCAGGGGTTAAATTATTTTTATAAAAAGAAAAGTCCCCAAGCAGACTCGTGCTCGGGGAAAAATGAAATTAAATATCATCATATGAACCACAGAAAATTAGTAGTCGTGGAGTGCCGTACGGATCAATATATGTATATGAAGCATACGGGTAAAGAGTATCGCTTAACCCTTTTTCGCAAAGTAAGTCAAAGGCTTGGTAAGCATTTGAAACTATGAATTTATTACCAATTTTTGTAACATTACCAGCATTTTCTGAATAAACAAACGAATGCTGATAATAAACGTTTTCTGGTATTTCATAGTCACTATTGCTGTATAATGCCTTTAAAACGTTTATGAGTGTTGTTTCTTTAACATTTGGTCGATTTGTAGAAACGCAATTCCAACCATGAGCACCCACATCTTGGGTAACCAAACGCTGAAAATCGTTTTCATATTTTTTCGAGTTAAGTAAGTTTACCAACCGTTTTGCCATTACCTGCTGGACTTCGTTGAAGTCATAGCCAGCAAAGTTGTTGGCATTAACGCCAACTGAGTACTCGACATAAGAGCTAATGCCCTCGGCAAGTGCCCAGTTGACACTGTTTTCGTCAGGCTCAAGGCCTGACTTTTGCAATAGCAATTGCTTTTGGGTTAAGGTTACACCTTCCTTTCCTGTACTCATGTCTTCACATGGAATAGAATCTGGTTCTCGAGCTATGTCGAGCCCAGTGGGTGCATCTACATTGGGCACCCTCATGCTACCATACAACGTTACATTTGAATTAATCTTTACAAATGCAATGATTAATAAAAATGCAATGGTGATCATGAGAACAATAATTGTGAGGATTACCTCGCTACTTAACCGTTGTTTTTTCTGCTGTTTACCCATAGTAGAACCTCCTTTATTTTAATTTCATTTTTAGTTTTGGGTATAATTAATTATATCATATTTTTTTTAAAAAGTAAATAATTAAAAGAAAACTTACCTTGATAATTAAAAATTGATTGAAAAAAACACAAAAAAATGATATAATCTAACAAGTTAAAACATGGAAGGAGAATTACTTAATACATTTTAAGTAGAATATAGAAATGAAAGAAGTAGAATTATTAGCCCCAGCGGGGTCATTTGAAAAAGCAAAAGTAGCATTCTTATATGGAGCAGATGCAGTATATTGTGGGACTTCATCGCTTTCTTTAAGAACAAGAGCAGATATGAAAGATGATGATTTAGTAAACACAATAAAATATGCACATCAAATAGGAAAAAAAGTTTATGTAACAATAAATATTTTTGCATGGGACGAAAAATATGATGAAATCATATCAATGGCAAAAACGTTAGAAGAACTAAAACCAGACGGAGTAATAATTGCAGATGGGGGAGTAATGGAAATATTTAAACAGTATGCTCCATCAATTCCTATAAATGTTAGCACACAAGCCAACATTGTGAGTCTTCATGATTGTAATTTCTGGCATAAAAACGGCGGAAAAAGAATGATAATGGCTCGTGAGCTAAACAAAGAACAATTAAAATACATAATGGAAAACAAACCAAAAGATATGGAAGTAGAAATATTTATACATGGAGCTATATGTTTTGCATTTTCTGGAAGATGCTTTTTAAGTGATTTTCTTGCATGTAGAAGTGCTAATCTAGGCGATTGCGCTCAAAGCTGTAGATGGAGTTATAATCTATATGCAGAAGAAAAAAACAATCCAGGAGAGCTAATGCCAATAGAAACTAACGAATATGGAACAAGCATCTTTTCATCAAAGGATTTATGCTTAATAAAAGAAATTCCAGAAATAATTGATATGGGAGTAGATAGCTTAAAAATAGAGGGAAGACTAAAAACAGAATACTACTTAGCAAGTATAGTAAATGCATATAGAAATGCAATAGATGATTACCAAAAAGATCCAGAGAACTATGATTACACAAAATACTTAACAGAACTTGAAAAAGTTAAAACAAGAGGATTAACAACATTCTATTTTAACGATAGAAAAAATAAAGACATACAAGAATATGCTGGAAGACAATACAACGAACAATACGAATATGGTGCAAAAGTTATAGAATACAAAGAAGAAAAATCAATAGTAGAAATAAAAAACAAATTGATGGTAGGCGACCTAATGGAAATAATAGTACCAAACAAAATAGAACCAGTACAATTCACAATAGAAAAACTATGGGATATAGATTCAGAAGAAGAAATCACTGAAATAAGCCCAGGAGTAAAAGGACAACAAGTAATGATAAAATTACCAATCCCTTGCCAAAAAGATTGGGTAATAAGAAGAAAAAAATAAAAATCAATGGTCATGCACTTTTAAGTTTTTTATACATATAATTTGTGTATAGAGAATTTGGAGGTGCATTTATGTTAGTAGCACTTTGTAGTACAGGAATACTAGGATTTTTACAATTTCTAAAATCTGCAATATTTGTAGTTGGGTACATAACTCGGTAGTAGCTTATTTCCAGAGCCATTAACAAAGGAAGAAGAGCAGGAAGCATTACAAAGATTGGCAAATGGAGATGAAGATGCCAGAAATTTATTGATAGAAAGAAACTTAAGACTAGTAGCACATGTTGCTAAAAAATATACAAATACAAAATCTGAACAAGAAGATTTAATATCAATAGGTACAATAGGCTTAATAAAAGGGATAAACAGCTTTAGTATAGAAAAAGGTTCAAGGCTTTCAACATATGTATCTCGCTGTATAGACAACGAAATTCTGATGCATCTAAGAGCCACAAAGAAACTAAATGCTGAGGTAGGCTTAAACGATCCAATTGGAAAAGACAAAGATGATAATGTAGTTACATTAGAGGAAGTTCTAGAGAATAGCGATAGAAGTATAGAAGAAGAAGTTGACTTGAAAATGAAAGTTAAACTTTTATATGATAAGATGAAAAATATTCTAAAAGATAGAGAAAAAACAATATTAGAGCTTCGTTTTGGATTAGGTGGGCACAAACCGCAAACACAACACGAAATAGCAGAAAATATGGGTATCTCACGTTCTTATGTTTCAAGAATTGAAACAAAGGCAATAGGCAAATTGGCCAAAGAAATAAAAGAGTAATGAAAAAAGAAAACTGAAAAGTTTTCTTTTTTGCTTAAAATTTGTTCAAAATTGCTACAATTGGTCCAATCATCATACAAAGAAAGGAGAAAACTCCGCTTAAATCGGGCGTAAATTCAGGCCAAATAACTAAAATGGAACCAAGTGTAAATCCAACTATTGTGTAAAAAGTTTCAGCGTGAAAATTGTCTAAACAATATTTAGTAATCTTCATAAAAAATAATGAGCCGATGGCTAAACCTATTGCAATTGGTATAAGTATTGGCAAATATAGCGATGAAACAGAAGTTAAATATGTACTATAAACTCCAAGCAACATTAGTATAATAGTACTACTTACACCAGGTACTACAATTCCAATAGACATCATAAATCCGCAAAAAATCAAATATAAGTAATTAAATTTGGCGCTAGATAAAACTGGTATTTTATTTTCTAAAAAGGTTGCTAAAATTCCTAATAATAAAGCTCCAAATAAATACAATAAATAGTGTAATTTGAACTTTTTCTTTTTATTTATATCTTTAATTAAACTAGGCACAGTAGAAAGAATAAGTCCCACAAAAGTAGATTTAGTTTGAATGGGATACGCATAAAGCATGTAGTTCAAAATCTTACTAAAAATCAAAACTCCTAGCAAAGCTCCTGTACAAATTGGAAATAAGAATTTAAAATTCTTTTTAATATTTTTGAAAAAACCTAATACACTATTCAAAAGATTTTCATATAAACCAAAAACCACACATAAAACGCCACTACTAATGCCGGGTAAAATAGCACCAGCACCAATCAAAATACCTTTAAAAAAATTAGATAACATCAAATCACCTTTTTAAAAATATTCAAAATGGAACAAGTTATGATAAAAGTTATCACTTTTGAAAATTTTCCCCAAATGATTTCTAAAATGAAAGAATATTTAATTTGTATATTTATTCAAAAGATTCGCATAATAATAACGAAAGGAATGTGATTAATATGCAAAACGAAAATTTAAATATTTTAGATGAAGTAAACAAAGGTGCAACAATGGGGATGGACGCAATTCACTATGTTTCAGACAAAGTTGGAGATCAAACTTTTAAAAAGGTTTTAGACGTGGAATATAACAAATACAAGGAAATCCATAATAGAGTTTGCAAATTATACGATAATTATAGTGATAAAGAACCTCACGAAACAAATACAATGAATAAAATGATGACTTGGTCTGGAATCCAGATGAAAACTATGACTGACCAAAGTAATTCTAAAATTTCAGAATTATTAATGCAAGGTACAAATATGGGGATTATTGAAGGACGTAGACTTTTAAATGAACATCGTAAAATCGAGCCAGATGTTGAACAAATTTTAAACGACTTTGTTGTAATGCAGGAAGATAGTGTTGAAACATTAAAAAAATACTTGTAGACTTTTTCTGGTACACTCCCTAAAAGTCGAAAGTTTCTCAAAAAGTTTAACAAAAAAAGTCGCATTTTGTTGCGACTTTTACCCACATAATCTTAACTCATTTTAACATATATTTTTGCATATGTCAAATTACTAAAAATTAAAAATAGTGAGAAAAAATAAGAAAAAATGAGATTAATAAATATAGCATATATATATAAATTTTTTTTACTGAATAATTTATTTGCAAGTGTAAATACTATATGCTAAAATATGATTAACAATTAAATAAGTTAATAATTTTCCCTGCATAGTGCGTATCGACAGAATTTTTAGAACCTACAAGTTATAAGAGGGACCAGATCTCTGAATATGGCGTGCAAGCTCACCAAATGCGAAGTGAGAAGCCCATTAGTATTTAGGTAGGAACCCACCTGTTTTTAGGAGCAGGTCCTTAAAAATTCAATGCATCTACGGCTAAGGCGGGGTTTTTTATATTGTTAAAAAATTTCTCTCTAAAGGAGAAATTTTTTGATTTTTTTGAGTGTTTGCTTGTTTTTTTAATTATAATTATATATAATTGAGAAAAGTAGGTGATAATATGTTAATTAAAGACGCATTAGCAAAAGGAACAATAATGCTAAAAGGAGAAAATTTAGACAGCCCAAAGATGAAGGCAAGAATACTGTTGCAAGATGTTTTAAATAAACCAAGACAATATTTATTAGTTCATGACATGGAAAAAATAACATTGGAACAAGAAAAAAGATATTTTGAAAATGTTGAAAAGGTAAAAAACGGAACACCAATTGAACATATTACACATATAAAAGAGTTTATGAAAATGAATTTTTTTGTAAACGAGAACGTGCTTATTCCAAGACAAGATACAGAAATATTAGTAGAAGAAGTTATAAAAATTGCTAAAAAGATAAATGCAAAAAAAATTCTAGATTTATGCACAGGGAGTGGAGCAATTGCGGTTTCACTTGCTAAATATATAGAAAATTCTGAAATAACAGCAACAGATATAAGCGCTGACGCTCTTAGAGTTGCTAAAAAGAATGCAACAATAAATAATGTTCAAAATAGAATCACATTCATTGAATCAGATTTATTTGAAAACATTACTAAACAAAAATATGACATGATAGTTTCTAATCCACCATATATAAAAAAGGAAGTAATAAAAAAACTAGATAAAGATGTTCAAAAAGAACCTATTATAGCACTTGATGGCGGATATGATGGCTTGAAGTTTTATAAAAAAATAGCGGAAGAAGCATATCAATATTTGAAATTTGGTGGTTATTTATGCTTTGAAATAGGTTATGATCAAAAAGATGAAGTGATTCAAATAATAGAAATGCAGGAAAAATACAATAATACATATTCTAAAAAAGATTTATGTGATAATGATAGAATAGTAATTACAAAGATATAAAGGGGAAAACAAATATGTCTTTTTCTAAAGATTTAAAACAGGAACTAAGCAAATTAAATAATTTAGCAAAAAAAGACCAGGTAAAACAAGAATTAATCGGGTATCTTATTTCTAGCAATACAACAGCTGACAAGAAAAGCAACATAAGATATGCAACAGAAAATGAATATAATATAAATCGTTTTTCAAAACTATTAAACAATATGAATATAAATTTTAAAATTGAGATGGAAGGGAAAACTTTTGTGGTTAAATTCAGTCTCAAAGAAAACGAAATAGTAAAAATAGAAAACACTAACATATTTATAAAAAAAGAAGATTTACAAGAAGAACCTCAAAAGGCACTTATTAGAGGTGTATTCTTAGGTTCAGGTTCAGTAAACAATCCAGAAAATAAATATCATTTAGAAATAGCATTTTCAAATAAAGAGAATATAAACTATGTGTTGCAATTATTAAAAGAATTTGGATTAAGTTTTAAAATATTAAATAGTACAAAAAAGAATTCAATTTATATTAAAGAAGGGGAAGAAATATCTAATTTTCTAGCTTTAATTGGTGCAAATATCAGTGTTTTAAAATTTGAAGATATACGAATTCAAAGAGAAATGCGTGGAAAAGTTAATAGATTAGTAAACTGTAAGAGCGCAAATCTTAATAAAACTCTAAATGCATCAGTAGAACAAATAGAAGCAATAAAAAAACTTCAAGAAAATAAAAAATTTAACAAATTAGACGACAACTTAAAAGAAATAGCAAATTTGCGCCTAGAGAATCCAGATATGCCACTTTCAGAACTTGGAAAACTTCTTACAAATCCTGTTGGAAAATCAGGAGTAAATTACAGGCTTAAAAAACTAATTGATTTAGCAAAGGAATTATAGTTATTATAACCTAAATATTTTTAGGCAGAATAAAAGTAAAAATTAGGAGATTTTTATGAAGCAATTAGGAATTTACATACACATACCATTTTGCAAAAGCAAATGCAAGTATTGCGACTTCGTTTCATTTCAGGGAAAAGAAGCAAAGCAAGATGACTATATCGAATGTTTATTAAAAGAAATAGAAAAACAAAAATGGGATGAGATAAACAAAAAATATAAAGTAACAACAATATACATAGGGGGTGGAACCCCTTCTTTTATTGATTCTAAGCATATTGAAAAAATATTAAAACTATTAAAAGAAAAATTGCAAACAAATCTAAATAACGAAATAGAAGTTACAATAGAAGTTAATCCAGGAACGGCAAACAAAGAAAAATTAACTAAATACAAAGAAGTGGGAGTAAACAGATTAAGTATTGGACTACAAAGTACTAACAATAAAATATTGCACGATATAGGCAGAATTCATACATTTGAAGAATTTATAGAAACATATAATACTGCCAAAGAAATTGGTTTTGAAAATATAAATGTAGATTTAATGCTAGCTTTACCAAATCAAACAATTCAGGATTTAAAAGAAAGTTTAGAAAAAATAATTGAATTAAACCCAAACCATGTATCTGTATATTCATTGATATTAGAAGAAGGAACACCATTTTTTGAATTGGAACAGGCTGGAAAACTTAATTTACCTGACGAAGAGTTAGAAAGACAGATGTACTGGTATGTAAAAAATAAGCTCGAAATTGCTGGGTATAATCATTATGAAATATCAAATTTTGCAAAAATTGGAAAAGAATCAAAACATAATTTGAATTGCTGGAATCAGGAAGAATACTTAGGATTCGGCCTTGCAGCACATTCATATTTTGATAATAAAAGATTTAGTAATACAAATAATTTAGATTTATATATTAAAAATATAAATGATAATAATCAAGAAAAAAATATTGAACTACATGAAACGCAAACTATTGAAGATAAGAAAAAAGAGTATATGCTATTAGGTTTAAGAAAAATAGAAGGTGTATCAATTTCCGAGTTCAAAAAAAGGTTTATAGATAACCCAATTTATATATTCAAAAATGAGCTAGCAACATTGGTTGAAGAGGATTTAATAGAAGTAGATATAGACTCAATTAAGCTAACAAATAAAGGGTTAGATTTAGCAAATATAGTTTGGGAGAAATTTGTGTAAAAAAATGCTCAAAATCAGTTGACAGATGGAAAAAATTATGTTAAAATATTTAACTGTAATCCGCTTAGTCAAGGTACATAAATACTATGAAAAAAGAGTTACCTAGAATTTAAGGATTAGCGAGTATACGAATAAGGGAGGTGCATTTTAGATGTACGCAATAATTGAAAGCTGTGGAAAGCAATACAAAGTAGCAGAAGGAGATGTTGTATTTTTTGAAAAACTAGATGCAGAAGAAGGTAAAAAAGTTACTTTTGGTAACGTTGTTCTAGTTTCAGAAGAAGGAAAAGTACAAGTTGGAGCTCCTTATGTTAAAGGTGTAAAGGTTGAAGGAAAAGTAGTTGCACATGGTAAAGGTAAAAAAATCTTAGTTTACAAGATGAAACCTAAAAAGAACTATAGAAGAATGCAAGGACATAGACAACCATACACAAAAGTTGAAATAACTTCAATTAAAACAGCAGCTGCAAAAACAACAAAAACAGAAGCAGCAGCTAGCACAAAGAAAACTGAAGCTAAAGAAGCTTAAGTAATATTTTAGAATTAAACATATAGTTATAAATGAAAATAACTGAAAGGAGTGAAAGACATGGCTCATAAAAAAGGTCAAGGTAGCTCTCATAACGGTAGAGAGTCAGAATCAAAACGTCTTGGTGTAAAAAGAGCAGATGGTCAATTTGTTTTAGCTGGAAATATTTTAGTTAGACAAAGAGGAACTAAAGTACATCCTGGAACTAATGTTGGTAAAGGTAGCGATGATACATTATTTGCATTAGTAGATGGAACAGTAAAATTTGAAAGAAAAGGTAGAGATAAAAAACAAGTAAGTGTATATCCTGTTGCAGAAGCAAAGGCATAACACAGTATAAAAAACAGCATGAAATTGCTGTTTTTTTGTGTTAGAGTTGTTTTTATATTTGAAATGTAGTATAATTATAATATATAGTATAAAATCCTAAAGGAGGAATATATTATGATTAAGAAAGAAGATAAAAAAGAATTCAAAGAATTACTAAATAAACTAGATAATGAAGTGAAAAAATCAGGACTAAATGAGAGATTTGAAGATGTAACCTTTCCGATAGGAGATAAGCATTGTTTACTTATGTTTGATACAACAGAAATTAAAGTAACCAGGAATGCAAGAGAAGACGGAAGAACTTTATTCTTTACAAAAGTAAATGCTTTAAAAAAAGAAGAAGATAATGAATTTAATTTAAATAAGAAAAAAACTAATAAAGATACAGATTATGTTGCATTTGAAATTATGCCATTCTTAAAAAAGTATTTATTAGAGAATAAGGATATACAAAAAACATTCATGTCTTATGTTGCATTCTATTTTTTAAGGGCTAAAAAAGAAAATAGAGAACAAAAAAAGCATTTTATTGGTTTTTTAGCAAAGGGAGACGATAATCATTTTGTTCAAAGTTTTAGAAAAAAAGATGTAGAATATTATAAAAAACACTTAGATGGAATAATAAAAAATCATAGTGACATAGAAAAATAATTAAAAAGGAGAGAATATGTTTACAGATTATACAAAAATATTTATAAAAGCAGGAGATGGAGGAAATGGTGTAGCAACATTTCGCCGTGAGAAATATGTAGCAGCTGGTGGCCCAGATGGCGGAGACGGTGGAAATGGTGGAAACATCTATTTTAAAGTTGATAAAGATAGAAATACACTAATTGATTTTAGATATAATAAAAAGTTCAAGGCAAAAAATGGGGAAAATGGAAGTGGAAACCATTGTAACGGAAAATATGGCGAAGATTTATATATAAAAGTACCTATTGGAACAGTAGTAAAAGATGCTACAACTGGCAAAGTTATAGCAGATTTATCTCATGAAAACCAAGTAGAATTAATTCAAAAAGGAGGACGTGGTGGAAGAGGAAATTCACATTTTGCAACAGCTACAAGACAAGCACCACGTTTTAGTGAGGACGGAGAAAAAATAGACGAAAAAGAAATAATTTTAGAGCTAAAACTTTTAGCTGATGTTGGATTACTTGGATTTCCAAATGTGGGAAAATCAACATTTTTAGCAAGAGTAACAGATGCAAAACCTAAAATAGCAAACTACCATTTTACAACAATAGTACCAAACTTGGGAGTTGTAAAAACAAAAGATGGTAGTGGCTTTGTTATTGCTGATATTCCTGGAATCATAGAAGGTGCAAGTGAAGGAGTAGGACTTGGAATTCAATTTTTACGTCATGTTGAAAGATCAAGATTATTACTTCATTTTCTAGATGCTTCTGGAGAGGAAGGAAGAAATCCTATAGAAGATTTTTATGCAATAAATTCAGAACTAAAAAAATATAGTGAAAAATTAAGCACTAGAAAACAAATAATTGTTGCAAATAAAATAGATGCAATACAAGATGATAGTATTCTAAAAGAAATAGAAAAATTAGCTAAAAAAGAAAAATTAGAGTTATTTAAAATATCTGGAGTAACAGGAGATGGCGTAGAGGCTTTGATTGACCATGTTACAGAAGTTCTAAAAACACTACCAAAAGAAGATTTAATTGAGATTGAAGATAAAGTTGTTTATGAACTAGAAGATGATAAAAAACAATGGACAATTAGAAAAGAAAATGGTGAGTTCATTGTTGAAGGAAAAGCTGTTCAAAGATTAATGGGCAGAATTAATATTGAAGATAATGAATCTATGTACTATCTACAAAAATGCTTGAAAAACATGGGAATTGAAGATGAATTGATTCGTATGGGAGTTCAAGAAGGCGATAGTGTTAAGCTTGATGAGTGGGAGCTTGAATGGTATTCATAGATTTGAAAAATAATTGGCAAATTTCGTTGTTAAACTGCGCTGCGAAACTCCTCAACGTACCTTAAGTACGCCTGCGGGTTTCTTGCTTGTTTGCCTAGAAATTTACTCAATTCTTTTCCAAATCGTTTTACATATTAAAGGTTAGAAAGGGAATTTTAAATGATAATAACATGTAAAGATAAAAAAATTGAAATTGAAAAACCAGTAATGGTAAAGGATTTGTTTGCAGAAGAAATTGCAAACAGCAAATATAATGTAATGGGATGCTTGGTAAATAACGATTACCAAAGTTTAGATTACGAATTAAAAGAAGATGCTAAAATTGAATTTATAGATATGTCAGATAAAGAAGGAATGAAAATATATAGAAGATCACTAATATATATTTTAGGAAAAGCTTTTGGAGAAATATATCCAGAAGCACTTTTAACTGTCAATTACCAATTATCACATTCAATGTTTTGCGAAATAGATAATATGGAAGTTACAGATGAAATTATAGAAAAAGTTACAAATAAAATGAAAGAAATTGTAGCTAAAAACTTAAAAATAGAAAAAAGAATAATGAATAGAGAAGAAGCTATAAAATTTTTTGAAGAAACAGGAACAATAAGAGGAAGACTTCAAGTGGATGATCCAGAAAATAAAGAAATTATAATGTATTATTGTGAAGATTACTATAACTATTTTTATGGATTATTAGCTTCAAATACAGGTTGTTTAAATCTTTTTGAATTACAGAAATATGATGATGGATTTTTAATAAAATATCCAAGTTCAAAAACTCCTGAAGAAGTTGATAAAAAAATTGAAAATAAAAAACTTGCATTTTGCTTAAATGAATACGATGATTTGCATAAAATTCTAAAGGTTGATACTGTTCATAAATTAAATAGAGCAGTAGATGAAGAAAAAATTAAAGACATAATAATGATAGATGAAGCGTTACATGAAAAGAAAATAGCTTTAATAGCAGATGAAATAGCAAAAAGAAAAAATGCTAAAATGATATTGATTGCCGGACCTTCATCATCTGGAAAAACTACATTTGCACAAAGATTAGGAATTCAATTAAAAATAAATGGCTTAAAACCTGTTACAATTTCAGTAGATAATTATTTCGTAGAAAGAGAAGACACGCCAAGAGACGAAAACGGAAACTACAACTTTGAAGATATCGAAGCAATTGATTTGAAATTATTCAATGATCATTTAACAAAATTATTAAATGGTGAAGAGGTTGAAATGCCGGAATTTGATTTTAAAGTAGGAACTAAAAGATATAATGGTAAAAAATTAAAACTTGCAAAAGACGAAGTACTTGTAATAGAAGGAATACATTGTTTGAATGACAAATTAACAAGCAGTATTTCAAAAGATGAGAAATTCAAAATTTATATAAGTGATTTAACAGTTTTAAATATGGATTATTATAATAGAATTTCTTCAACAGACAATAGATTAATCAGAAGAATAGTAAGGGATTACCAATTTAGAGGATATTCTGCTTTACACACATTAAAATCATGGAAAAGTGTAAATGATGGGGAAGAAAAAAATATATTTCCATTTCAAGAAACAGCAGATGCAATGTTTAATACATCATTAATCTATGAATTAGGAGTGCTTAGAATAATAGCATTACCACTATTAGAAGAAATAAAAAATGATGAGCCAGAATATGCAGAAGCAAGAAGAGTTATAAACTTTTTAAAATATATAAAAGAAATACCTGCAAAATACGTTCCAACAAATTCATTACTAAAAGAATTTATGGGCGGAGGAGACTTTAAATACTAAAACTTTTAGAACTTTTTGGGACACTCCCTAAAAAACAGGTTCTATATAGGAGAAGAAAATGTTAGAAAATAGTAGATTTACAGAGATAGACGAAGAATTTATATGTGAAAATTGCGGAAGAAAAGTGCAACCACTTGGATATTCTTGCCGAAATCATTGCCCACATTGTTTACATTCTAAACATGTAGATAAAAATCCTGGAGACAGGGCAGAAACATGCCATGGAGATTTAGAACCTGTTAGCTTAGAAATAGATAGTAAAAAGGGCTATGTAATAGTTTTTAAGTGTAAAAAATGTGGAGCTATAAGGAAAAATAAAGCTGCCAAAGATGATAATATGGATTTAATAATAGAATTAAGTAGTAAACAAATATAATGTAAAAAATTCACGGCCTATATTTATTGAGGACATAAGATATAATTATAGGCTGTGAATTAAAACATAATTTGAAAAATTTGAAAAATTTTAGAAAAAGTATTGACAAGTGAAAAAAAATCTTGTATACTAATTCATGTCGAAAGGACATGGTCGCTTAGCTCAGCTGGTAGAGCATCTGCCTTACAAGCAGGGGGTCATAGGTTCGAGCCCTATAGCGACCACCATTTATTTAATAACATGGCAATATTTAATATGGCCCGGTAGTTCAGTTGGTTAGAACGCTAGCCTGTCACGCTAGAGGTCGACGGTTCGAGCCCGTTCCGGGTCGCCATTTTTTTATATAGAGCTTTTTAAATTTAATATTTGGCTTCATAGCTCAGTTGGTAGAGCAGAGGACTGAAAATCCTCGTGTCACTGGTTCGATTCCAGTTGAAGCCACCAATAAAAACTTCGTGTTATCACGAAGTTTTTTTTCGCCAAATCTGTAACCAAAAAAATTCCCCCACATATTATATATCATACAAAGGAACAAACAAAAAAGAAAAAAGTTCTTTTGAAAGGGGGTCTAGACTATGCCAGAAAACAGAGGATGCGGAGGTTTCGGATTTGGTGATGACAACTGCTGCTGGATAATAATCCTTATATTATTAATATGCTGCTGCTGCGGAAATAACAGAGGTTGTTGCTAATCCATAAATAAGAAAAATAAAATCTTCTGACGGTTATGTCAGAAGATTTTATTTATATCTTATAAAAGTATAATTACAATTTTTAGTTATTGTTAAAGCACCGTCATATAATGATTTTTCACCATTTTCAACAGGTGGCTCTAGGAAAACTGTACATTTAAATTCTTGGTCTAAATTATTCGTAATAATTATATCAAATGAAAACTTACAATTTAATGAAGTTAGCAAAACACCACATTTTTTAAGTAATGAACCATCGTAAGTAATTGGAGAACTTGTATCCGTAATTGTGTAATCTGTTTTAATGTTCTCATTTATATAACTTAAAACTATTGGGTTTACACAATTATTATATAAAGTAGGTGTACTTAAATCTTCTGTATCATTGGAACTGATGCTAAAATTTAATTCTTTATCAAAAATATTTTCCTCCGGAAGAATGTTTTCTGCGAAAGAATTTATATTTTTATATGCCAACTTTGGGGTTCCAAGAGAGGGTGTCTCCACGAATTTGAGATTTTCTAATCGTACATTTTTTAATGTATTTTCAAAATTATTTTCATCATTGTTATTATTCAAAAAAATTGCAATATCTGTAAATTGGTATAGATTTTCCAATGTGAAGTTACTTGCTACTGCATTCTTATTTTTTGCATTACAATTACTAAAAAAAACAATTTTATTAATTGAAAAAATTGTATTTTCATTTTTAGAGGCAAAATCTAGGTATTCCTCTTCACAATTCGACTTATTAAAAAACATGCCTAGCACATATACAGAAAGTACTACAAAAATTATTACAGCCATTACAAAAATTGAAATAAAAACTATTCTATTCTTCTTCAAAACTTGTCCTCCTTTGTATGTTATTACTATATTATAAATTTAAATTTTTGGCAAGTGATTTTCAAGTTAAAATATATTAGTTTTTAAATCCTTGGTGTCGCAACTTCCAGATTTTTAAAATACTTGTCTGTAAGTTGCTCCAGTCGCCCTGCGCTTTCGCTTCGGTTGATCGCTTACGCGGATTTTAAAACTAATATATTTTAATTTTATAATATTTAGCCTGAGTACAAATTTTCCAAAAATTTAAATTGACAATTTTCTACATTTTGTTTACAATTATTTTAGGTGATAAATATGAAAACGAAAGAGAAAATATACATATTATTTTTGTTGATTATTTTTACAATTTCAATTTTCATATATATTATATTTAACAAAAATAAATCATATGCAAAAGAAAATAATTCTAGTATTGTGAATGTTAAAATTAGCAATGCAAAGCAAGTAGATATATATGAAATTATTAAAAAAAATACTGTTGAAAAACAAGAGGAAACCATCGAAACCAGAGAAGAACCTTTGGAATTTATTACAAA
>OCTX012272241.1_pt1 | contig 23361 bp, 18 predicted proteins | sample 1539691 | NCBI WGS metagenome assembly OCTX01 (sample SAMN02144231, study PRJEB22623) | gut metagenome | biome: sheep rumen | host: Ovis aries | place: New Zealand
CTCATAGGGCGCGCCAACCGCATGTTCCGCGTCGAGCGCGGCGGCACCCCCAAGGAGTTCTACCACAACATGCTGCAGGTGTCGCAATACATCCGTCAGGTCACCGTCGGCGACCGCCACTCGGTGTGGATAGCCCAGCGCAACGGCCGCACCAAAGACGGCCTCGACCGCACCGAGGTGTCGCTCCTCAAGATGCTCGCCCTCAGCGGCCGCGCCACCCGCGAGGCTCCCCTCATGCCGCTCAAGGCGCTCAACATAGTGCCCGTAAGCATCAGCTACGAATGGGAGCCCTGCGACCTGCTCAAAGCCCACGAGCTGCACATGCGCTCCATAGGCCCCTACCGCAAAGCCAGAGGCGAGGACATGAACAGCGTCCTCACAGGCATCATGCAGCCCAAGGGGCATGTGCACCTGAGCATCACCGCGCCGCTCACCGACGAGGAGATAGACCGCTGCTCGGCCACCGACAGCCCCTTCGAGAACCTCGCCGCGCTCATCGACCGGCGCATCGTCACCGGCTACCGCCTGCACCCCACCAACTACCTGGCCTACGACCTCGTGCACCACACCTCACACTTCGCCGACCACTACTCGCCAGCCCTCTGCCAGCATTTCCAGCAGCGCCTCGACAGCATCCCCGACGCCGAGAAGACCCTGCTCCTCGACATCTACTCCAACCCCGTCGAGCAGCAATACCCAACGCTGATCTGACGAACGATACATGCTGTAAAAACCAAAAAAGGAGTCATCTCGGCTCCTTTTCTTTTGCGGAGAGACAGGGATTCGAACCCTGGGACCAGCAAGCTGGTCAACGGTTTTCGAGACCGCCCCGATCGACCACTCCGGCATCTCTCCTCGAACTTTTGAAGGTGCAAAATTACTACTTTTTGCCGACATGACAAAATTAATTTTCAAGCAAGAATACAAGTAGCTACACAACAGCATGTTACGGATACGCATTTTATCGTATCCCTTGCTATTCCTGCATTTGTACGGAGCCCCTACGGCCCCCCTACGGAGTCCCTTCGGCCGTTCTTCAGTGGAAGGCCGTAGCGGGGCCGTAGGAGGGCCGTAGGGAGGCCGTAGGGGATGGGGCGGCAGGCGGGCAAACAGGGCCTACGATGCAGAAACTGTTAAATTTAGCAAAGCATTTGGCCATGTCGCAATAAAAAACTATTTTTGCAGTTAGTACCACATACCGCCACAGCGGGCACAAACACACACAACAGACAGAATATCAACAAACAGCATAAACAAAATGAAGACAAAGACCCTCCGCGTTTTAGCACTGGCCGCATTGCTGGCCACTCCTTTTGCCCTCGCGGCGCAGCAGTCGCTGCCCTACAGCTACGGCTTCGAGGAGGCCGCCGAGATGAACAACTGGACGACGCAGAGCATGAACACCGAGAACGCCGCCAACATGCAGCGCGTCGCGGCGCAGCACCACAGCGGCAGCTACAGCTTCCAATTCTCGGCCCAGAGCACTGCCGCCAATGGCAACTACAACCAGTACCTGATAACACCGGAACTAAACTGTCCTAACGGAACATTCCTTGAGTTCTACTACAAGAAACAATCACAACATGCCAATGCTTATTTCCGCGTAGGCTACTCATCTACCAACGCAAATCCAACAAGTTTCACTTGGATCTCCAATGATACATTGCCCTACAGTACAGTTGGAGATGCGTGGTTTAGATATGCCGCCAATCTACCTGCCGGAACAAAATATGTGGCGATAAACTATTACCATAACTCATCATCCCTCGTTTATAATAAGTTTTTCGTAGATGATTTTATCTTAAGTGCTGGCTCAAGCTGCATGCCGGTGACCAACCTGACGGTGAGCGTGGCGACGCAGAGCAGCCTGACGCTGAGCTGGACCGACACACAGAACGACGAAGGTGTCACGTATATGGTGTACGACATGAGCGACGCCACCCTGATAACCGACACCGTCAGCGGCACCACATTCACCGTCACCGGCCTGGAGCCCAACACGGAGTACACCTTCGGCGTGGTGGCCGACTGCGGCGGCGGCAACTATTCGACGCGCGTCTCCACCACCGGCCACACCGACTGCGGCATCGTGGGCGACGACGAGATGCCGTGGGGCGACAATTTCAACAGCTATAGCGACGGCTCAGTATCGGACCTGCCATGCTACAAGAGCCTCAACTATGGCTACAGCAGCAATACTGACTATCCGAAGATTGGTGTCACCGATGGAGTTGACGGTGTGAACAGCAAGGCGATGGTGTTCCGTGTGCGCGGCACGTCGCAGTACGAGCTGGCCATACTGCCCGAGTTTGAGAGTCTCTACGACAAATCGGTGGTCTTCGACGTAAAGGACAACGGTACATACTATAACGGCGACGTGCTGTACACCGAGGTGCTGGAAGTTGGTGTAATGACCGACCCCACAAATCAAGCGACTTTCACCACCGTGCAGACTTTCTCGGGCATGAACGCCACATGGGTGGAGAAGACCGTCGACCTTAGTACCTATTCGGGCAATGGCTATTACATCGCCTTCCGCTGCCACAATACACAAGCCAACGCCAACGGCACGCTCTACATCGACAACCTCTACGTGCTTGAGTCGCCCAGCTGTCCGCGTCTGACGGGTGTCACCGTCGACAACATCACGGGCAACGACGCCACGGTGCACATCGGCGACACCGCAGCGGCAAGCCACATCTCATACCGCATCACCTTCACCCCCGACAACGGCGACGATCCCATCGTCATCACCGACATCGACACGACCAACTACACCGCCACGGGCCTGACGCCCAACACGGCCTACACCGTCAGCGCCGAAGCCGAATGCAGCGACGGCAGCTTCACGGCACCCGTGACGGTCTCGATACGCACGGGTTGCGGCCTCATACCCGAGGAGGCGATGCCCTTCAGCGAGAACTTTGACAGCTATACCAATAACGCCCAGGCAGCCATGCCTTGTTGGACAATCCTCAATGCCACCGGAGGATACCCATACTACTCCTCCTCTTACAACCACGGTAGCGGCTCCGGTAATGGCCTGCTCTGGAAGGGCGCAACAAACCAGAACACCATGTGCGTGCTGCCCAGATTCGATGTACCACTTGATCAGCTGATTGTGAACCTATGGTTCCGCACCAACACCTCGACCGACGGCATACAGCTGGGCTATGTCACCAACAGCAGCAGCGCCAACACATTTGTGCCGCTGGCCACGTATGTCGGCACCGTCTACGCGTACAGCGCCAACGGCTGGAGCAATGTTGAACTCACAGTACCCTCTGTGCCTGCCACAGCCACCAACCTGGCCATCAAGTTTGTCGGCACTGGGCAGAACGTGGTCGTCGACGACATCGTGGTGACCGTGGCCCCCAACTGCCCGCAGCCCACGACCGTGGTGGTGAGCGACATCACCAACACCTCGGCGCACCTGCACGTGGCCGACAGCAACGACAGCCCCAACTACACGGTGCGCGTCTACGGCGGCGGCAACACGGTGATAGACAACGTCACATACACCACAACCGAGATACAGCTCACAGGCCTCGCCGCCAGCACCGTCTACACCGTCGAGGTGGTGGCCAACTGCCCCGACGGCGGCAGCTACAGCCCCGTGACCATGCAATTTCGCACACAGTGTGCCGCCATCGGCGAGAACAACCTGCCGTGGAACGAGAACTTCGACACCTACCCCGGCACGTCGGGATCCCTCGAGTCGCAGTACGCGCTCAACATAGCCTGCTGGACCGTGGCCTGCCGCTACTCCGGCTACTACCCCTTCTTCAACAGCGCTGTGCACTACAACGGCAGCAACAGCCTCTACTGCTACGGCACCGCAGCACAGCCCACGGTCTTCGCACTGCCATGGTTCGCCAACAACCTGAGCGACCTTCAGCTCACCTTTGCCGTGCGCAGAACCGACGCACAGGCCAACATTGAAGTGGGTGTGATGAGCAACCCCATGGACACCAACACCTTCGTGCATGTGCAGATCTGCTCCCCGTCGACAAGCGGTTCGTGGCAGATGTTCACCGTCACCTTTGCGGGCTTCACCACCGGCAACATAGCCTTCCGCAGCACCAGCCTGGTGAACATCGACGCCATCACAGTGAACACGACAAGCCTCTGCACGGCCCCCGTCGTCACGCTGAGCGACACCACGACAGAAGGCGTCACCGTGACACTCAACGATGTGCACAACACGGCGCACTACATGCTCTACCTTGACGGCAGCGCCGCCGGCATCGAGGTGAACGGCAACACGTACACCATCGAAGGCCTCGCCCCCGGCACCATACACAGCCTCACGGCACGCACCGTCTGCGGAGCAGGCAGCATGTCGGACAACAGCCCGGCCGTGGGCTTCCACACCCTCTGCGAACCTGTAAGCACCCCGTCGTGGAGTGAAGACTTCGAGACCTGGGCCACGGGCGACAGCACCTACAACCCCTGCTGGGTGAGCGTCACCGACGGCACCACGCCGACCCCATACGCCGAAAACACCAACGGCAACAAGTCGCTGTACTTCCTCGCCAGCTCCGGTGCCTACAACGCCTGCTACTCCATGGCCAAGCTGCCGCAGTTCACCGCTGCCGTGAACACCCTCACCCTCTCGTTCCGCTACAAGGTTAGCATCAACGCCAGCGACAGCCGCATCATCGTCGGCGTCGCCGGCGACGGCAACGACACCGTGGGCTTCACACGCATAGCATCCTTCACTCCCGCCAACACCAACTGGCACGAATACGACGTCGACCTGGCCGCCTACAACGGCACCAACAACCGCATAGCCGTCATGCTTGTCGCCGGCGGCGACAACCGTGTGGCCTACGGCTACATGGACGACGTCGAGGTCTACGTCACCGGCGACTGCCTCCGCCCCGCCCCCATAGTGGTCTCGAACGTAGGCGCCGACAGCGTGCATCTCGACTGGAGCGCAGGCAGCACCCTGGGCGACTTCAGCATCAAGTGGACCGACGAAGACTCCACAACCGTATATGACCAGCTGGGCTACACGCTTGAGAACCTCCAGCCCTACACCACATACACCGTCACCGTGCGCCGCGAATGCGACGGAGAACTCAGCCGTCCGCGCACCGTCACCTTCACCACCCATGCCCTGCCGGCAAGCCTGCCTTACAACACCGGCTTCGAGACAACGAATGACACTCTCTGGAACTATGCGCAGGCCGAGAACAACCAATGGCACATAGGCAACGCCGTCAACAACGGCGGCAGCCGCTCGCTGTACATCAGCACCGACGGCGGCGTCAGCAACACCTACGTCAGCGACGCCACACACGCCTACGCCTACCGCATTCTCAACCTCACCGAGAGCGGCAACTACGACATCAGCTTCGACTGGAAAGCCAAAGGCGAGCCCACCACCATAGACTGCGACTACCTGCGCGCCTACATCGCACCCGAGGCCGACGCGCCCGTGACAGACATCACCTTGATACCCTCTTCATGGCAGAGCATCACCGACCCGCTGAGCATGGAGGAGGACTGGCAGTCGATATACACCGTGGCCAACGTTGAGACCGCCGGCAACTACGCCCTCATCTTCTGCTGGAAGGTCGACGCGCTCACTGTCACCAACCCGCCGGCAGCCATTGACAACGTCATCGTGGCTCGCCAGTCTTGCGCCCCGCCCACCGACCTCACCTACGGCCAGGCCACCGCAACGACTATCAGCTTCAGCTGGACCGCCGGCAGCAACGAGACAGCCTGGGATGTCAACATCAACAACAGCGGCTGGCAGCGCGTCAGCGTCACCAACTACACCGCCACGGGCCTGACCCCTGACACCGACAACGACATCGCCGTACGCGCCGTTTGCGGCGACGGTGGCAACAGCTTTGCCATCACAGGCACCATGCATACCGGCACCCTCGGCATCGCCGACAATGACGCCTTGATTGTGGCCATCACACCCAACCCCGCCACCGACATCGTCACCGTCAGCGCCGGCGCCATGCACCAGGCCTCCATCATCGACCTCAACGGACGAACCGTGACGACTGCCCCCATGACCGACGGCAGCGCCACCTTCGACGTAAGCACCCTTGCACGTGGAGCCTATTTCGTCCGCATCACCGGCGACCAAGCCACCATCGTGCGCAAACTCATAGTGCGCTGACGTACATACCCTACACAAATAGCGGGCGTCTTGTTCCAAGACGCCCGCTATTATATTACAGCCTCCATGCAATCATACATCTATACGCATAGAGTCGCTCGCTACGATGCAGTTGGCGAACTCCGCACTGGCCTGCTCCAGCAACTGGTCCGGCTCACGGTAGCGCGCACTGATATGCGTCAGCAACAGCTTCCCCACATGGGCTTTTGCGGCCAACCGTCCGGCCTGGCCCGCGGTGAGGTGGCACCGCGTTGTGGCAAGCTCCACCAATTCGTCGGCGAAGGTGCACTCCAGGCACAGCAGATTAGAGCCCTCAATATAAGGCAATATATCCTCCGTATAAGCCGTGTCGCAGCAGTAGCTGTAGACGCGCGGAGCATTGCTGCCACGCGGCACCTCGGTGATGCGGAAGCCATAGGTGGGCACCGAGTGCACCAGTGGGAATGCATCCACCGTGCATCGCTTGCCTTCAAAGACTCTGTGCATCCCCTCGCCGAAGTCCATCTCATGCCACTCTATCGGGAACTCTATATGATTGCCCGTCAGGGCGAAGGTAGTCTCTATCACCTCGCGCGCCCCCTTTGGTGCCACGATGGTCACCGGCTCTGTGCGACCGCATAGATGCATGGTGCTCAGCAGCCCCGGCAGGCCGAAGAAGTGGTCGCCGTGCAGGTGCGATATTATCACCGTCCCAAGGCTCTGCAGCTTCAGGTGGTTGTAGCGTATACGGTCCTGCGTAGCCTCGGCACAGTCGATGAGCAGCTTGAAGCCATTGGCGTTGAGCACCTGCGCGCTGCAACGCCGCGTCCCGGTAGGCAGGGCGGCACCTGACCCCAACACCGTCACGTAGTAATTCATCCCCGGCCTCCTTTCCCTATCGACGACAGCCACAGCAGGCCGAAGGTTATCAGTCCATTGACAAGCAGTATCTCGAAGCCGAAGGTGTAGCCGAACCACTGCGGCGACCATACCTTCAGCAGGTAGCATACCACCGGCGACACCACAGCTATCAGCGGCACCAAGCGGTCGCGCGCACTTCTCTTGGTGAAGAGGCCGAAAGCATATAGGCCAAGCAGCGGCCCGTAGGTGAAGCCAGCCACGTCGAACACCGTGTCTATGAGCGACTGGCGGTGGAAGGGCCTGAAGGCAATGATAACAAGCAGGTAGAGCAACGCGAAGCTTACATGCACCAGCCTGCGGACCTTCAGCGCCTTGGCCTCGTCGGCATTTTTGTCTTTGCTGCGGCCGAAGCCGAGGAAGTCGTAGCAGAAGGTCGTTGTCAGGGCCGTCAGGGTGCCGTCGGCACTGCTGTAGCCCGCGGCCACCATGCCCAGCACAAAAACTACGGCTGTAAACCCGTTCAGCGAGAAGGCTATCGAGGGGAATATCTTGTCGGGCACCACAGCGCCAGCCTCGTTGACAGGCAGCGCAAAGCCCGTCTCCGCAGAGTAGGCCAGCAGCGCGGCGCCGAGCGACAGGAACAGTATATTGACCACCACAAAGAGCAGACTGCTGGTCATCACGTTCTTCTGCGCGTCGCGCAGGTTCTTGCAGGTGAGGTTCTTCTGCATCATGTCCTGGTCAAGGCCAGTCATCGTTATGGTTATGAACATGCCCGCCAGCACCTGCTTCACCCAGAACTTGGGGGCCGTGGGGTCGGTGTCGAACATCCGCGTGTAACCTTTCTCCGCCGACGAGTGCATCAGCTCGCCGAAGCTCATGTCGAGGTTGTTCAGTATGGCCACCACCGTTGCGGCGGCGGCGGCAAGGAGGAAGGTGGTCTGCAGCGTGTCCGTCCACACCACGGTCTTGATGCCGCCGCGGAAGGTGTAGAGCAGTATGATGGCTATGAACACCACCGCCGGAACCCAGAATGGTATGCCCCAGGCGCGGAAGACAAACTCATAGAGCACGAAGACAACCAGATACATCCTCAACGCCGAGCCCAGCAGACGGCTCAGTATGAAGAACAGGGCGCCGGTCTTCTCGCTCCGCACGCCGAAACGCTGCTCCAGGTAGGTGTAGATAGACGTCAGGTTGAGCCGGTAGTAGAGCGGCAGCAGCAGCAAGGCTATCACCGCGTAGCCCAGCACATAGCCGAACACCAGCGGCATGTAGGTCCACGCCCCGCTGTACACGCCTCCCGGCACCGACATGAAGGTCACGCCGCTCAGCGACGCCCCTATCATGCCGTAGGCCACCACATACCACGGCGACCGCCTGCCCGCGCGGAAGAAGGCTTCGTTGCCCTTGGCGCCGCGGCGTCCCGTGAGCCACATCACGGCGAACAGCAGCACCGTGTAGGCGGCAAAACACAATAATATAGTCAGTTCCATGTCGTCAGCTCTATAATTGGTGTCTGCAAAGATACGAAAAAAATCTCATCGCAGCACCTCTATGACGCCGTTTCTTCTCACCAAGCCGTACTTGTTGCCACCCTGGAAGCGGAAGTAGTAGGTGCCGTCGGGGCACAGCGGCACGTTGGGGTCCCAGAACTGGTCGTGGCTCTTGATGTCCTTGGCGTGGAACACCCTCACACCCCACTGGTTGTAAATCCACAACTCGTTCATCGGGTACTGCCCCATCTCCACCAGGTTCACCACCTCCCACGTGTCGTTCACCCCGTCGCCGTTGGGTGTGACGAGGCTCGGAAACTCAAGCCAGGCTGTGACTATCTCCACCTGTCTCGTGGCGGTGTCCATGCAGGTGTGCACGATGCTGTCGTGCTGCATGGTGAGCCAGGCCTTGAGCGTCACCACCACAGCGCCCGGCGCCGTATATCCCGGCCAGCGGTAGCGGGGCTCATATCCCGTCAAGCTGTCCTCGCCTATCAGCCACAGCCACCGGCAACTGTCGGGCACCGTGAGATTCTGCAGCTGCACCTGCGGATCCACGTCGACAGGATGCTCCGGCTGCCAGGCAAAGTCGGCGGCAGGCGCGGGGAAGACGACCACCGGCCACACCACGGTGTCGTGGCAGCCGCCGCTCGTCACGTCGAGCGTCAGCGTCGCCGCCGTCACGGTGTCGCTGTCGCCGAAGGCGAATGTCGCCGTCCGCGCAGCGCTGCTGCCAGCGCCGCCGAGCGTCCACAGCCACTCTTCGGCGTTCTCCGTGGAGTCCACCACCTGCATCTGCTGGCCCGAGCACAGCACTATGGGCACCGTGTCGGCCCACACCAGCCCGTCCACGCTGTGGTAGGCCCGCGCCCTGAAGGCGCTGTCGCGCGGCGTAAGGGTCACATGCAGCGTCGAGTCGCAGCCGTCGACGCTGGTCATCATTATGTCATACGTGCCCGGCCCTCCGTAGTCGGTGCCGTCATACACAAAGGGGCTCCACGGGCATATCACCACGGTGTCGGCCAGCTCGTATGCCGGCGCCACCACAGCCACATACGTCACCACACTGTCGGCGCCGTGCACGTCGGCGTAGGTCGCCTCGATGCTGTCGTTGCCTGTGAAGGTGTGCCCGTGCCACACTATGGGCCACTTGTCTGGGCACACGCGGCGTTCCACGCGTATATGTTGGTTCTCCCACACGTGCAGGTGCAGCGCCAGCATGGTGTCGCATCCCGTGGCGGCCGGCAGCATGACGCTGGTGTCGCCGCCGGCGGTGAATGTCACCCCGCGCCACGTGTACGGCAGCTCGTTCTCCGTCACCGTGTCGCTCTCCGCCAGCATGGGGCTGTCCATGGCGCGTATGCTGATGGTCTGGCCGCAGCCGCCGAAGCGCTCCTCCAGCTCGCACAGGTAGCGCGTGCCGTCGGGGGCCACGGTGAGCGTCTGCCCCGTGCCCACGGTCTCGTCCGAGCCCTCGCGGTGCCAGCGGTAGCCGAAGCCGTAGGGCGCACGCAGGGTGACGCTGTCGCCAGAGCAGTCGCCGCTGTAGATGTCGTCGCGGCGCAGGCACTCGAAGTTGTAGTAGGCATAGCACCAGCAGCCCAGCACGGCACCGCTGGCGGCGGTGACGCGCAGCCGCAGACGCCGGCCGTGCCACGGCCGCAGGTCAAAGGCGCGGGCGGTGAAGTTGCGCCGCTTGTAGTACGAGCTCGCCACATCCCACGCCTCCGCGCCCTCCATGGCGTCGAGCTCTATGCTGTAGCACCCCCCGCCGGGCAGGGCGCCAAGGGTGTCGTCAAGCAGCTCCACGCTGAAGCGCGCCGGATACAGCGAGTCCACCCTCCGCATCACAGGCACCTGGCTCGGGTCGGTGCTCGAGGTGTGCTCCGCCGTGTTCATGGCCACCGTGTATTTCATCACCAGAAGGCTGGCCACCGCCGTGTCCACCGTCAGCGTGTAGAGCATCGACGAGGCTTCGCCAAGCCCCGAGCGGTTGCCCAGGCGCAGCGTGGCGGCGTCGCCGGGCGGCACAGTGCTCTGGAAGACCGACATGCCCTGCTGCACGTCGGAGCCCGGATTGGTGTTCACCGCGTGCGACCCGTTGTACACCCCCGTCAGCGGCGTGCCCGACACCTCGGTGATGGTGCGCGTGCCCACATGCAGCCACGGGTCTATCAGCGTGCCGTAGTGCGGCACCGCCATCGACGACCCGAAGTCCGTGGCGTCCAGGCACGCCCCTTCGCGGTAGGGGGCGACGACGGCAGTGCTGTGCGGCTGTATGGCCATACAACCCGTCACCGGGCAGCCGGCGATGAGGCTCGCCATGTAGCTGGCGTCGGCGTCGCGCGCAAAGGTGTAGCTGTTGCCGTCGACGCTGTGTGTGACGCCGTTGATGGTGATCATCACCGTGGGCGCACCGGCCGACTGCCACTCCAGGCGCACCGAGTCGGCCCCGTTCTCGGCCACCCTCAGCCCCCAGGCCGCACACGGCTGCGACGTGAGGTGTATGTCGTCGATGAAGAACTCCGCGTCATAGAAGGGTATCAGCGACCGACCCCGCAGGGCCACACGCGCCCCGGCGGGCACGGCGCCGAGGTCGACGGCCGAAAAGTGCCATTTGAAGTAGCCCATGGCGTGCTCGCGCTTCAGCAGGGTGAAGGTGTTGCTGTCAGTGGCATCGGTCACGTAGCCTATATCGATGCTCGTGACGCTGTGGTCGGCACACCACCAGAAGAGCATCCACACCCCCTCGGCGCCATAGTCCACACCCTCGTCGGGCATCAGGGTGAAGCATGTCTGGTGATTGTTGCACAGCGCCTTGGTGCCGCTGTGGGCCATGGTGCTGCCGTAGAGCACACCCACATAGTGGTAGTCCAGGTTGGGCAGCGCCTCCCACCCCGCCGGGCGCCCGTTGGCCGGCGCACCCTCGAAGTCGTAGCAGATGTCCACCTGGCAGCGCACGCCAAGCGGCACAGCCAGCAACAACAACAGCGACAGTATAATCCTCAATCGGTGGGTCATGGCATCTTTACAACACCATAGACGCAAAAAAGCCGTTTTTATTACCCGCTTAACTATTTTTAACACATCCTCACTCCCACCCCTCCGGCACGGAGCCCCTACGGACCCCCTACGGACCCCCTTCGGCATTTCTTCAGTGGAAAGCCGTAGGAAGGCCGAAGGAGGGCCGTAGGGGGGCCGTAGGGACTCCGTGCCAACGGCATACACCCGGCAAAACTGCCTCCCGGACGGCAAAAAAAAATTGTGGCACACACAATAAATGCCTGCCACACGCGTTATTGAAAACACATAAAAAGACCGAAAGAAATGAGAATAAGCAAAATACTGGCATTCCTTACCGCCTTGGCCACAACACTTTGCGCCTCGGCGCAGAGCGGCCACGACCTGCAGGACGACGGGCTGCACGGCTCCGTGAAACGCATCGACGCCGTCCTCTACGAAGCCCGCTACGACCTCAACGACAACCTCGAGAACGGCGACCAGCTGGAACACCTCGTCACCGAATACAACACCAAGGGGCAGCGTCGCCAGCAGGTGTATCTCTCTGTGGCCGAAGACATCATCTTCCGCACACGCTACAAACACGACGGCTTCGGACTCACAACCCTCGAGCACATCGTCGACAACCAGGACCGTGTCATCGGCCGCACCTACTACATCTACGACGCCGACCACACCCTCACCGAGACCTACGTCGAGGACGCCGAGCGACAGATCGAGAGCCGCATGCTCCTCAAGCACGACGGCCTCGGCCGCGTAAGCCAGCGCTCCTTCAACGACCACGCAGGCGAGATTTTCAAACGCGAGGTGTACACCTACAACCCGGACGGCACGCTCAACAAGGCCGTCGTCTACGACCGCTCGAAAAACAAGGTGCAGGAGAAACGCTGGGAGTACGACGAGCAGGGCTACCCTACGAGCTACACCCTCTACGACTACACCGAAGAGGAGCCCGAAATGTTCGTCACACTCTACAAACGCGAGTACGACGCCCACGGCAACTGGGTGCGTTGCACCGAGTATGAAGTCCTCGGCGACCGCATGCTCCCCACCTACACCACCATCCGCACAATCGATTACTTTTGATTTGTGAGTTCTGAAATGACCACATCTTACGTGCTCACCGTGAGGCAGAGACTCAACAACCTGCGTCAGCCACTCAAAAATCAGAATTCAGAAATCAGAAATCAATGAAAAGCGGGTTCGTGAACATTATCGGCAACCCCAACGTGGGCAAGTCGACACTAATGAACGCCCTCGTCGGAGAGCGTCTGAGCATCATTACAAGCAAAGCCCAGACGACGCGCAAACGCGTCATGGGCATCGTCAACGGCCGCACAAGTGAGAGCCATCAAGCTCGCTTGGATGGCCGAGCGTCAGAGGCCGAAGGCGTAGCCAACGGCGACGACTTCCAGATTGTCTACACCGACACCCCGGGCATCGTCAACCCTCACAACAAGCTGCACGAGCAGATGATGGGCTTCGTAGGCACCGCACTCCAGGATGCCGACCTCTTCCTCCTCGTCACCGAGGTGGGCGAGAGCCTCAAGAACCGCCACATACTGCAGCGCGTCATCGACAGCGACACACCCGTCATCCTCGTCATCAACAAGATAGACCTCTCCGACCAAGCCACCATAAGCGACAAGATCGCCTACTGGCAGGAGCAGATCCCACGCGCTGTCGTCGTGCCCTGCTCGGCCACGGAGGGCTTCAACGTCGACAAGATCTTCGACCTCATCCTCGAACGACTGCCAGAACACCCGGCCTACTTCCCCAAGGACGAGCTCACCGACCGCACCATGCGCTTCTTCGTCAGCGAGATAGTGCGCGAGAAGATACTCCTCTACTACCAGAAGGAGATACCCTACAGCTGCGAGGTGGCCGTCGAAAGCTACGAAGAGAAGGACGGCATAGACAACATCTCGTGCCTCATCTTCGTCGAGCGCGAAAGCCAGAAAGCCATACTCATAGGCCATCAGGGCAAGGCCATCAAGAAGCTCGGCATCGAGGCCCGCAAGGATATCGAGGAGTTCACCGGCAAACGCTGCTTCCTCAGCCTGCACATCAAAGTGCTGAAAGACTGGCGCAACAGCGACCGCGCCCTGAAAAGCTTCGGCTACAGCCTCGAGGATTGACATTTTTCTCCCCACAGCACCATTGCACGGACTCTGCACACCCGGCGGAGGCTCATTTTATTATCACTGGAAAACAGCACAATACATCAAAAACTCAAAATATATTTTGTCATGTGGGAAAATATTGCTAATTTTGTATCCCGTATTTTTTGATTTTGAGTTTTATCACACTATATATCAAACATCATTATGAAATACGGTTTTGACAACGAAAAGTATCTGCGGATACAGTCCGAACACATCAAGGAGCGCATCTCCAAGTTCGGCAACAAGCTCTACCTTGAATTTGGCGGTAAACTGTTCGACGACTACCACGCCAGTCGTGTCCTGCCCGGCTTCGAGCCCGACAGCAAACTGAAGATGCTCACGCAGCTGAAGGACGATGCCGAGATTGTCATCGTCATCAGCGCTACGGACATTGAGAAAAACAAGAAGCGCGGCGACCTCGGCATCACCTACGACGAGGACGTGCTGCGCCTGCGTGAGGTTTTCATGCAGCGCGGCTTCCTGGTCAGCGGCGTCGTCATCACCCACTACAGCGGCCAGCCCGGCGCCACGGCCTACCGCGAACGCCTCGAGCGCATGGGCATCAAGGCCTACTACCATTACATGATCGAGGGCTACCCCACCAACGTGGAGCTCATCGACAGCGACGAGGGCTTCGGCAAGAACGACTACGTCGAGACCACACGTCCGCTGGTGGTCATCACCGCCCCGGGGCCCGGCAGCGGCAAGATGGCCGTGTGCCTCAGCCAGCTCTACCAGGAGAACAAGCGCGGCATCAAGGCCGGTTACGCCAAGTTCGAGACCTTCCCCATCTGGAGCATACCCCTGAAGCACCCCGTCAACATCGCCTACGAGGCCGCCACCGCCGACCTCAACGACGTCAACATGATAGACCCCTTCCACCTCGAGGCATACGGCAAGACCGCCGTCAACTACAACCGCGACATCGAGATATTCCCCGTCTTGAACGCCATATTCGAAGGCATCTACGGCGAGAACCCCTATAAGTCGCCCACCGACATGGGCGTCAATATGGCGGGCTTCTGCATCAGCGACGACGACGTCTGCTGCCGCGCCTCCAACGACGAGATCATCCGCCGCTACTACACCGCCCTCTGCGACTTCGCCATCGGCAAGTCGAGCCAGAGCGAGGTGAACAAGATAGCCCTGCTCATGAAGCAGGCCAAAATTACCACCGACGACCGCCGCACCACCGTGGCCGCCAAGGAGCGCCGCGACCGCGAGGGCGTTCCCGCCGCCGCCATCGAGCTTGCCGACGGCACCATCATCACCGCCAAGACCAGCGACCTCCTCGGCGCCTGCGCAGCCCTGCTGCTCAACGCCCTCAAGCACCTGGCTGGCATCGACCACGAGGTGAAGCTCATCTCGCAGAAGATGATTGAGCCCATCCAGCACACCAAAGTCTCCATGCTCCACGGCAGCAACCCCCGCCTGCACACCGACGAGGTGCTCGTCACCCTCTCAATCCTCAGCCTGCTCGACGACAACTGCCGCCGCGCCCTCGACTGCCTCCCCCTCCTCGACGGCTGCCAGGTGCACACCACCGTCATGACCAGCGAGGTAGACCGCAAAATCTTCAAGAAACTCGGCATCGGTCTCACCTCCGAGCCCGTCCGGAAATACTGAAGATAACCACATAACACAGACAAGGGAGCCCCGCACAAGGCTCCCTTTCTTTATGCCCAATCTAAAAACATTTTGCCATATCGGAAAAAGTGCGTATCTTTGCAGCCGATTTCAGAAGGAAATCACGAAGCGTTGTATCTTCGTCTTGCTAATGGAAACTTGAGAACCTTTCATGTAACGCAAGTGAGTATGACGGCTTCGCGCGTATTAGCGTGGGCTGTTCGCTATTTTTCCGTTACAGGGTATTCTCAAGACCTCCATTAGAAGAATGGTACGCGGCACCACGCTTTTGTATTCTTTTAATTGCTCAACGGGGTGCGGAAGAGCCCGAAACCTGATGAAGCCGACAGGATAAAACCGGCTGAAAAGAAATGAAGAAACACACATTCTGGTTGCTGCTCCTTTGCACGGCAATGTCGTCGATGTCACTCTCCTGCACAAAGGACAATGAAGGCGGCGGTGGTGCGGGCACGACAATCGGCGGCTTCAATTATCCGCTCACACAACTCTACGGGACATGGGATTGCACACACGTCCTCGGCGACAACGGTTGGCAGGCAGTGTCGAACATGTTCTCCGCTACCTTCTACGAGGACGGCTCTTACTACGGGCGCGGCGTCCTTGGCGACGGCTCGGGGACCTACACGGCGGAGGGGAACACCATCACAACATACATCGACGGCAGGCTTTTCTACCGCTACGACGTGATTGAGTTCAACGGCACGACAGCCGACATGAAGATGTATTACGGCACCACGCAGGCCGAAATCGATAACTCCACGCGAATAATACGCGTCCGCAAGAAAGCGGAAACCTCGGGGACGAAATGAATTGCCACAACAGAATTCGGCGCCGCCCTGCACCGTAGCGACGTCCTCCTCTTCAGCGACAAGAACAGCGGAAAATACACAATCAGTGTAACCGGGACAAGGAGCGGAATCACAGACGACGAAAGCGACCCGCTGTATCCAGGCGACAACCAACCCTACCTCGACGAGGTCAACTACAGCTTCTCCTATGAGTTCGACGGTGCGCACGGCAGTATCGAATATGTCGACGAGGATAATCATACACAACAAAAGCATTTTAATATAAACAACGACACCTTATGGCTTGAGTGGGATGGCAACGGCGGCCTGTCCGGCCATATTCCGATGCGTCGCTTCTGAAACAAAGCCTCCCACCCCCAAACCACACTCGGAAACGGCAAAAAGGAGCCCTGAGGGGACTCCTTTTTTCATATTTCAACGAATCGCTATTTCCTGAAATATTCTTTCTCCGCTTTGGCAAACACCGGCTTGAGAGCCTCAAGGTTCTCGTCGTTCTTGTCCAGCTGGTTCTTGAGACTCATGGAATACCATCCACTGTCATGATAGCGTCCTCCAAATCTCCCGGCTATAATGCTGTCAATCTCGTCCATACAGTCAACTTTGATCCATATTGTAACATCGCGGCGTCGAGGAACAACAGACATATAGTTCGTGGCAGATCCGTTCATCCTCAAGCCCAAGTTGGTTTTGTTGTATTTGTATTGGTAGGTGAACTCTGTGGCCGAATTGAATGCTTCTATCAGCTTCTCCGCAAGGACCATATTGGCTTCGTTGCTCCGCTCCACCCAGTATTGGCGGTTGTATGTCTGCGCCTGTTGGGGCGTGTCGAATGCCTTGAGGTTGGTCACGGCCGACATCTCGAGTGTAGCGGCGACCACCTCGCCCAGGTCGGATTTCTTGTCAACAAATTCGGCCATCTTGTTCAGCAAGCCCGACACCTGGAATGCCCTCATGCTCAGGTAGGTCTCTTTCTGGCACATGCGAAACGTCACCTTCTCCCACTCCTCGTCAAACTCATCCGAAGCATCCAGCGTCCTGCGCTCCTCCTCGGTGAGGGGACGCAACTTCAGCTTCGACGCAATCTTGTCGTTCCATTGCTTGAAGTCGGGCTCTTCCGTCAGCTGGTTGTAGATATAGGGGTAGGCTATCTGTGTGCAGACAAGGGCAAAGTTGAGTATCTTGTTCTGCCCCGCCGTTTCTTCGCCTTCGGCAAGGCGGCGGTTGATGATGGATATCAGCGACAAGGTATTGGTAAGACGTTTCAGCGAGCGTGGGTTGCAGCCGACTGACAGTCGCGCTATCTCCGACAGGTTGGCGGCCGTTGTGGGGTCTTCCAACTCTTTGTCCGAGAAGAATTCTATCTGCTTCAGCGCATCTACCAGGAAGGTGTCGATATTGTACGACGCCACAGGCATGGAGAAGGGCAGCTGGATGATCTTGTCGAAGAACGAGCGGAACTCACGTTCGTTCTTGTCCGTGAGCTCGCCGAATTTGGGCTTGAGGCCCTTGATAACCACATCGTAGTCGATGGCCAGGATGAAGACACAGTGTTTCAGGTCGAAGATGTTCTTCAGCAGCTCCAATATCTCCACAGCCACCGGCGGGTCGATGCGGTCGAGGTCGTCGATGTAGAAAGTGAAGCCTTTCTTCGCCGGGTTATGTTCGAGGGCATCGGCTATCAGCGACTCTATCTCGTCCTTGAGCTGACTGATGTCGCTCTGCGGCGACTCCTCACCCTCGAAGAGTTCAGCTACCGCACCGCCATCGAACCCTGCTGCCGAGACAGCCATCTGTGTACCCACCTTGGCCATCTTCTTGAACAGTTTGCCTATCTTCTTCTTGCTGTCGTTCCACCGCTGGTCGCTGGGGTTGAGGGCACCTATCTGGTTGATGATGCCGTCGAGGATGCTCATGATGGCCTGGTTGGGCGACTTCATCAGCGAGTACTGCCAGGTGTTGATCCATATCGGATAGAACGGAGCTTCCTCATCGTCGCAGAGATTCCACCGCAGAAGGTTCATCAGCGAGGTCTTGCCACTGCCCCACTCGCCCTGCAAGGCGATAGTGATGGGCGTGTCGGTGTGCTTTACAAAATCTATCAGCGCATCTTGATATACATTGATGCCGAAAAGGTCGTTCTGGTCATGCTGACGCGGTACGTCGATAATGCTTGAAAACATGTTTTGTATTATTCACATATTAACGCATTATCGCGTTTATTTTCGTTTAGCTCTCTCACGTTCGCGCTTGAGGTCGTCCTTGGCCCTTTCAATGTCGCGTTTGAGGCTTTCGATGCGGCGGTCGTGGCTGGCGGCACGCTCGATTTTCTGTTTGCGGTAACTGGCCTTGCTGCTGGTCGAGGTGGCACGCTTGACGAGATCGGCATAGTGTGCATTGTCTCTTTTCTTTGCCTCGCGCTCGTCGGAGACATCCTTGCGCAATTCGATAAGGCGTTTGCGGTAGTATTCTACGCTCATGGTGTTGTGGTTTTAAAAGGTTAATAATTGTGATTATTCATATTTTGCTGTTTTTGGGACACTGGAAGTTCACCCCCTCCAGATAGCCTTTCTGGGCGAAGAGCGTGCGTATGCGGTTCCAGGCCGCGAGGTTGCCATTCAGGGTGGCATCGGGGCAGAGTTTGAACGACTGCTGCAGGTTGTCGGTGATGCAGTCGACATAGATGTCGCGCATCTCGTCTTGGGTGAGCGTCGGGCGGGCGCAGCCATGCTCGTTGCCTTTCAACGGTTTGCTGGGCACAAAGCTGTACATGCCTTCGTAGGGCTTGCTTGGCGATGCACCGTAATAGAGACGCATACGCGAGCTGTCTTTTTTCCAACCGGGCTCGTTCATTCCCAAGCCTATGCCCACAATCTCGGCATAGTGTTTCAGGCTTGGGTCGAAGTCCATGCCTCCGATTTGGTCGCAGTAGTCGTGATAGCTTTCCACTACGAAGACGGTGTCGACGGCAAACAGGCCGTTCACCCTTGAGCCGAAGAGCACGATGCTGCCCGGCAGCAGGTGCGCCAGCTGGGTTGGCCCCGTCTTGCGCGTCTGTTGGCAACAACGATAGAGGAACTGTTCGCGGAACACAAAGGGGTCTGTGTTCTGGCGATAGCGGTTTTGCGCATTCTTGACCGGCTCTGTGAGGTCGAGCATCGGACGATGGATGACATGGGGCGAACAGCCGTCTTCTTGGGGATTGGTAATGCGCGTGATGTGCGACTGAGGCTCCCATTCTCCCCAGAAGCACTGCTCCTCGCCTATCAGACGACCGTTGCTTACATACTGCCCCTGTGCACAGAGGAATTTGCGGCGGTGACTGCCGTGATTCCACGCTGCAATATTTGTCTTGCTCCGTTTCGAGGGGCAGTTCTCTATGCCGGGGTGGATAAACTGTACGAAGGCAAGCTCATCGTTCATAGGGCGTAATCTTTTTTTATCTGTCTTATCTTTTCTTCGAGGATTTCTCTCTTGATGGAGAACGGGCCGGAAATGTTGTTGAAGCCCCAAATGACGACACAGCCATCTTTCGTCTTGCCTGCCCGCAGATAGTGGCTACCCTTGTCGGCATCTCCGAGATAGGCATTGAAACTTATAGGGAACTGTTCTTTCACCACGGTACTATTGGCGGAAACCAACACCACATCGGGCTTCAGCATAGCCAACAGGTCTTCGTAGAGGCCGTTCGACTTCTCGTCGATACACGCTTTTTGCTTGGGCGAAAGAAAACTCCACGTGGGGTCGGTGGCAAAGGGAGCATAGATATCAATGTGGATGGCGCGGTTGGGCATCTTCCGGGAGACATAGTAGCTGGTGTCCAATGGATTCAGGACTTTCTCGAAGTGACTGAACCACTTGCCGTAAGGCTCCGTTTCGAAATAGTCGTTCATAGCCGCTGTATATGCCTCAACATCCTTGGAGTCAAGCGTCTTTTTCCCGTGCAAGGCAGCCGCCCTGGGGAAACGGTCTTTGCCTTTGGGGAACTCCTGCAGCGACGGGTTCAACCCCACTGTGACGACCTTTCGCTCCGACCTGTAGTAAGCCACCATATCACCAAACCAGAGAATAGGGATCGACGGCTGCACCATACAACCCTTCACCAGAGAGCAATCCAACAAGAGTCGATGGACCTCCCAACAGTTATGGACAACTTCTTCAATCGTTTTCATTTTGCGCTATTTTGAATCTGGTGGGCAGTCTCCCGCCCTCCAGATTGGTTCGGATATTATGACTATAACTATTATCTGAATTATAGTTTCCCTGCATCCTTCAGCGGGGAGTCATCCTTCGACAGCTTGCTATCGTCGGCAAGGGCCACCTGGACGTTGATTCCGAAGATGGATTTCATCTTGTATTCAAATTCCATCACCTTCATATCATTGGTAGCCTCGAAGTCACCGACCTCGGTGGCATCTTCAATGGTGCGCAGTTTTGCCAGCACAGCATTAGGATGAGCCTTCTTACCGCTGGGCTCGTAAATGCGGAGTCCAGCATTGAAAGCATCGCGGAACTGGCGCTGAAGGGTTTTGACGGTCATGCGGCCATCAACATGGAACGAATAATCGGGCAAATACTCAATCTCGTATTCCCCACGGCCTTTGCCTCGTCCGATATTCTCGAAGGAAGCCACCTCGATACCGAGAGTCTTCGCATGCTCCACAATTTTCGGGAAAATGGATTCCGACCAGGTAATTCTATAGAAGGTGATTTTGGTGCCATCCTCGAGGGTGACGACATACCGTGCATCCTCACTGTCCATATTCGTCTTTAGCCATTCGACGGCTCTCTCGTCGCCAGCTTGCATGGCCTCTTCCAAAAACACTTTCATGTCTTTGACAGTATCTTTGTACGTCTTGGTGGAGGCGAACAATTCACGCGGGAACGCCTTGTTAATATCTTCAACCGTCGCACTCGGGTGCAACTTGGTGTAGGCATCGATGATGCCCAGCGCGGTCCAGCCTTTGGCCTTTCCGTGGACTTTTATTTTGCTTTCCATATCATTTATTGTTTATTTCCATACATCTTTCTTACAACCGTCAGCTTCGCATTTCTTGTTGAATGCGTTGAGCGTCATGCTGTCGGTAGAGCCCGAAGTGTAGTAACGCTGGCCCTCTTTGGTTGTATAACAGACTTGGGCATAAAGTCCGAATATTTGTTCGAACTCTTTTTCAAGAGTCTTCACCTGTTTGTTGCCAGTGATAGTGATATCACCGGGAGTCACCTTCGTACGGACATTGGCAATAGTTTTGCTGTAATCCACCTGTGTGATTGTCCCTCCTTGAGCAACAATCTCTTTTGCCGACATTGGGAAGATACCCAACCGAATATACGGATATTTCTTGTTGAACTCCTTTACAAGGGTTTCGACCTTTTTGTTGCCGGTCACGCTGATTCCTTCTGCCATAATTGTTTATTTTAAGAGTTAATATCCGACATACCTTAGTTCGCCGGATTGGTTATTAATTTTATAGACCGAATTTCTTGAGGGTCTTGTTTATTTTTTCAATTTTGTCGCCAGTTTCTTTGACTTTTTTGCCGGTGGTCTTGACTTTATCGCTATTGATAAATTCGCCGACCTTTTTGATTTTCTTTCCGTCTTTGATAAGTGTACTTGCAAGTCCCATAATCAAATGTTTTTAATTGGTGAAACAATAGGCAGTGGCAGACGGGGAGACCACCACTGCCGTAGTTGCCAATGGCTTACTTGCCAGCGGCGGTGATGGTGACGCCGTTGTCGGCGAGGGCGCTGTCGTCGGCGTTGGCCACCTGGACCTTGATGCCGTAGAGCTCCTTCACCTTGTCCTCGAAGTTGCCCACCTGCATGTTGCCACGCACGGTCAGTTCGCCACCCTTGGCATCCTTGGCGCGGATGGAGGCGAGGGTTGCATCGTCATCGGCGAACTTCATGCCGTTGTAGACACGGAGGGTCGAGCCGAAGGCTTTCTTGAATTCTGCACGAAGGGTTTTCACCTTCATGTTGCCAGTCATTTTGATGTCTGCCATAATTAAAACGTTTTAATGGGTTAATAAAAGGGTTGATTGTTTAAACTAAAATAATACAATTACACGTTACCGTGGCTCACCAGTTGAGGCTTCCATGTATTCTTCTTGCAGCCAGTTTCCTGGCATTTCTTGTTTAATGCGGTAAGTGTTAGAGAGTCATTTGCTTGGCCGGTGTACCGTGTTGAACCGTTGCTTTCTGTGTATCCAACCTGTGCATTTAATCCGACTACATCACGAAACTCTTGTTCGAGTGTTTTGACCAGTTTGTTACCAGTTATAGTAATACTTCCGGTCGCGCCTTGACTACGTATCTGAGCAATTGTAAGCGAATAATCTATTGTATGCAGCTCACCTGCTGATGCGATAGTGTTCCATTCTTTCATTGGAAATACGCAAAGACAAAGATATGGGAATTTTTCATTGAATTCTTTGCAAAGAGTCTCGATTTTCTTTTGGCCAGTTACGCTGATTCCTTCTGCCATAATTTTAGATGTTTTAATGGGTTAATAAAAGGGTTGATTGTTTACGAAAATATGATTCCTTTGCCTCGCTTGGTGGAGTTGTACTCCATCAGTATCTGTTTTATCTTCTTGCAGTCGCTCTTGCTGAGGCAGTAGGCGGTGACGGTACCTCCGACGGCCTTTATCTCGATGTCGGCACCGATGAGGTGCTGGTCGATGCGGATGCGGCGGATGAAGCGGAAAGCCAAGACATCCTCATCCACACCTATCATGGTAAGGTTGCGCTTGCGCACGGTGATGGTCTCCTCGTCGGTGTCGACGATGAGGTGCCAAGGGGTGGCAGCGTTGATTATTATGCCGTTGGCGGCCAGTGCCGCCTCGGTCGATGTAGCCTCGAATCTCATTTGTACTCTCCGCGTGCAGCCTGACCGATAGTGATGCTGTTGGGAACGCAGCCCCTGCCCTCTTTGTCCTTAATCTGTACGGTGACGCCAAAGTTCTGGTCAAATAGTTTCTCGGCATCTCCTACCTTCATCGAACCTTTAATCTTCAGCCCGTCGGCATTGGTGTTCACCTCTTTTGAAGTGAGGCTGTTGAGGGCAGCGAGGGTCATCTCAGGATCGGCAAGTTTCTGCCCTTTGTAAAAGGCCAATTGAAGGTCAAATGCTTTGAGAAAATCAGCCGAGATGGTCTTCAGTTTCTTGTTTGGCGCTACGGTGAATTCAGCCTTGTTGAAGGCATCTTTGATGTTGTTGAGGAGTCCCATATTTTTTT
>OCTX012049591.1_pt1 | contig 23360 bp, 13 predicted proteins | sample 1539691 | NCBI WGS metagenome assembly OCTX01 (sample SAMN02144231, study PRJEB22623) | gut metagenome | biome: sheep rumen | host: Ovis aries | place: New Zealand
GATGGTGTAGTGAGACTTGATTGCACGAGTACCGACCTTGATAGCACCAGAAATCACCTTGATAGATGCCTTCTTGATGTTGAAGGAGTATGCACCATACTGGTCGTCACCGGCGACATAGGAACCGCCGAAATTGTTGAAGAGAGCACCCGGCTGTTCCGGGTCGAACTTGCGGTCAAGACCAGCGGAAGCACCAGTCGTAGCCGTACCTTCGGAGTAGTTGGAGAGCATTTCGCCAGCACCAGTGCTCCACGGGTTGAACGTGCCAGCAAAGCCAGTGTGGTCAGCTACGAGGTCGTAACCGATTTCCTGCTTCTGACCGTTACGGAAAGCCGTAGTCTTGGTCGGTTCGTTATCATAGAGATAACGGAGGGCAAAGTAGATACCCATCGGAGTCGTGGTCGGAATGACGGCGACCGTCTTCATCGCAAGGAGTTCCGGGAACTGGCGACGAATCATCGGGAGGGCGTACTGCTGATACTGAGCGACGTCTGCGGAGACGTTGGCAGCTTCAATAAGAGCACCACGGTTGAGCTTGTTCTGGTTTTCGAGCAAGGTAGCAATCACGCTGGCTTCTGCACGGGTATGCATAGCCGGGCCGAGGTTGGACTCAAGCACGGACTGCCACTTACGAGTAAGATTCTTCTTCTGAAGTGTCTGCATAGTGTTACCTTTAGGTTGTGCCTTTTCGGCAGCACCATGCTGCTCTTCAAAGGCTTCTTGACATTATGTTTAGCAGACACCTAGAAATGCGTTAAAAAAAGGTCAAAAAGCTACATTGAAATAAAAAAGGCGGTCGAATGACCGCCATTTTTGGTTAAAAGCAACCGATTTAGCATTTCTTGTCGAGGCTACACACGTTCTTATATTGTTCCATCGCAGACACTACATTATTTTTCACATCATCATAGGTTGCAGACACATTCAAATTGATAACTAGCTGATAGGTGGCACCGCCACGGTCATCATTTAGGTTATCCATCGGCGATAAATATTCAACTTCCGCATCACCAGGTCCAAACATCTTTTGTATATGATAGGCAAGGTCGTCAGCCAATTCATCAGACCAACCATCTTTAGAGTATACTTCGACGAAATATTGAGTCGAGAAATCGCCTTGGTCAATCTCAACCTTACCAGCCGATGTAACTTCGGTATGGGAACCGTCAGAACCGGCTTCCGATTCACAGTACGCTTTAAATCCGTCACGCAAGGGTCGGTAAGCAGCATCACTTGCTTCAGTGCAAGTCTTTCCAGAGCACGACTTCTTGCTGTCTTTCAGCCTGTTTTCGAGCCACTGTTCCTCGTTGCCCATGTGGAACGCTTCTGCGCGTGCCTTGGCGTCCTTGTCCTTGCAATAGTTATTCAGGTCTTTCTTATAGGAATCGCGAGCAGCCTTGACCGTCGGATTCTTGTCGTTCTTGCCGTATGTAGCCTTGCCGAACGCCCTAGCCATTGCGGTGGTTTCGCAATAAGCCTTGAAACCTTCGGAAAGGGGTGCAACGGCTTCAACGCAGTTGAACTTCTTGCAGACGCCTTCCATGAAGGCGATAAATGTCTTTTCTTGCTGAATCATAGTCTAAAACTCCAGTATTTACGCGTAGTTTATTAAGTGGGCAAGCAAAAGGCGGTCTTTCGACCGCCTATTTGGTAATTACATACCGGGTATTGGTGGAGGAGCACCGCCACCCATGTCGCCACCGCCCATCGGTCCGCCTTCTTCCTCACCGGTTTCTTCGCCGGAAGCTTCCGCTTCCTCCTGCTTGCACCACTTCTTGTTGAGGAGATAGACTTCGTCGGTGAGACGGAGACCGTAACGCAACGCAAACTGCTTGGACAGAGCACCGTTCGGATTTTCCTTCGATGACACGTGCTTCATCATGGCGTCGAAAACGGTGAGCTTCGTCGTCCATTCTTCAGAGTCGATGAAGTTCTTGAAACCGTTGGACTTCTTGAAGCGAACCGTATAGAGTTCCTGGAGCTTGATATTGTCGTCGAGGGAGTTGTCGGTATTCATCACCATGATAAGGAGACGGATAAGGATTTCCTCGAACGGGGTCTGATAACGTTCGACCAAGCGAGCGAAGGAGACTTCAGCTTGTGTAACTTCGCCAATCTTGCCCTGAGAGTAGTTCTGGGAGTCACCAGCGAGAGCGGTGATACGACCCGGCGGAACCATGAGGGCGTTGACAAGGTTTCTTTTGAAAAATTTTAAGTCGTCGATGTTTCCAAGCTGTTCACCTCCAGCCATTCGTTCGATGCCGGAACCGGTACGACCGTTTCCGACGCCGATAACAAAGTGTTCAGTAAGACCGATAGCCTTGCCGAAGTTAGTGATTTCGCCAGTCATCGGGTTATAGTCGAGCTTTCTGGAGAACATCTTCGACTGGTCCTTCATGTACTTTTCGGCGGTCGGTTTAGTCATACCAGAGATGTCGCACTTGAGGACGAGTTTTTCGGAACCCCAAAGGACACGGTACATGACGACGGAATCTTCGATAGTGTTGAGTTGGTTATACGGCTTCATAGCCGGTTCGAGGATGGAACGTGGGTCATTGATACCGCCCGGTCCAGCCATACCGATGGAAGCGTAAAGAATCTGTTGCGGAGAGAAGTCGATATAGTTCTTGCCGTTAGTATTCTGCGAGACCTGACCGGTGAGCATCTGGCGGAAGCCGATGATTAGGTTGTCTTGGACAACGATAATCATGTTTTCTTCCGGAAGCATGTTAAGGCCGACAATCTTGTTTGAACCTGGGTCGTAGACCACTTCGAAGAATATACGTCCTCGTGTAAGGAGATACTTCATGTAGCTCCAGCCCTTGTTGTGTAGCTGGAAGATGCGACGTAGTACTTGCTGTCTGAAGATACGAGCAATCTTTTCCTTGACGGCGTCGCCTATTTTGGCGTCCGGGTCGAACTTTAGCGAGCAGATTTCGTCAAGGTCGTCCTTGTACATGCCCTCGTTGCATAGCTGGATGAGCGACTCGTTGACTTCGGAACGGCAAGCGACCGTGTCATACTTTAATGCACGCTCGACATTCTTTCGCCAGTACAGCTCGACCTGGTTCTCGGCGATGGCGTTCTGTATTCTTTCTGGGTCTACCTTGTCCGGTGACAGGGCGATAGCCGGCATGTAGCTGCTGAAACCGTCCGGCGAGTTGCCGTTCGGGTACATCATCTGGGATATGCCCTGACCGACGACGTTCTTGGACATTCGGATCTGTCTTACGACGTCGCCACGGTTGAAAATACGGTCAAACAGCTGACCCTTTGCGTTAGCGGCACCATAGTCCCTTATGTGGGATAGCACTCTGGACGCGATTGTATCTGGTTGTTCAGGTTTCTTTCCTAACATTTAATTAACCCCACTTAAGGAGCAGTCCGTTGTACTCGATAACGAATTTAGGGACACGTTCCTTGACGTAAAAATCCTTGAGTTCATCTAAATGGATATTCTTGGACAGCAGACGCTTGCCCAACAAGAGACAGTTGGATATGTAAAGGAAGTCGTTTGCTTCCACGTGAAAGCACGGTATTCCGTTATAGTTATCCACCATAGGTCGCCAACTGCCTCCATTCCTTTGCGTAATTGTTTTCATCTTTTGAATCGGAACAGAGCTTGTTCTCGACGATACGCTTTGCCAGACGGACACCAAGCAGCACGCCTTCCGGCGAGAGCTGTCTGTAGTCGGCGAGACCGCCCTTCTTGAGGAAGTCGATTATCTGGTTACGTGAACCGACTGAGCGTACGTTGAACGTAGCTTCGACGGAGGGAAGCACGAAGTTATTGAACGTGTAGTCCGACACGAGCTCGTTATTGCACTTGATAGCGGCAATGATGAAGTTCGCGATAGTAAGGGCTCGTCCAAGCCGTTGTTCCTTTGTGAGACCGTCGTCTGTATTATCGTCGATGTAATCACCCTTTCCTCTCTGTTCTGGAGGAAGGTACGCGGTTTCCTCGACAAGCGAGATGACCGGGGTGAAGCGTTCCCAGTAGTTTTCGGTTGAACCGCCCTGCATCAGGTACATCGGGTCGTAATCGTCATATTCGTTAGTGAGCTGTTCGACACCACGCGGTCCGAGTAAGTTTCTGACTTGGATAAGGAAACGGTCGAGCTTGGTGCAAGCCCAGTAGGAATCGCCGACCGGCTCGCCCTTAGCGTTGCCCATGTCGTCGACGACGCCGGTCATGAAGGAATCGGACTTGTCGATAGGGCATCTGAGCCGTTTCATGATATAGGCGTAGACCTTGTCATCGAACTCTGCTTTCTTGGACTTGTAAATAGCTGACATATTGACCTCTACTTTGCAGCAAGAACCTGGTCATGGGTGAACACCATGTCCCACGCGTTCAAGCTCTTTAAATTGTCGTTAAGGATGTAGCACGGCACGGACGGCTGAGGAGCCGGAGACGAAGACAGAGGAGGATGAGGCTTGTTCTTGTCTTGCCACACCTCGATATGGAACGCCGGGTCCTTGACTTTCGGGCCGCCGTATTCCGCCGGAGCGAAAAACGCCTTCAAGTAGTTGTCGAGGCGAGCCTCGTAGCAAGCGAGGTTGAGACGCTTCATCTGTTCCTCGCTGTAGCCGAACGCCTTTCTCGTAGATGCCGGACCCATGTCGACAGCTTGAACGATTGACTGGTCTTGACCGTGGTTCGACACCGGCTGACCGGCTTCAAGAAACTCCTCGCACTTCTTAATCATGTTGGTCTTGGCTTCCTTGATATACTTCGGGTCTTCAATCTTGCACAAGGTTCCGCCATTAGCCTTCTTGGCGACCTTGGTATACTCTTCATCGACGGCACGACCGCGTTCGCCGTAGTTGACTGCAATCTGACCGTTATGGCTCTGGCGGTTGCTGAGCATTGCGGATGCCTGGGCTTCCGGGCTTCTGTATACAGATGTAACCACTACGCCCGGCAACTGTGCTCTGGACAAAATGTAACGGATTGTGTCCAAAGTAATTTCTGACAAGTCGTTTGCACCAGCTTCTGCGTAGTTAAGGATTCTATAATCCTTCGGGTCAATCGGCATCGGGATATTCTTGTTCTCATAGACACGGATTGTACCCTTCATGAGCCAGCCGAAATTTCGTTTAAGCAAGTGCGGCATCGTATGGTCTGGCTTTACCGGCTTACCGAATTCGATAGTTTCCAGACCGCATTCCGTATAGATTCGATTAGCCTCTGCGACACGACGCTTTCTAAGTTCGAGTGCATTCGGGTTAGAGTCATACGTTAGATGGCTGAGGATGTCGGCAACCATGAGGAAATGCTGATAGGCAAGCTTCTTGTCCTTCGGCACTCCGCCCTTCACTATGATATTCTTGCCATAGTCTGGCGTAGACGCGTAGGCGATGTTTCCAAGGTCGTCAAGATAACTCATACCCGGCATCATGTGAAGTGTCATAGTCTTTGTCAAACCGGTGAGATAAGCCATTCCGACGTTGACACAATAAGAAATGAAGCCAGATTCAGGACAGATGCTCGGGTCTACTACGAGACCGTTTGTCTTCAAATAACTGCATATCGCAGTCTTCACCGCTTCTGGGCAAGAGTTGTGAGTAATGCAACCCCAGTGCAAGTAAGCCCAGTTGTTCGAGTTCTTGATTGCACCCCAGAGGAGAAGCTGAACCATCTTGAAATATGCAAGCTGTAGCTGACCCTCGGTAAGCTCAAAATCCTTGTACTTTTCGTTGTACTTTTCGTCGTTCTTTAGTTCAGAGAACTTCTTATCGGATACTTCGTACAGCGTATTGAACTGTTCGGCAGTCAGACCGTTAGTGGCGTCGCCAACCGGGCGACCTTCCTTGTCGATGTCCGGAACCGCAAAAATCATCTTGAGTACAAGCAGTCTTGCAATACCGCCGGTATGGAGATTGATACCGGCACCGATTGCCACGTATCCGTCATCGGCTTCGTAGAACTTGTTCGACTTGAACGTTTCCTGGTCATAAAGGAACGTCCAATCAGGCGGATAAGTTCCCTTCTTGAAGGCATTTGCAAAGCTGATGGGAAGACCGCTGAATCCGATACTGATAGGAGGGATTACGTCAGGGTCGAACGGATTTCCGCCTTGGATAGATGCAACCAAGCTAGAGATAGACTTTCTGGACGCTTCTGACGCACCGCCAGTAAGACCGCCAAGAGCTCCGCCGACGACATCCATTTCGGCAGCCGTCATTGAGCCTCGCTGGTCGAGCTTGTTGATAACAGTTTCGACGCCCGGTGTAAGGACACCGTATTCCTCGTTGCTGAGGAAGTCTTCCATCATTTCAGCGAAAGCGTCGCACAAGTCAGATATTCTGTGCTGATTGTACTCGGGAACGCCAGCACGTTGCCAAGCGGTCAAGTTATTCGCCTCGTCCGCAATATCGAAAAAACCGTGCTTGGTCATGATTTCGTAGAACTTACCGGAAGTGCCTTTAGCCTTTTCGGTAGCCTTTTCGACCATTCCCTTGGTTCCGCCAGAAAAATGTCCGTTAGGAGTACTCATATTTCGCAGTTTATATGATTTGGACGGTTGACACTGAAATTAGCTCAAAAGCACAAAAAGAAACCGCCCCTTGCGGGACGGCTTCTGAGGATGAGACGGAAATTCAATTAAGCATTGCGAAGCTTGTTCACGATTGCGTCAAGTTCGGACTGGAGCTTGTCGCCTTCGCTAGCAACTGATTCAAGAGCGGGCTTGACTTCAGCAGCCTTCGGTTCTTCCTTCTTCACCGGCTGGATGGATTCAAGAATACCGCCGAGCTTCTGGCTCAAGGTCGGAGCCTTCTTGACCGGCTGAATAGACTCGAGAATGCTGCCGAGCTTATTCTTGTATTCGGATTCCTTCTTAGCAACGGCTTCCATCATAGCCTTTTCATGGGCTGCCTTGGATGCCTGGGCGAAGTTGGAGATGATAGATTCAACCTTTGCGGACTTCGTTTCAGTTTCGGTCTTTGCCTTGAAATCCTTAATGATAGACTCAATCTGTGCCTTAGCCTTCTTCTGCTTTTCCTTCTTGTCGTAGGATTCGATCTGAGCACGGACACGTTCAGCCATACGGTTCACACGGAATTCGTTAGCAATGGATTCAACCTTAGCATTAATTTCGGCTTCGGTAGATTCCTGCACGACCGGCTTTTCGGTAGCGTCGCATTCAACAGTCTTCGGAGCTTCAGCATTCGGATCTGCCGGAGCTGCGTTACCGCATTCTTCCAAATTTTCACCTTCAGTTTCGGTAACTTGGGTTTCACCTTCCGGCTGGGTTTCAGTAGCAGCGGAGTCAGCAGCCGGAGTAAGAGTATCTTCGGTTGACTGTTCAGCCGGAGCGTCAGTACCAGTACCTTCAACGAGGGCGTTAGCCTTCTTAGCAACTGCTTCGAAGTTGAACTCGTCATCGTCGTCGGCAGACTCGATGGATTCACCAGCTTTATCACCGCCTTCGGTACCAGCGTCGTCGCCTTCAGCAGCCGGGGTCGGTGCAGATTTATCACCGCCTTCGTCATCGAGACCAAGGTCACCATCGCCTTCGCCTTCAGTACCAGCGTCGCCACCTTCATCGCCGAGACCGAGGTCATCGCCTTCAGAGCTTTCATCGCCGAGACCAAGGTCTTCGTCACCGCCGAGGTCGTCACCGACGTCCTCGTCAAGACCGTCAAGGCTACCGGCGTCAAGGTCATCACCTTCAGCACCAGCTTCACCGCCTTCGTCGCCAAGACCAAGGTCGTCACCGAGTCCGAGGTCGCCATCGCCTTCGATACCAGTGTCTAGACCGCCGAGAGCGTCGTCAGCGTTCGGTTCGAGAGACGGTTCAGTCGGCTCAACGGTCGGCGCGAGCGGTTCCATAGCCGGAGCGGATGCGTCGAGTGCGGTCGGGTCTTCAGTCTGATGTGCTTCGCGTTCAGCTTCCGGTTCGATATCTTCGGCAACCGTACCGTTCGGGAGGGCTTCAGAAACGTTCTGGGACTGCTGGGCAGCACGAGCCTTCTGAATGGTCTGGTTGATGAAGCTCGGCATGTCGCCCTTGATAAGGTCGCCACCGCTTGCCCACTGGGCGCACTGGACGGCGGCACACACGTCGTCAAAGTCTTCGGTCGTGATACCGCTACCGCCACGCTTCTCAGCGATTGCGGCAAACTTGTCAATCACGAACTTCTGAGTCTGGTTGTCCTGAAGGTCGTCGCCGAGGTCACCAAACCGTTCGGACGATTCGCCGTAGTTGGGATCAGTAGACGGATTGACCGTCATGAGGTCATCGAACGACTTCGGTTCGTAATCTTCTTCAGGAGGCAGACCAAGATCCAACTGGCTACCAAACGACTCCAGCTGAGCCTTCGCATCATCGATTGCGAAGATGCTCTTCACTGCTTTCTTGTTAAGTTCTGCTTGTGTCATAGTAACAGTTTCCTTTTTTGTAGCCAAATTGGCTCATTTTCGAATAGTTTATTATGTGGCACCGATTTCTAATTTTCGTCGTACGCGATAGCGATATCCGGAACACAGTAGCCAGGACTTGTATTACCGCTGACTTCCAGCTGTAGATACACGTAATCGGTCTCGCCAGCCTGAAGCGGATTGTAAATACCGCCATCGACACGACAAAGATTGTACTGACCACACATGAAAAGTTGCTGGTTGAATACGAAACTTCCCATTCCCGGTCTGGAGACGCACTGGTAAGCATTGATACACTTACCGCTCTTCAGGACGCGTTCCGGGTCTACCTCGACCACTTCGTTGTTTGTACCGCCCTCGAATACATAGACACCGTCGACAATCACGTCGTTGATGTAGTTGGCAATAGGGGAATGCGGATTTCCAATGAAACGGAACGGGAACTGACCGCCGGAATGGTTGACGAAACGATAGACCTTGTTCAAGTCAAGCGTAATCATCGGACGGCGGACACCGCCTACGATGAAGCTGAACTGACCCATGTCGTCGCACTCGGCATTGACCTCATACACTTCCATCGGCTTGCCGTGGTAACGGTCTTCCGGGTCATAATAGGGACGTTCATTTTCCGACACATTTTCGTAATGATAGTCGCCGTTGCTGTCTACGGTCGTAGTAAACCATCCGTCGTTCGGGACATAGAGGTCGTGCAACGGAGTTCCCGGACGTATGAATGTAGGGACAAAGCTGAAAACCTTGTTATCCTTTTCCTTGGTATTGAGAAGCTTTGCTGGAACAATGATGTGTCCGGTATTGAAGTTCGGATTATGCATCGTTGCCGGAATCTTGTAGACAAGTCCGTACTTACCCTCTGCTTCCATCAAATTAAATGGAGCACCAGTAATCTCATCATGACCATACACAAGCAAGCTAAGCTTGTTACCCTCGACACGGATATACTTTGAGTCAAGTGGTTTATCTAGCTCTAACTTGCCATCTTTATATGGGAAAAACTGAATCATCTCTTCAGTTGGATTTGTCGTATTGTTCACGAACTCGATAGTAATCGGCTTGTTTCCAGATTCTTGATAAATACGTTCTGGGTCAGTATAGGACGGAATCGGAATGAGAGGCTGGCGGTCACCGTTGAGATAGATGACGTTGCCGTAACCGCAGTCCTTGTACTCGACGATGTACTTCTTCTGAGAGAGGCGATGGTCAGGGTACTGACCATAAAGTCCGGCGACAGTCAAGTAGAACGGATGTTCCTTGCTGTAGTTCCAGATGTCGTTCACGGCGATGCCGGACTTCTGGTTGGTCGGACGGCTATATGAAACAGAGTTACCGATGTACAGCCTTGCAGCAAGAGGATCAGTAGGGCGTTCGCCAATGGGATAAATACGGATATTGCTGAGCTGTACATCGGGAGGATTAGTCAAATGCAACTTGAACACGCTTTCCATAGAATAGGCGTAGCAGTTCGGGTCGTCAGGTCTGTAGATGCAGTATAGGGCGGCTTCACTGGCGTCGTCCGCCGGAACCGTCATTCCAGTACCTTGAAGCTGTTCGGAGCTGTACACGGAAGGTACGCAAGTATCTACGCGCTTGATGCCGATTGTGGACACCGGAGTACCGAAGTCACCATCCTTGCCAGTATATTTCTTGATAATAACGCCAGCTGACATAAAACCTACGACAATCTTTTACCGCAGTTTATATGTTTCGGCTCATTAACGGCTCAGCAAGTCGTTCGCCGAGGTCATCTTGCCCTTGGTAATCAGCTTGTACATCTGTTCCGTGGTCAAAGCGTTGGCTCTCGCGGTTACTTGGACGTGTTCCTTGGTCAGCGACGCCTTTCGAATACCGGCAAGCTCGGCGTTGGACACGACCTTTTCGTAGATGGACTCGGAGCCGTCCTCCTCGTTCGCACCGGCACCGAGAACCGTACCGTCTGGAGAAATCGGAGCGTTGTCGTTGATGTCCTTCTGCTGGAAAATCGTCTTGAGCTTTTCAAACTCTATCAAGTCCTGACCGGCAATCAAGCCAAACTCGTTTTCGAGCATTCCTTCCATTTCAGCGTTCGGACTATCCTTGAAATGGTCATACATCAAGTTTCCAGAGAAATTCTCGAACATGTCACGAATCTTGTCAAACTCGGTCTTAATCTGGGCAGCCATAAGAGAATGAACCATCAATGCGTCACCACGGACAACTTGTCCGTTCTCGAAGCCCTCCATAAAGCTTCCCTCGCTTACGGTCTCAATCTTGTAACCCATCTTCTCGAGTTCTTCCTCGGTACGGAATACCCCATTTACCCACAGTCCACGCTTCATGTTCTTGACACCGGCTTGCTTCTCGCCAAAGAAGTCTTCCTTAGTGTTCGGATTGTAGTCCGGAACAAGGTCAGTCGTCTTGATATGGATTCGACCGTCCTTGACAGAAATCCATGCTCCGCCGTCACCTACAGACTCGATGTAAATCTTGGCGTCGTCATAAAGCGACCCAAGGAATTCCTGAACCATAGCGACATAGTTCTCGGAGAACTTCGTGTCTACCGTGTTGCGGTACTTCTCGACGTAGTCACCGGCGACCAACGCCTTTGCCGCAGAAAGGCTTCCAATCATTCCGTAGTACATGATGAGCTGCTTGAACGACTTCTCGTTCAACGCCTTCCAGTCGTTCATACTGGCTCCGCCAGCCAGACCGGTTCCGTTTGCACCTTGCTTCGCTTGAACCAAGTTGACGAATTCGAGAACATTTCTGAGAACAAGGTCATGCGGAACCTTGTAGTTACGGATTTTTGCCGGACTTACGTAATGATGCCCATTGACAATCAATGCGTCTTGGTACGTACTGCTCTTGCGTAGGACATACGGTATCTTGTCTTTCGGAACAGTATTGTAAACGTAACCGCTTGCGTCGACGTCGATAAATCCTAGCGATGCCACCGGGTCTTCCTGGTTAAGCAGAGCGTCACGGAACTTCGGGGCGTCCTTATGATTGATGCCTATCGGCAAGAACTCCCATACAAAATTGTTCGCACCCATCTTGAGACGACCACACCAGACAACGTTCAACGGCTTTCCGAAAGCACCGTTAAGGCAAGCCGTCGTAAATCCCTCGGCAATGTCGATGAGCTTCTTCATGTCGTCACTGCCATCCTGAATAGGCAAGCCGGTCACCGCATCCTTAACCAAAATCTTGACGGCAAGACCATAGTTGTGCCAAGACAAGAACGTACTTTCGGCACTGCCAGAACACATCAAGTCCTGGTCATCCTTAGAACGCATAGTCTCGACAATTTCAACCTGGCGAGCTCCGTAGGCATTTCTCAAGATACCGACAAGGATAGACGCCGCATCATAGATGCCCAGCTGAGCCCTCAAGTCACCAATTCTCTTGGAACTCGGCTTGAAGATACGCCAACCGTCAATCTTGTCATCTGACGGCGGAACTTCACGAGAAATGCTGGAATCCTTGCTCTGGTCAAATGCACCGAAGCTTTCAAACGCCCAACGACGGATTTCACTGTCGTACGGCAAGTACGGCATCTTGTACTCGACTCGAACCGGAGTACGTTCGTCGGACTTGTTGGTCGGGTCTAGCGGAAGATATACACCATAAACCCAGACTGTTCCGGACTGTACATCGTCGGTAACAATCTTGAACTTGCGAGATGACTTGTCGACTTCAACACTGATTTCGACACCATCGGCGTCGTTAAGCTGGAAATCAGCCGTGTTGAATTTCGTGATTGTCTTGACTTGAAGCTGTCCGGTCTCGGAACCTTCCAAGTCAGTGTCGAAAATCAACTCCTTATTCGAAATACGGGCGGACTTTCCGATTGCATAGAACTGTCTCGGCTCATTTGAGTTCTGCGGATATGCCTCGTAGACGTCATTGTCTACAAAAGCAACCTCGGCCCAACGGACACCGATAGAACGCTTCACCATCTTGTGTCTGGTTCTGAAGAACCGTCTGTACTTCACACGGACTTTCTTGTACATGGCTACCGGAACCATGAAACGAGCCGGCATGTAGAGATACGGACACACAATTTTGCTACGGTCGCCGACGTATGAACGGTTCGTGAATACCGATTCTCCGGTATATGTCTGATACCAGCGAATCTTGTTGATTGTTGTCATCAAGTCGGCATAGTTTTCCTTGGCATCGCCAAGATTACTCTTCTGGATAAGGAGATATGCAACGCCCAAGTATATTCCTTGCACACTCAGAATGGTATCGATTTCGTCGATTGCATCCTTCATCACATCGGTAGCGAAACTGATGCACCCATCAATATCGCCATTAGGAATGTCGCCGACATTGTCGTACGTTTCATAAGACGGTTCGAAATCGTAAAGCTCTATGACTTTGCTTTCGGTAGACGCGTTATCCCATGCAGCTACAAGTATTTCTTTATCATCTTCAAGACGTGCCGTTGTTGGATCGACATAATTCGTGTCACGGTCAACATCGGTTTGCGTAATGACATACAAGAAACGTTCATACTGGTCAATAAAATGACGAGCAGTCCATTCATACTTACTGCAACTATACACATTCCACGCATTTCCCATCTCCGCTACCCATGTGGTCGCATTAGGAAGTGCAGTATCACCCCATAAAGTATTACTAGAAGAAGGAACTGTGCATGTTCTGACCACAGCGTCGCCGTTTGGCGCAATAGCCGTAATATCTACAAAAAAGTCTTCAACGTTACTTTCATCTTCAACGTTACTTTTATTTACACCGTACCACCATTTCGAATAACCTTGCTGTCCTTCAGAAAGACCGTACTTTTGGTTAATCATCGTGGTGAAAGCTTCACATAGCTGTTGCTTTATGGAACGCCATGTCATGCTAGTCGAACAGACAATCCAGTCACGATATTGATTATATAGCCCACGATTGCGCGTATTGTAATAATACAAATACGGAGTTTCGCCAAGATAACCTTCATCCGACATCGGTCTGTATGAATTTACCGGTAAGATTGAATTGATATTAATTGTTCGATCGCTTTCGTTATATGGATAAGCGAACCGAACCTTACCGGACGTATTAGAAATCGCACGGAAATATTCCTTTTTATTGCCATCTAAATATGACCGCTTAATATAACTAATCTTATTATTGTTCAGCATCCGCTTCATCACGTTGTAGCAAGACGCGATGTCAACAAAATAAGACATCTTCGTTTCAGCAGTAGCTTCCTTGTGCAAGCGAGTAACTTCATTGCTGAGCTTACGTTTCAACGAGCCAGACATGAAGCCGCGAACCCCACGAATCGACATGATACTGCGATACGTTTCGAAATACTTGTCGTTGAACTCGTCTGCAAGGTCTTCAGCCGGATAGTAGAACTTCTTGAACGCATCGGACACGTTTGGAATGACGGCGGTCGTTTTCGCAATGGTATTGGATGTACCATCTTCGCTGACAACAACTTCATTGCCACTAAGGTCGGGAAGCGGATTATTGTCGCCCTTAGCCTTGCAGTCGGCAACAAACTTCGTCATGCTGTCATAATAGCCATTCTTGTCAACCCACTTAGTACGACCGGTCATCTGTGTACGAGTCCAGTCGCCAGCGTCCTTAACGGTGCCATCATCTTTATAAGTCGGCTCAGCAAGAGCGTCGTCATAGTAAGTGACCTTGAGACCCATGTTGTTCGGCTCAAGAATCTTTCCCATCTCGGCAATACGCTTTCTGAAAGCGTCATAACCCATGACACAGTTTCGGTTTTTCGTAGAAGTCTTGTCGTACCACTTCCAGCCAAGATAGCGAGAACCATAAAAACCAAGACCGCCAAGTGCACGGTTAACGGTGACCCAGTTAAAATTCAAGTCCCACGGATTCTGATTCGTGTTGGTGAAATTGGTATCTGCCGGATTCATGTAAAGGCATCCAGCCGTCTGTTCTCGTTCAGCCACAGAAACATTGGACACATTCTGCAAGCGGACACGCGGTACATACTCGAACGTAACGAATGTTACCTGATACCGTTCATTGCCAACAACCCAAAAGATTCCGGTCGGCGTCGATGCCGTCTTCTTTTCGTTCGGGTCTTCCTTATAAGCGACGTTACCAGTTACAAGCGTAGACGACGTAAACAAAGCACGAGTTTCCGGAATCTGCACCAAATTTGCCCCAGCAAGGACATCAATAGGGCAACACTCAGTAATCGTAACTTCGTGTCCACTGACACCATCGGCATCGGTATACTCGACAATGATCCGGTCGTTGGTTCCAATGAACGTACTGCCGTTCACCGATATGCGAGCAACCTTGTACATGACGTTATTGGTCACGTACTCGTTCATGCCCACGTTATCGGCGGAACCGTCGTCGTTACCGGCTTCGGAGCTGGCTGTGCTTTTGAGTTCGATTCCGCTCAAATCGAGCTGTATCTCGGTCTTGACCGATTTTTCGGTATAGAACTTTTCGAAATCAAACAAGCCAGCCATTGCGACACCATTTTTAACTATTTCGCAGTTTATCAGTTGACTTTCTGGTGCATAGGCAAAATATCCCCAAGTCTGGAGTAAATGCCATTGTAGGTCACCTCAAGATGGTAGTCGAACTGATCAGCGACAACCTTGCCACGGTGTGTGATAATCATGGCACAACCGATGTCCTCCATCAACAGCTTCGCAATTTCGAGCATTTCCCTCATGGCGTTGTCGTCAGTGGAAATGTCAAGAACCTCGTCAAGCGAGAGGAAGTTCACGCTGAAGTTACCGACCATAGACACGAAATCACGGAAAGCCATAGAAATGGCGAAGCCTAGACGGCGTTGCTGACCCTGAGAAAGCATAGTGACATTTGGCGACAGACCCGGCAATGTCTGGAACGTATAGTCCATAGCCTCGTCAAACTTGACGATGAACGGCAAACCAACCTTTGCAAGATTACGAGCGACAGTCTTGTTGAAAGCCGGTATAAACATACCGAAAACCATCTTCTTCATGCCGTCATCGGCACAAATCTGGGTAATCGTGTCGCACAAGGCAATCGTGTCGGCATTGGTTTCCATACGCTTCTTGGCGTCGGCAAGCATCTCGCGATTCTTCTCAATCTTCTTTTCCATGACGGCGATGGAATCGTCATCGGCTGACTCCGCCTTCTCGATTTCGGCGTTCAGCTTTTCGGCAGCTTGCTCCTTCTGGTTGATAGCCTCGTCAACCGTAGAGTAATCGCCGACCGCTTCGTTGAGGGCGTCGGTCATTGCCGAGTAATCCTCGCGGAGCTTCGGGAACTTAGCCTTTTCAGCCTTGAGGTCATTGAGCTCGCCAGTAAGCTTTTCCACATCAGCGTCGCCAAGCATTTTCTCATACTTGTCGACGGTTAGTAGTGCCATATTGAACGCAGTCTGTGCCGGTTTAAACATTTCGAGGTCGATGGCGTTGATTTCATCAATCTTCTTCATCAACTCATTCTGCTTTTCAGAAAGCTCGTCAACCTTTGCCTGGATATCCTTGTTCGTCTGTTCCAAGTCGGCAAGACCAGTCTTTAGTGGTGTAAGCTCCTTGTTTGCAGCCTTCCACTTTTCCCGTAGTGCTGCCTTGTGGGTATTGACCTCTTCCTCGGTAGCGAGATGACCGCAAGTCGGACACGGCTTCCCGACGACAAAGGACTTCCCCTCCTCGGCAATCTTGTCCAGTTCCTTCTGCTTGAGACGGATCTGGATATTGCACTCGTTGATTTCGTCGACAATCATCTTGCTCTTTTTCTGCTCGTTCAAGATGTCGCCGATAACGTTATTCAACTCAAACTTGAACGTTTCTCGTTCACTGAACTTGGTGTCGAGTTCAGTAGAAAGCTTCTTCAAGGTCGCCTTTTTCTCTTCGGCATCCTTCTTGGCTTCTTCAAGCATAGGAACTGCTGAAATCTTGTCGTTGATTTCATCAATTTTAGAATCGACTTCACTTTCCTCGGCAAGCCGTGACTTCAATTCACGAGTTTTTGTGCGAAGCTCACTTACCTTTTTAGCCTTTTCATCTCTTTCATTCGTCTTTTCTTCAATTTCCTTGAGAAGCCCAGCATAATCTGTCTTCATCTGGGCAAGGTTATTGGCATGTTCATTCTTCATCTGGACATGGATAGCCTCAAGTTCTCGGATTTCATTGGAAATCTGACGGATATCGGATTCAGCGATGCTGAAAGCGAGCTTGGCATCGGACAAACGCTTACCGTTAGCCTTCTTCCACTTGTCAAGAGACAATGAAATGATGGATTCGAGCAATTCACGCTTCTTCGCAGCCGGCAACATGAAGAACGGCTGTGTCTCCTGCGTGTTCATGGCGATAACATTCTTGAACAAGATGTTGTTGAACTGAAGGATGTTTTCCTCGAAGTCCTGCTGGGTAAAACCAGCTCGCTTGTTCTGGGCGACCCATGCACCGTCCACCTGTTTTTCAAGGACAAACTTGACCGTAGACTTTGCACCTGAAATGGTTCGTGTCACCCGGTAATTTTCAACCACTCCCGGCTGGGTCTCGATATCGAAGACCAGCTCAACGACAGTTGGCGGTCCCTCTTCAGGGCGTTCCGGGGTGAAATTCTTCGTGTTTCTCAAGTCAGTCTTCGTACCGCCACGATATGAAGTACCCAGCAAGGCGAAAGTCAACGCCTCGATTATGGTCGACTTGCCAAAACCGTTGTCGCCGTGAACCCAAGTGAGACCGTCGTTAAACGTAAACTTGTTCAGCGTTGCGCCGTAGCTCATGAAGTTGCGGAATGTCAGTTCCTTAAAAATCAGCTTGTGCATATTTTACCTAATAAGAACACCACCAATTCTATTAAATTGGTGGTTTAAGTTCAAGTTTTGCTATTTCTACTTGTTGATGAAGGCCGAAAGGTCGACATTGTCAAGCAGATTCGTGCTTTCCTCTCCGACTTCGTCGTCAAGGGACTTGTCAAGGTCATCGACCACCTTCGTAATCTTTACGTCGATAACCGCACCGTTCTCCTCGATGGGAGGCATCGGAATTTCCTTACACTCCTTCACGAGGCCACGGAGTTCCTCAAGCTCTTCCGGCTTTGAAGAAATTGCCGACTTCTCGGATTTCTTCTTGTCACGGTACTTCTTCCTGGATTCGCGAGCCTTCTTTCGACGGACTTCATCCTTGTCATCAATAGCCTTCTGCTCTTCGGCAGTCTGCTTTGACACGTTGACCGCCTCGTCAAAATTGGCGGTCAAGGAGGTAATGTCGTCATTCTTGACGACTTCCTCAGCCTTCTTTGTCTCTTCCGCCATTTCCGGCGTAGGCTCGTCGGTAACCATGTCCTCGATGGTCTGATTCATTTCCTCGTCATAGGCGTCGATGTCCAACACCTTGAGGCAACGCTTCATATTCTCGAGGGCATAGCCGCCCACCTTGAGAGCACTCATGAGAGAACCGCTCGTGGCATTCGGATTCTCAGCCATCAAGTCATGGAGCTTGCGGTACTCCGGAGCGGACTCGATAATCATGCGACGCTCACGCTGGTAAATACGCTCGATGGTCTTGCGGTGTTCCGGAGTGTCCTGATAGGAATCGTTGCAGACGTAGCCAACAACTTCCTCAAGAGTGCGTCCGTTCAAGATTGCGGAATCGAATCGAGCGAGCGGAACCGGAATCTCGTTCTCGGCAATCTCTTCCGGAGTCAGCTTGCGAGTCGTAGACTCGGTGACCGTCACCGTCGTCGCATCCTTTGCGAACAGCTCTTCGGTCTTCGCGTTCATCGGAATGCGGAGCAAGATTTCACGAGCCTTTTGCATGGACGGGTCATAGACAGTATAGCCAATCGGCTTTGTACCCGGCTTGCGTTCCATCTCGACACCAGACTTCAAGGCATACTTGTAGACACGCAACGGATAGTTGGTCGGCTCAAACCCATCGCAAGCAATATAGGCATTGAACTTGGCGTCGTTCTGGAGAACTCCACGCGTGTCCGTCCAGTTCGGCGCGGTCGGATGAAGCGGATCACGCAACGGTCTGAACTGGTTGTTCGGAACATGGAAAAGCGTTACCGCCGTATTCGGAGTATTCTCGTTCGGAGCGACCTTGCCCTGCGGATTCGGACGGCAGTGCTGGAAACAGTCGATAAGCGTACCGACACGGCTATTCATCGGATGTTCCGAAGAAAGGTACTTGACATAGATGGAAATCGCCTCGCAACGCACCATAGACATGTACTGCTTGAGGCTCTTGAACTGACCGAAGTCAAGCCAGAGGAACTCGTCATCGTCAAGGCAGAGAGCCCAGCACGGACACGTACGGCGAGAAACGTAACTGCTAATCATACGGCTCTTGAATTTCCAGTCGTCATTTCTCGGAACCATAGTCACATGTTCGCGATACTTCTCGCAAACACCGTCAAGCCAGCTACGGTTACCCGTGTCGAAAACGAATATACAGTCGAAGCCCATCGCGATATGATACTCAAGCCATTCGACAAAGTCTTGCTGGCTGTTTGTGTTCACACGGACTAGGCAGTTGATTAAATCGGTCATAATTCCTCTCTAAAGTTCTGAAATGTTGAAATCTGGCATATTGAACATGCCGGTAACCTCGTCGACGTCAATCGAACAGCTGCTGTTGATGAGCTTGGACTGCATCGTAGCTTCTTGCTGGGCAAGGATATCGCCCTTGAAGTTTTCCGGGGATGCACATTCACGGTCAAGCACGCAGAAGAATCCGAACTGCTGGAGCGTCTTGTAGTAGTCACGCTTGGACTCCGGCACTCCCCACTCAGCAAGCTGTTCCCAATTTACCGCATGTGCCGGTGCCGGCGCATCGATAATCGCGCTGACCTCGTCGGAAATTTCCTTCGGAATCCAGGAAAGGTCGATTAGGGTACGGTTGCGGATGTACTGACCGTCCCAACCATTCGCCTTCGCAATTTCATAGATGTTCGGGCAGTTCTCGAGCAACTGGACGGCAGCCTTCTCGGAAATGAGCGTTTCCTTAGCCGGGTTCATTTCGCCGGTCTTCGGGTCGACAAAAGCCATGCCACGGATGTTGTCGGACGTATCGCCGGACAACACCTTTGCCGCAAGGTACTGCTGAGGATAGTTGCAGTGGACAAACGTTCCGCTCGTGTGGTTGAAGATCTTGACGCCGGGGATGTCAATCTGGGACATATCGGAGTCTCGCGTCACGATGATGACGTCGTCATAGTCCTTTGAGTACTTCTTTGCCGATGCGTAAATCATGTCGTCACCCTCGGCAATCTCGCAACGCACAGCCTTTGCACGGAAGAACGGAGCCAACGCCATAGCGTACTGGTCCTTGTACTCCTGCCATTCCTTCTTGTCCACGGAGAATTCCCATGCGGACGCCGCACGCTTTCCCTTGTAGGACGGAAGGATAGGCGTACCGGTAGTCGTCTTGATACCCCACAGCATCTCGCGCTTCTCGTACGGCAAGTCACAGAGCTTGCGGTGGTTCAAAGACTCGTACATAGCCTTCTGCTTCAGCGGAACCTTGACCACGTTGAACTGGTCTTCGGCAACCTTGTTCACCTTGAACGTGTAGTTGTCGCTGTTCACGTAGTAGCTGGTCGAGTCAAAGTATATCATGGCATTCTGCTCGTAATATTCCTTGACGAAGTTGCGACGCCAAGCCTTCTTTCCTTCAAGGCAGAGGATAATGTCCATCGGGTTGAAAAGCTTCACGTAGTCGAGAAGACGGTTGAACATCTTCGTACGCCAGACAATCATCTCGTCCTCCTCGGGCAAGAGACTACCAAGACGCTGACGGCTTGACTTGGTCTTCATAGACCAAAGCTGGTGATACGAGAGGGAAGCCCAGTCGATAACCAGCAATCTGTTGTTCTTGTACGGATAGCTCCGTATTGGCTGTTCCTTAAATTCCATATCTTACCTATCCAAAGAATCTGCTCTTGAACACGCTACCGGTCTTGTTGACCTTCTTCTCGTTTTTCTTACGAGCCTTCTCGGCAGCCTTCTTCTTTCGTTCGGCTATCATCTCCTCGTCGATGGTAGCCTCGTAAATTCCATCCAGTCGAATCTCGTTTATAGGAATGTCGTCCTTGGCGTAATATGTTTTTCGAGTCTCGTAATGCTGCATCATGTAGTTGTACTTGAGACGAGGCGGACCGCCACGACGCGGAGTCGTAAAGTACGAAGCGTCATCGACCAAGTCATACACGTATGCCATCTTCTTGTCCTTGTGGGGACGGACGATACGACCGATGGACTGCATCACCATGTAGACAGACTTTGCCGGGTCTGCCATAACCAGATTATGCAAAAGCTTGATGTTCACACCTTGCTTCATGCAACCATAAGTAGCAAGAATCATGTGACCGGTAGAATACTCGATAGACTTTCTGATTTCCTCACGCTCATCGACAGACACGTCACCCTTGATGATGTGATAGGTGAACTGGGGAAAATTCTTCACAAGGAAGTCGTGCATGAGTTCAAGGTTCTCGATAGCCTTGAACAGAATAACAGTGTTCTGTTCCGTCGTAATCTTGTTCGAGTCGATAAGGAGCTTCATCACGTCACGGCGAGAGCTCGTGCTCGAACAGAAAGCTCGCTCGTCGTCAAATGACGAGTAGCCGATTGATCTTCGTAGTGCTTGAGGATACGGAATGAAAATCGCGTTAACCGTCACCGGCGTAAGGATTCCCTTCTCGACAAGTTCCTTGAGGCGGACGATCTCTTCCTTTCGGCCAAGCTGGCTCTCGATGTAACCGGCGTCGATGCCGTCGTCAGGAAGCGTACCGGACACGCCAATCTTGAAGTCGACCGCGTTCGTGCACTTCATCAAGATATCACGGAGCTTAATGCCTCGCGTCGAGTGAGCCTCGTCAACGATAACAGCGGTAAACGTCTCAAAGAACTTTGCCGGCTTGTTCTGCAATGACTGCCAAGTCGATATCGTAATCGGCTTAAGCATAACTTCCTCGCCAATCTGGGCGGCGGCAAGGCGTTCCTTCTGTGCCTTGGTCAGCTTGTCGTCAGAATCGGCATAGATCAATGTGCAGTACTTCCTAGCATCTTCCCAGCCGTAGTCATCGTGGAAGTCGCTGAACAGCTGCTCGACCAAGTTGGTCGACGGAACGATAATCAAAATCTTCTTGCGTTCACGTTCAAGCAAATATCGAGAAATGATGCACATCGAAAGAGACTTACCGGCACTCGTACAAGCAAGCAACGAAATACGGCGTCCGTTCAATGCACGCTCGACAAGCTTGAGCTGGTGCTCATACGGCTTGATTTCGAATCCGTCCCTCAAGTTGTGAAGCTTCAGCGTGGCAGCATAGGCAAGCACGTCGTCACGTGACATCAACCCCTTCGGCGGCGTATAAATGTCACGGATAGCCTTCGTCAGGCATATCTTCGTGCCGAAACGCTTGCGTAGTAGCGAGCTCACGCGAGGAATAAGACCGATCGGGAGGTTATGAGTAACCTTGTTGTAGAAATAGACAAACGGAGTCTTGAAACCTTCACGCACAGCCCACGTGTTAGCAACCGCGTGGTCATAGAAGGTCATGCTACCGAAAATAAAATTGTTAATCTTGTTGCCGTCAGATGTGGTTGTCGCAGATATCTTGATGACGGCAAATACGTCGTCCGCCTTGTCGAACTCGACAGACGTTACCGGCTCTTCAACCCGGCGGACTTCCGTTGCTTCTATCTCCTCGGACATACACTAATCCAAACTATCAATTATCTCGAATCTAGCAATTAACCGTTTTAAACTCAAACATCTTGGAAAACACAGCTTCAAGCACCGGAAGGGCAATCGCGTTACCGGCTTGCTTATAGAGCTGTGACTTTGTACACACAGAAGCGGCCGCGTCAAAGTCGGTATCGCAAAACCCCATGAAACGCCAGCACTCCCTCGGAGTAAGATATCTCACGGTATAACTGCCTTCCACATTCGACAAAAGCAGATTATCCTTCGCAACCGTCGTAATCGTGTTCGTCGTATAATCCCTGTTCGGCTCAAGACGCTGTGTCCATGTCGAACCAGCGTTCACTCGCAAGGCGTCGTTCTGGATGATACGACCACGGCTCGCACACATCACCTTCAAGCCGTTGCGTTCCGCCCTCAAAGTCGGTGCGTACTTGTCATACAGCCGGTTTCCACGAGACTTGTAGAAATCCTCGATAATTACCGTGCCGAAACGGTTCTTGAGGTCGTCAATGTAGGCATCTTGCCGAGACTTTTCGAGATAGTACTGAGCATCGACGCTTTCCTCAAGATATTCGTCAATGCTCTTGCTTAGTCCGGGACCGACCGGAAACTCGTACGGCTCGTCGCCAAGTACCGAAACCATAATGCAACGGACACGGTTCTGCGCAAGGTTAAAGTCGCGTGCGTTCAAGTCGGCATAGTAGTTCTTGTAGCCAAGCGACTCGAGCTTCTCAATCCAAAGTTTGAAATCGGCGATGTTCTTCGGCGAATGAACCTGGACTACGTTTTCCATCACCAGCACTTGAGGAAGCTCGGTACACTCGTCCAGCAATCTTTCGACTTCCCACAGCAAGCCGGAACGTGTCCCTGCCCCCTTAGTCATGCCAGCCTTCAGACCGGCACAGCTCAGCGACTGGCAAGGGAACGAGTAGGTCAGCACGTACTCGTACTTGTCCTTGTCTACAATTCCGAGGTCGGCACCAGTAACCTTGCATATATCGGTCGGCTCGAAAGAGGTGTGGTGGATGGCATTGTAGGACTTGACCGCAGCCGGCTCAAAGTCGTAATAACGGTAATGCTCGAACTCGGCTCCTACATTCCGCATAGCCATAGCCTGGGTTCCGACACCACCAAAGCACTCGATAAGTCTTACCGGCTTGGTAATCCTATACCCCATCAGACAACCTCGTAATAGTAGCCCTTGAGCTTTTCATCCTTTACGTCAAGGTCCGGACGGATCACGCCGTCCTTGATGACCATGTCACGGAAAAACATCGGCGTACCTATCAAAACACCGAGCTTGTCGTCAG
>OCTX012063662.1_pt1 | contig 23327 bp, 20 predicted proteins | sample 1539691 | NCBI WGS metagenome assembly OCTX01 (sample SAMN02144231, study PRJEB22623) | gut metagenome | biome: sheep rumen | host: Ovis aries | place: New Zealand
CGCCATTTGGGCGGCTATCAAGAAATATAAGAAGCTTTATTACAAGACACTGGGCATTGCCTTGGTGTTAGCATTAATCATAGGCTTCTCGCTTCCGAAAACTTACAAATGTAAGATCTTATTGGCGCCTGAAACAGGAGGCGGTAGCAGTAGTTTGAGTGGCCTGGCTTCTTTAGCTTCGTCGTTTGGTGTTAACCTTGGTTCTGGCTCCCAAGGGGGTGATGCCATCAAACCAGATGTTTATCCGGACTTGATGAGAAGTGTGGACTTTAAAACCTCCTTGTTCCCGATTAAAGTGAAGAAGAAGGAAGATAAAAAGACCATGACTTATTATGATTATCTGAAATATGAGTGGCGGGTACCCTGGTGGGAGGATTGCTTTGGCTTAAGAGCTCCGAAACCAAAAAAGGATACATTGGTAAATACCTTCGAACTGACAGGTGAACAGGCGAGAATCGCAGACTTGGCAATTAAAAATGTACAGTGTAAGATAGATAAAAAGACGGGCTTGATTACTATAGAGGTAAAAGCCCAAGATGCTTATGTGGTGGCTTTGTTGGCAGACTCGGTAAGAAATCGTTTACAAGATTTTATTACAAATTATCGGACTAAAAAAGCACGCTATGATTTGGAATATGCGCTGAAGCTAAATAAACAAGCCAAGAAGGATTATGAACGGGCTCGTTTACTCTATTCTGAGTATGTGGATGCCAACCAGGAAATCTATCTGCTTTCAGCCATGCAGAAACAAAATGACTTGGAAAATGAGATGCAGTTGCAGTATAACAATTATACGGCAACCAGTGCCCAAGTGTTGGCTGCAAAGGCCAAAGTGCAGGAAACGACGCCTTCATTTGCGACGATCCAGTCTGCTACAGTTCCATTAGGACCTTCTAGTCCAAAACGGGATGTCATTGTGGTCGTCTGTCTTTTCTTGGCAGCCTTGGGAACCACCATTTATGTCTTGTCCAAAGAGAAGCAGTTGAAGCCACTTCTCGGACTCTCCTAACACAAAACCATAAAATCTGCTAAATTCAGGCGGATTTTATGGTTTATTAAAAAAAAAATCGTACTTTTGCAGCATAAAAAGGGAATCGATTCCAAAAATAGGCCCCTTTTTGATAAATTTTTCAAATTAAATGAAGTCTAACGTCTTGGCTATAAGTCTGTTATGCCTGCGCGTTAGTAATATTTTATTTGCCTAATTATTTATGGAAGTCATTAAAACCGCCCTTGATGGGGTCGTTGTGATTGAACCTCGCCTGTTTGAAGATGCGCGAGGTTACTTCTTTGAGTCATTCTCTCAAAGAGAGTTTGATGAGAAGGTCGGAAAGGTTGTCTTTGTCCAGGACAATGAGAGTAAATCATCCTTTGGCGTGATGCGCGGATTGCATTTCCAGCGTTCTCCCTTTACCCAGAGCAAATTGGTGCGTTGTGTCAAAGGCGCAGTCCTGGATGTAGCAGTCGATATCCGTAAAGGAAGTCCGACCTATGGTCAGCATGTTGCGGTGGAACTGACAGAGGATAATCACCGCCAGATCTTTATCCCGAAGGGTTTTGCCCATGGCTTTGCAGTCCTCTCAGAAACAGCGGTCTTCCAATACAAATGTGATGAATTCTATCATCCTGAGGCTGATGGGGGTATCTCTATTTTGGATGATTCATTGGGAATCGACTGGAGAATCCCGATGGAAAAAGCCATCCTCTCAGAGAAGGATACAAAACATGCCCTTTTGAAGGACTTTGAGAGTCCGTTCAATTATTAATTTTGGTAAGATGAAAGCATTAATTTTAAATAGTGGTCTTGGCCACAGAATGGGTGTCATCACGAAGGAACATCCGAAGTGTATGACAGAGATATCGTTTAAAAATACGATTTTGAGCCGGCAACTCAAAATGTTAGTGTCTTTTGGTGTTGAAGAAGTTGTCATGACAACAGGTTATTATGACAAAGTGTTGGTGGACTACTGTAATGCCTTACATCTGCCATTGAAATATACTTTTGTTAATAACCCGGAATATGCAACGACAAACTATATTTATTCCATCTATTGTGCCAAGGATTATCTGAGAGATGATGATATCGTGTTGATGCATGGTGATCTGGTCTTTGAAAGTCAGGTGATGGAGGCTGTTATTGACAGCGCGGCCTCTTGCATGGCTGTCAGCAGTACACTTCCTCTGCCAGAGAAAGATTTTAAAGCCGTTATCAAGAATGGTCAGATCCAAAAGGTGGGCATTGAGTTTTTCGATAGTGCCATGGCTGCCCAGCCTCTTTACAAGATTCTCAAGGACGACTGGCTCGTATGGCTTACGAATATAGAGAAGTTCTGTGAGGCAGATCATCGTAAGGTATATGCAGAAAACGCTTTTAACGAGGTCTCTAGCCAGTGTAAGATATATCCCTGTGACGTAAAAGATATGCTCTGCGCTGAGATTGATACGCCAGAGGATCTGGAGGTCGTTTCAAAGAAAGTGTCTGAGATGAACGAACGTACTGTCTATATGTGCTTTTCTACGGAGTATATCCATAGTGGTCATGTCGCTATCATCAACAAGGCACGTCGTCTGGGCCGTTTGATTATTGGTATTCTGAGCGACGAAGCTGTAGCTAGTTTCAAACGCTATCCTCTCATTCCCTTTGAGGAGCGCAAGGCCCTTTTTGAGAATATGGCAGGTGTAGAAAGAGTGGTCGAACAGAAAACCCTCTCTTATGCAGAGAACCTACGTCAATTAAAACCGGATTTTGTGGTTCATGGCAATGATTGGTGTGAAGGTTTTCAGAAACCGATTCGCCAAGAGGTGATTGATGTACTCTCAGAATTTGGAGGTAAACTGGTAGAATATCCCTATAGCAACAACCCGATGTATAAAGAACTGGATGCTGCTCATCGTGCCGAAGCATCTATGCCTGATGTGCGCCGTGGAAGATTGCGTAAGCTGATCAATATGAAGGGCTTGATAACTGCCATGGAGGCACACAGCGGCATTACCGGACTGATTGTTGAGAAGACAAAAGTGCTACAGGAAGGTAAAACTTATCAATTTGATGCGATGTGGGTAAGTAGTCTTTGTGATTCAACAGCCAAGGGTAAACCCGATATAGAACTGGTAGACATGACCTCACGTTTTCGTACGATCGATGATATTATGGAAGTGACTACCAAACCCATTATTTTTGATGGTGATACTGGTGGTTTGACAGAACATTTTGTTTACACCGTCCGCTCTTTGGAGCGTATGGGTGTTTCAATGGTCATCATAGAAGACAAGACCGGCTTAAAGAAGAATAGCCTGTTTGGTACCGAGGTAAAACAAACACAGGCATCAATTCCTGATTTCTGCGAGAAGATACGTGCTGGTAAGAAAGCTCAGAAGACTAAAGAATTCATGATCTGTGCACGTATTGAAAGCTTAATTCTCGAACAGGGTATGGATGATGCTTTAGAGCGTGCATTTGCTTTTAGTGATGCTGGTGCTGATGCCATCATGATTCACAGCCGAAAGAAAGATCCAGCTGAAATTTTTGAGTTTGTAGAAAAGTTCCGTAAGAGAAACACGACCACACCGATTGTTGTCGTTCCGACCTCTTTTAATACAGTCACAGAAAAAGAGTTTAAAGATCGTGGTGTGAATGTAGTGATCTATGCTAACCAACTGACTCGAACAGGCTTCCCCGCTATGCAGGACGCAGCCCGTACTATCCTTGAAAACCATCGTGCTAAAGAGTGCGATGATAAATGTATGTCAATTAAGGAGATTATTACTTTAATTCCTGAAGAATAATGATCAGACCACAATTCTTTTATGATACATTAGCTAGTCATAGTATTGATTTCTATGCTGGCGTACCAGATTCTCTGTTGAAGAATCTCTGTGCTTATATCACGGATTATGCTGATGCTGCTCATAACATCATCGCCGCCAATGAGGGTGGCGCGATGGGATTGGCTGCAGGTCATTATCTGGCTACGGGTCAGATCCCTGTGGTCTATATGCAGAACTCTGGTGAAGGTAATATCATCAACCCTTTGGCATCCCTGACCGATCCTGATGTGTATAACATTCCTGTACTATTGGTGATAGGCTGGCGTGGTAAACCCGGAGTGCATGATGAACCCCAACATGTAAAGCAAGGTAAGGTGACAACAGGTTTGCTCAATGTGATGGGCATCGATTTTACGGTGCTCTCTAAAGAAGAAGACAAGGCTGAAGCCCAGATCAAGAAGGCTGTTGACTATATGCAAACCACCAAGCAATGCTATGCATTGGTGATTGAAAAGGATACTTTCGATGCCTATACCCTTCAGAACGTAGAGAAGAATGACCTCACCATGAGTCGTGAAGAAGCTATTCAGATGGTTGCGGCTGCCCTTGGTGAAAAAGATAGCATCGTCTCTACCACAGGTATGATCAGCCGTGAACTCTTTGAGTATCGTACGGCGATGAACCAATCTCATGAGCGTGATTTCCTGACTGTAGGCTCCATGGGACATGCTTCTCAGATTGCCCTTGGTATTGCGCTTGCAAAGCAAGATAGGAGGGTCTGGTGCTTCGATGGAGATGGTGCCAGTATCATGCACATGGGCAGTATGGCAATCGTAGCCAACAAGGCGCCGAAAAACTATATCCATGTGGTGTTCAATAATGGTGCCCATGATTCTGTAGGCGGTCAGCCCACAGTTGGTCTGAAGATTGATTTACCTGCAGTGGCAAAGGCCGTTGGCTATAGTCAGGTTTTCTCAGTTGATAACAAAGAGAGCTTACAAAAGCAACTTTCTCATATGGGAGATGGTCCGGTTTTCTTGGAAGTCCGTGTAAAAAAAGGCAATCGCAAAGACTTAGGCCGTCCCACCACCACGCCTATTCAGAATAAAGAGGCTTTGATGTCATTTCTTAATAATGAATAAGATGCAGACAATCTATCAAGGTATAGAGTACTTATCAGAGGCATTGGAAGGTTCCATTAAAGTGCTCTTGGTTTGTGACAGCAGTTTTGATTTCCTGAATATCAAAGCTGAAATTGAACACATGGAAGTACCCCATGTGGTTTTTAATGATTTCACACCTAATCCGTTGTATGAGGATGTCTGCAAAGGTGTGGACCTTTTTCAGATTACCAAGTGCGACACCATTCTGGCTGTTGGAGGAGGAAGTTCTCTGGATGTTGCCAAATGCATCAAACTCTATTGTCAGATGTCGAAGGATGATATCTATCTGAATCAACCTTATAAAGATACAGGAGTAAAATTGATTGCCATTCCAACGACTGCAGGGACAGGTTCTGAATCGACCCGTTATGCCGTCATTTATTATGATGGAAAGAAACAGAGTGTGACACATGATAGTATTATCCCCAATATCGCTATTCTTGAACCCAAGGTGCTGAAGACACTTCCACTTTATCAGAAGAAATGTACGATGCTTGATGCGCTTTGTCAAGGCATTGAATCTTGGTGGAGTGTAAACAGCACAGAGGAAAGTAAGAAGCTCTCAAAGGAGGCTGTCGAGACGATTATGCAGTGGTGGCATGAGTATGTCTTTGAGAATACAGATGAATCAGCAGCACAGATTATGAATGCCGCGAATCTGGCTGGTCAGGCCATCTGCATTACCCAGACCACAGCAGCCCATGCTTTCAGCTATAAGATTACATCTATGTACAAGTTGCCTCATGGTCATGCAGTCGCTGTATGCCTTCCTGAGATTTGGAATTATATGCTGTTACATATGGATAAATGTATTGATCCTCGTGGTGGTCAATATCTAGATAGCGTATTTAATCATATCGCCATATCTATGAGATGCCATCAGCCTGAGCAGGCTATTGACAAGTTTCGTCAGATGATGGTCGAAATGGAAATGCGTGGTCCGTCGGTTGTAGGAAATAGAGATGATGAGATAGATTCGCTATCTAATTCAGTTAATCCGGTTAGGCTTAAAAATAATCCTGTGCAAATTACCAGTGATATTGCTTTGTCTCTTTATTCAAAAATCCTAAAATAAGAGAATTCATATGAGAGAAATGTCTTTAGAAGAATTACACGAATTCTGTCTTGAAATTGCGAAGGATATCCATCGGTTCTGCGCTGATAATAAACTTAGATATTCGCTTGGATATGGGTCTTTGATTGGAGCTGTAAGACACAAAGGTTTTATTCCTTGGGATGACGATATAGATATACTAATGCCAAGACCTGATTATGATTTCTTTTGTGAACATTATACCTCTTCGCAATTTAAACTCGCAACACCTGAAAATGCTTATATAGCATATGCTCGTGTATTTGATAATGATAAAACCTTCTGTCGGACATTAGGTCGTTGGCTAAAATATGAACGAGAGGGGGCTTTTGTGGATATATTCCCGATGGATGCAGTGAGTGCAGATGTGGCTTCGTTCAATAACCAGAAGGAACGTGCCAAACAAATACTAAAAATGCAGTTGGACAATAGAGGAGCCAAAAAAGCTCTTATCGATTTGTTTCGGATATTACCCTTAAAAGAAGCTCTGAAAAGTCTAAAAGTAACCTTACACAATAGGTTCTTTTATGAATATGAAACAGATATGGATGTGATCAGTCATAATTACCAGAAGCTTTTGCATGAAAATGAATGGAATACAACAGACTACTGTGCTGTTTTGGCATATGTGAATGATTCTATTTCAAAACAAGTTCCAATTGGGTTCTGGGATGATTTGACTTTGACAGATTTTGAGAATACAAAGTTCTATATTTTTAGCTCATACGATAAAGTATTGAGAGATATATATGGAGATTATATGAAATTGCCTTCTAAAGAACAGCGGGAGCAACATGCACTCGCTATTGCTAAGTTTTATTTTAAGTAATTTGATAAGAAACTTTCTATCATGATTAATTTTACGGTTGGACCTGTACAGTCGAGCGATATCGTACGTGCCATTGGTGCTGAGCAGGTTCCATATTTTAGAACGGCTGAGTTCTCTGAAATAATGTTGGAGAACGAGCACTTAATGAAAAAGTTTACCCACACAACAGATGATAGTCGGGTCGTGTTTCTAACCTGTTCGGGTTCTGGCGGTATGGAAGCCGCTATTATGAATACGCTTACTAAAGCCGATAAAGCACTGGTTGTTAATGGGGGAAGCTTTGGACAGCGGTTTGTGGAATTGTTGAATCTTCATGAGATTCCTTTTACAGAAATAAAACTGGAACCTGGTAAAGCTTTGAAGCAGGAACATCTTACTCCGTATGAGGGTAAAGGCTATACTGCTTTTCTGCTTCAGAAACATGAGACATCAACAGGCGTACACTATAACATTGATTTGGTCAGTGATTTCTGCAAGCGTAATAAGTGTTTTTTGATAGTTGACACGATTAGTACATTCCTATGCGATCCGTTTGATATGACATCATTAGATGCAGGTGTTATGATAACAGGAAGCCAGAAAGCATTAGCTTGTCCTCCAGGTATTGCAGTGATGGTATTAGCACCATCAGCTTTGGAACGTATTGAGCATACCCAATGCTGCTGTCAGTATCTTGATTTAAAACTTGCTCTTAAGAACCAAGAGAGAGGACAGACTCCTTGGACACCAGCAGTAAGTGTCCTTCGCCAGATTAATGCCAGACTGAAGGAAATTGATGCTATAGGAGGCGCTGAGGCTGAGATCGCTCGTACAGCAAGACTTGCCAGTTATTTTAGAAGCCAGTTGCAGGAATATCATCTGCCTTTTGAGATTGTGAGTGAGAGTCTAAGTAATGCCGTTACGCCATTACATCCTTTGACTCAATCTGCGTATGAGATCTTTTTGAAGATCAAAGATGAATATGGTATGTGGATTTGTCCTAACGGAGGAGAGATGAAAGATACCATTTTCCGTGTCGGACATATTGGCTGCCTTACGGAAGCTGACTATGATAAACTGATCGAGGCGTTCTTGAATTTGAGAGAGAAGAAATTTATCTAATTATGGTAAAAGTTATTACGTACGGAACATACGATTTGTTACACTATGGACATATCCGGCTATTAGAACGTGCCAAAGCCTTAGGTGACTATTTGATAGTTGGTGTAACATCTGATAGCTTTGATTTGATTCGTGGTAAAATTAATGCTCAACAGTCATTGATGGAGCGTATTGAAGCGGTACGTGCGACAGGTATAGCGGATGAAATTATTGTAGAGGAATATGAAGGACAGAAAATCGATGACATTAGACGTTATGATATTGATATATTTACTGTAGGTTCTGATTGGAGAGGCCAGTTTGATTATTTGAACGAATATTGTAAGGTTGTCTATCTTGATAGGACAGAGGGCGTTTCAAGTTCTGAAATACGGGCAGAAAAACGTGAATTGAGGATGGGCTTGGTTGGTAATTCAACACTTATAAATAAGTTTGAATGTGAGAGCCGATTTGTGAATGGAATTTCAATAAGTGGGGTGTGTACAACAGACGATTCGGATTTGTCAGATGAAATAAAGAAGCATTATTTCATAACAGACGATTTGGATGAACTACTAAAAGCGTCTGATGCAGTTTATGTCGTTTCTCATCCAAAGAAGCATTATGAACAAATAAAACAGGCCTTAATGGCGAATAAACATGTACTATGTGAATCGCCTATAGCCATTAAGATTGCTGAATATGAGGAATTGCAGATGATTGCAAAAGAAAGACATTTGCAATTGGTTGATTCTATAAAGACCGCATATTCTACAGCTTATAACCGAATGTTGGTTCTTGTCAAAAGTGGTAAGATCGGTGATGTCGTTTCTGTTGATTCTGTTTGTACTAGTCTGTCTGATTTAGAAAAGAAAACAAAACGTGGAACAGATCTTAAAGAAGTCTGGAATAGTATATGTGCCTGGGGGCCGACGGCCATGCTTCCCATTTTTCAATTGTTGGGAACCGATTATGTAAGTAAGCAAATAACCACTCATCTGATAGCAGATGATTTTGATATTTTTACGAAAATATCTTTTGTTTATCCTCATGCTGTTGCCTCTTTGAAAGTTGGAAAAGGGGTAAAATCGGAAGGTGAATTGATTATCTCTGGCACCAAAGGATATATATATGTTCCTGCTCCTTGGTGGAAGACAGACTATTTTGAAATCCGTTATGAGAATCCTGCTGATAATAAACGATATTTCTATCAATTAGATGGAGAGGGTATTCGGTATGAGATAGTTTCTTTCCTGAAATCGATTGAAACAGGAAAACGTTGTTCCTATGTGACTTGTCCTGAGTCATATGATATTGTTAGTTTGGTAGATGCTTTTTTTAATTGCAGATATGATAAAATTTAAGAAAATCATTAAGAAAATACTGAATAGTATATATGAGTCTTTCCATATTTGGCAATCCCACAGGGATAAAATAAAGACTTTACGACAGTTGCATAATAAAAGGGTGGTTCGTTGCGTTTTTTTATGCCTTTATGAGGAAGAGTGGAAATATGATAAGTTATATAAACTGATGTGTGACCACCCAAGACTCGATCCACTTATATTAATTGCTCCAGTAGTTAATTATGGTTATGATGATATGCTGAGTCGAATGAGACAATGTTATGAACATCTGAAAAATAAAGGGTATTCTGTAATTAAACTATATGATGAAGCCACTGAATCATATGTGGATTTAATCAAAGAAATCCATCCTGATGTTGTTTTTTATACAACTCCCTATAAAGGGCAAATGGATGATAGATATTTTATAACAAGTTTAAAGGGAGTCCTGACTGCGTATATTCCTTATTATTATAATGAAGGAGTCGCCTATAGGATTGCCTATGATACGCTGTTCCAGAATATGGTGTGGCGCCGCTATGTAGAAACAGAATTCCATAAAGAATTATCAAAGAATAATTCTAGGAATAAAGGTGTTAATTCTGTTGTAACAGGCTATCCTGGAATAGAACCATTAATCTCCTCAAATGACATTCTTACAGATTCTTCTTGGAAAATTAAAGATAGAAGAATTAAACGCATTATATGGGCTCCGCATCACACATTGGAGGCTGTTAATACTTGTCATTATTCATGTTTCTTAAATTATTGTGATTTTATGATTGAAATGGCAGAGAAATTTCAGGATAGTGCCCAATTTGTATTTAAACCTCATCCACTTCTGAGAAATAAGCTAAATCTATTGTGGGGCAAGAAACGTACGGATGATTACTATTATAAATGGGAGTCTATGCGTAATACAGCATTGAAAGATGGGGAATATTCCGACTTGTTCTTAACGAGTGATGCCATGATTCATGATAGTGGTTCTTTCTTAATTGAATATCTTTATGTGAATAAACCTGTCATGAGAACACTTAATGATATACCTCTCAAGAATATGTATAATCCATTTGCGTTAAAGTGTTTGGATAATTATTATTTGGGTCGTAATAAACAAGACATTGAAGTTTTTATTCAGAATATTATTCATAATATTGATCCGTTGAAAGAGCAACGCACTAAATTTGTAAATGAGGTGCTAATGCCAAAAGGTTCGCCTTCTCAGAATATCATAGATGATATCCTTGATAGTATAGACAATCAAATTCTCTACAGAAATTAATGTCACAATCTGTAAGATCACAGCTCGTTCATGGGGTGGTTTGGAACTTCCTTGAGAAGTTGCTGATACGGGGTGCTTCCTTCGTTATCGGCATAATACTTGCCCGCTTGCTATCTCCTTCTGATTATGGCCTTATTGGAATGTTGGCAGTTTTCGTTGCTATTTCCAATGTTTTCATTGAAGGTGGTCTCGCAAAGGCATTAATTCAGCATAAAGATTGTCAAGATATTGATTATTCTACGGCATTTTTTGCAAATGTTGGGATGTCAATATGTATCTATTTGCTACTTTTTATATGTGCCCCTTGGATTGCAGATTTTTACCATGAACCTATATTAACAGATCTCACTAGAGTTTTGGGATTGAATTTTATTCTCGGCTCATTTAATATCGTGCAGAGGGCAAAATTGATGTCTAATGTTGATTTTAAATCGTTGGCTCAGATTAATGTGACCTCAACAATTATTAGTGGAGGCATAGGTATAGCTATGGCCTATATGGGATTGGGTGTGTGGGCTCTTGTTGGCCAAACAATTAGTTCAACCATGGTTCTTGTACTCTTATTCCCAATCTATTCGGGCTGGAAACCATCATTCGTCTTTTCAAAAAAATCATTTAATCAATTATTTGGCTTTGGATCGAAATTGATGATTACTGGTGTTGTCGCTACGATTGTGAATAATATTAGTACATTATGTATTGGTCGATTTTACAAGAGCCATCAGTTAGGTTACTATACAAGAGCCTCAAGTTTTTCTGAAATCATTTCTTTCACTATATATGAGGTGTTGGGTAATGTGACGTTTCCAGTATTAAGTGGGCTCCAAGATGAAAGGGAAAGGCTTATAGCTGTATATAAGAGGTCGCTTTTTTTTGCGGCAATGATTATGTTCCCAATCATGATATTAACTGCATTGTTGGCAAAGCCGTTGATTTTGCTATTATTAACCGAAAAATGGCTATTATGTGTTCCTTTAATGCAATGGCTCCTTCTGTCTAGAATGTTTTTGCCATTGTCAGCTATCAATATGAATGTTTTAAATGCTTTGGGAAGATCAGACCTGTATATGAAATTAGATTTTTCAAAAATCCCTTTAGATATCCTTATATTGGCAATTACGATACCGATAGGTGTAGAAGCGATCACAATTGGTAGTTTTGTTAACTCTTTCATCTGTTTCTTCATCAATGCCTATCTTCCAGGTCGTATGTTAGGATATGGTTGTTTCCGGCAAATTTTTGATTGGCGATATATCTTCTTGTCTGTCGCTTTCATGACTTTATCAGTTTTGTCCTTTTTGTATTTTGTTGATAATGCATGGATACAATTATTTGTTGGTGGGTTGATAGGATTCCTTATTTATATAATATGTTGTTATCTGTTTGGGATTATTGATGATGAGATGTTGAAAATGTTAAGAATAAAAAAATGAATTTGTATAATGAACCACAAATCATCCAACTTCCCAAATTTCTGGATGAACGCGGAAATCTCTCTTTTGTAGAGCAGTTTACCCATATCCCTTTTGAGATCAAGCGTACTTACTGGCTTTATGATGTTCCTGGAGGAGAATGTCGGGGCGGTCATGCCTATTGGGAAAACCAGGAACTAATTATTGCTTTATCTGGTAGCTTTGATGTGTTATTAGATGATGGACATGAAAAGAAAACATTTCATCTGAACAGATCCTATTATGGTCTTTATGTCCCAAAGGGTTTATGGCGTGAGATGGAAAACTTTTCTACGAACTCCCTTGCTTTAGTCCTCTCCTCTACCAGATATGATGAAAGGGACTACATTTATGATTATGATGAGTTTAGTAAATTGAAGCAGGATGGAAAAATATAATGTTTACGATTGCTCTATCATTGAGTTGGATAAACACCATAGCGACAGAAAAGGTAATATCTCTGTGGTTGAAAATGGGATCACGGTTCCTTTTGACGTGAAACGGGTTTATTATCTTTATGATGTTCCTGGAGGGGAGTCTCGTGGGGCTCATGCCCATAAGGAGTTGAGCCAACTGATTATTGCAGCGAGTGGTTCTTTCCGAGTGACATTAGATGACGGCAATGTTAAACGCTCATTCATTTTAAATCGTCCTTATCAGGGATTGTATGTGAAACCAGGCATCTGGCGTGATTTGGAGGACTTCTCCTCTGGCGCTGTTTGTATGGTGCTGGCTTCAGAAGTCTATCAGGAATCTGATTATATTAGAGATTATCAAGAGTTTTTGGAATTTAGAGGAATACAGAAATAAGTATGAAAGAATATTTTGTATTATTAGGTGGGAATAAGCTCCTGTGGGGACAGGTTTGCAAGCTTCGTGAGTTCGGTTACAAGGTGATTGTAGTTGCTTGGAATGATCATCCGGACATCACTGGCGATATGTTTATCCAGATGGATGTTAAGGATAAGGATGGGATTATCAGAAAGTTGGAAGAACTAGGGCTAAAAGATCATGTAGATGGTGCTTTGTCAAGTATTGATCTGGCTGCTCCTACTGTAAACGCTATTAACAAATGGGCTGGCAACAAATATATGCCTTCAAAATTTGATGAGGTTCTTACAAAAGAAGAAATGCGTAACTGCTGGATGAAAGCTGGTGTGTTCAATCGTATTTCAAAACTGGATGACGAATTTCCGCTTGATGAGATATACGAGACATCTCAGAAGATGAAATTGATCTGCAAACCGAATGTCGCAGCCAGTTCTCGAGGCATCACCATCTTGGAGAAAGGACAGACTAAAGAAGCTTTGCGAGAGGCTTTGGACAAGGCAAAAGAGACATCTTTTGATCAGAAATGCTTGATAGAAGAGTTTGTTGAGGGTGAAGAGTTTACCGTGGATATGTTGGGCGATGCATATGGCAATGTGAATTGTTATGGTAGTTCCATTCAGCACCATTCATTATATGCTTTGAAAAATCATGTCACAGTGATTCACCACTGGAATTCACGAAAATATGATGATGCCACCTGGAATCGTATTGCCGATTTTGGTATTGCCTGTTATAAGGCTCTTGGTCTGCATAGTATGTTCGGTCATCTGGAGATTATCATGAAAGAGGACGGCTCGTTTACACCGGTCGAGATGGGAGCACGTTCAAGTGGCTTTATCTGTAGTCATACAGTCAGTGCTGCCAGTGGTCATGATTACTTGGGTGACTACGTGAAGATGCTGCATGGTGGGAAAGTAGAACCAGGCAACTATCTGAATGGAGAAAATGCATCCATGTGGTTTGGTTACGATATCCCATCCAATTCGGATAGTGTTGAAGCAACAGACATTACAGAATTTTTGGATCCTCGGATCACAGTTTTGTATGAGAACCATGAAGGTTTAAAGGTTGGTGTACATTATGGAGATTATATCAACGATGGTGATCGGGATAAATTTGGCTATGCGATCCTATGTGGTCCTCGTGATATCATGACATACGAGAGCGTTCAGAAATCCAATGAACTCTTCTTAGACAAATTTTTAGGCAGAAATCAATAATGAAGCAGATACCTTTTTTGTCATTAAAAGATGTGACGGCCCTGCATGGTGCAGAGATCAATGAGGCTGTCAGCCGTGTCGTGAATGGAGGCTGGTACCTCCAAGGCAAGGAAAACGAACAGTTCGAGAAACATTACTCAGCGTTTATTGGTTCTAAATATACCATTGGTTGTGCTAATGGCTTGGATGCACTCATCTGGATATTCCGTGCTTATATGGAGATGGGTGTAATGCAGCCTGGCGATGAGGTGATCGTGCCAGCCAATACCTATATTGCTACCATCTTGGCTATCACGGAGAATGGCCTAAAGCCTGTGCTCTGTGAACCTAAGCCCAATACCTTGGAGATTGATGACGATCTGATAGAAGGACTGATTACACCTAAAACCAAGGCAATTGCTATTGTCCACCTCTATGGTCGTAATGCCTACACGGAGAAGATAGGTGCGCTCTGCAAGAAGTATCATCTGAAACTTATTGAAGATAATGCACAGGCACATGGTTGTAAACATACGGATGGCCGTGTTACAGGTAGTATTGGGGATGCGGCAGGTCATAGCTTTTATCCTGGCAAGAACCTTGGTGCCTTGGGGGATGGCGGTGCGGTCACAACGAATGACCTGGAATTAGCAGCGGCTGTACGTGCCTTAGCCAACTATGGTTCTCAGAAAAAATATGTATTCAAATACACAGGTCGTAACAGTCGTTTGGATGAAATCCAAGCTGCAGTGCTTGATGTGAAACTGAAGTATCTGGTAGAAGATAACCAGCATCGTAAGGAGGTTGCTCATTATTATTATGAGCATATTAAGCATCCTTTGATCAACCTTCCTGATTTGTTGCCAGATGAACAGAATGCCTACCATCTCTTCCCGATTCTGGTAGGAGAAGGCAAACGAGATGCACTCCATGACTATCTGGAGCAGAATGGTATCGGGACAGTATGTCATTATCCGATAGCCCCGCATCGGCAGGAGTGTTATGCGCAGGCGGAATGGAATACGCCTCAACTGTCTCTGCCAATTACAGAAAGGTTGGCTAATGAGGAGCTGAGTCTTCCGATTGGACCTGCTATTACTCTGGAAGATGTTGCACAGGTCGTTGATTTGATAAACGCTTTTAACGCCTAATATGCGGTCGTATCAGAAAGAGGATATTGTCGCAATCTATTCGGCTCTGATAAAGAGCGCCCATCGGTATTCAGACAAAGGAAAGTGGTCGAAAGCATTGACTGATCTGGAGTCTGCCGCTGCGTGGGCGTATGCATTTAACTGGATGTATACTGATAGGGATGCAGATTCATTATTAAAAAGCATTGCTGTCAGAACGATTCCCCAATTTCAGATGATAGATAAAGGCCCCCATCGGTGTGTACTGGTGGATTCCTTCTGTATGGATAACAAGGGACTTACCCAACAATATATGCGAGCGATGATACAAAATCAAATGGAGATTTTGTATGTATGTACCTCAAGATCATTAAGTAATGGACCTGAAATTCTGAAAGAGATCAGAGATTATCCAAAAGCGGAATTGTTGTTGTTTGACAAGACGGATGGTGATCGTGTTAAAATGGCTTCACAAATCGCTCAGGCCATAAAAGATTATTCTCCTTCTTCTATTTTCTTACATATAGCCCCATGGGACACCGTAGCATTGATGGCTTGTTGCTCTGTGAAAGGAGCACCTGTTTATAATATAAACCTCACGGACCACGCCTATTGGATGGGGGCATCCTTTCTTGATTACAATCTGGAATTCCGACCTTACGGCATGACCGTGTCGTTAGAAAAGCGTGGATTAAGGAAAGAACAGTTGCTACCCCTTCCGTTTTATTCTATAAAACCGCTATCTCAAGTGTTCATCGGTTTCCCTCCAATGCCTGAAAAAGCTGTGAAGATATTTACGGGAGGAGCTTTGTACAAGATGTTGGGTAAGAATGATGTGTTCTTTCATATGATGGAACGTCTTTTGGCAATCTCTCCTGATGTTTATATTCTGGTGGCAGGTTTCGAATATAGTAAATTGTTCTATGAAAAATGCGCCCAGATGACTAATCATAACCGTATCATCCAGATAGGTGTTCGAAGAGATATTGATGCTGTCTTTGAGAATTGCGATATCTATTTGAGCACATACCCCATTAGTGGTGGGTTGATGACTCAGTATGCAGCTTCACATGCAAAACCGATAGTAGCTTATCGGACAAAGGATGATACAGAAAATGCGATTGAAGAGTTGCTTAATCACTATCAGAAGGAATTCCACTCTTTCACAGATATGGATGAAATGTGTGAGTATGCGAAGCAACTTGTCATGGATGTAAAGTATAGACAAGACGAAGGTCGAATTCTTCAGGAGGGAATGATGACCTCAGAACGTTTTGCAGATGCTTTTTCACAATTAATCGCTTCAGGTCAGTCTCAGTGGAATTGGACAAAAGATCAAATTGATTATGATGCATTTACAAATCATTATATAGATCTGGAAAATCAAAATGGTTTTCCTGCAACATTACATCTTGTAAAAGAGCAAAAGTTAAGTTTGTATAGTAAACTGCCTGGATATAGAGCTAATGTAGTCTATGCTATGTTTGAAATTTTAAGGAACCTCTCTTTTAGAAGTCATTTTTATACATTTATTAGAAAAAACGTACGTATAAAATGAAAGTTTATAATAGTTTATTTTAGGATGTTGAAGAAATTGCTTTCAAGGATAAAGAATTCCATCGTTTACGAAAAATACCAGTGGTATATTTATAAGCGCCAATGGAGGGAGAAAAATGCTCATAATAGAACAAAACCAAGGGACTTTATGGACATGGATTTAATTGATATTGGTAAAGATACTTACGGAACTATAAGTGTCTTTATCGGTTCAAGGGAGTCTAAATTGTTTATTGGAAATTATTGTTCCATCGGATCTGACGTCGCTTTCTTGCTTAATGTAGATCATCCTATTAACCATCTCTCCACCTATCCTTTTAAAGCCATGTTTTGGGACGAGCCAGAAGCTCTGTCAAAAGGTAATATTGTAATTGAAGATGATGTTTGGATAGGACACGGAGCCATTATTATGTCTGGCGTTCGTATTGGTCAGGGGGCTATTGTTGCTGCTGGTGCTGTAGTGACCAAAGATGTTCCACCGTATGCTGTTGTTGGTGGGGTACCCGCAAAACTTATTAAATACAGGTTTAGTCCTTCTGTAATTTCCAAACTTCTGACAATTGAATTTGGTAAAATTGAGAAAACAAAGATGATGAATGAGATCGCGAGTTTTTATCAGCCAATAGATGAGCGGAATGTGGATGAAATAGTCGCGAAAGTCACCTGTTGTTATCAGGAGTGATATAATCATGGAAAAAATAAATAACCAACCTGGTCGTATGGTCGTTTCTGTTGCTATGGCGACGTATAATGGGGCTCGCTTTCTGCGTCAGCAATTGGATAGCTTATATGCTCAAATCAGAGTGCCTGATGAGGTCGTTGTATGTGACGATTGCTCCACGGATGGAACGGCAGAGATATTAGAAGAATACAGAAAGAAGTATGGACTCATTTATCATATTAATGATAAGAACTTAGGTGTAAATGCAAATTTCTTTAAGGCGATTTCTCTTTGTCATGGTGACTATATTTCAATATGTGATCAGGATGACATTTGGTTACCAGAGAAGATAGAAAAGAGCCTTCATAAGATAAGATCCATAGAAAACGATGCCCCGGCTATTGTTTCGACTAAATGTAATCATATAGATGCCAATGGAGATATTGTATCAAAGGAGAATAAGCTAAAAGATTCGTACGGATATCCCGGTACTTTATTATATCCCCAAGAAACATGTCAAGGATGTAGCTTGTTGTTTAACAGAAAACTGGCTGATTATGTCCTGGATCATTATTCCAAATCCCCATTTTCTTCAGATTATATCATATATGATGCCTTTATAGCATATGCAGGAGCGATGATCGGAAATAAATACGATATAGGGGAAGTCTTATTCTTATATAGGCATCACACGAATAATGTTATTGGAAAGATACAGGGTAAGATGTCTTTTAAAGATCATTTGATGGTGCAAAGCCGGTTTCGTGGATTTATACCTGATTATCGATTCCAGGCAATCAAGAGAATTTATGGTATCGTGAAGACTGATATACATAAAAAAGAAATTCATGCTATCATAGAAAAGTTTGATAAAATTGATAGTTATGGTTTCTCATTACATGGCTTTGGTGTTATTCTTACGATAAAAGAACTGTCAATCTTTGACAGATTCTCAATAATAGTTAATTCGATTATTGTTAACTTTTTGCGTAAAGCGTTGAATGTTTAAATATACAATGAAATACAAGGTATTAGAATTGATATCAACAATGGGGGAAGGCGGAGCGGAAAGTCTTGTGAAGGATTACGCTTTGATGATAAATAAGGGTGCTTTCGATATCTCTATCCTTACTGTCTATCATGTTAAACACTCAACAACGATTCCTTCATTAGAAGAAGCGGGAATATCTGTTAAATCGATCTTGCCAGGTTTGAATATCTTTTGGAAACTGGTAAAATGGACAATAGGAACTTTCTACGTACCTTATAAAATACTCAACTATATCAGAGAGAATGAGATCTGCTGTGTACATGTTCATATGAATCAACTTCATCATCTGATTCCTATAATGAATAAGTTGGATGGTGTTAAGATTATATATACTGTACACAACACCCCCCATAAATACTTTTCTGGGAGAAGTGGAAGACAAGAATATAAGGCAACCCAGATCTTTTCAAAAAGATCGAATTTTAAGCTAGTAGCTCTTCATGCAGATATGGCGAGTGAACTCTCATTGATGTTCAAGGGTAGTGATGTGAGAGTCATAGAGAATGGTGTCAATTTTGATAAATTTATATCAATTGATAAAACACCAGCTATATTAAGAAAAGAATTGGGGATACCTATAGATGCATATGTGATTGGTCATGTGGGGAGATTTACAGAACAAAAGAATCATTTATTTATTGTTCGTGTCTTTAAAAAGATATTGGAGAAAGAATCAAAAGCTTTCTTGCTTCTTATAGGATCTGGACCTCTGAGAACTTTAGTAGAAGACAAATTGAAGGATAATTCACTTAAAGGAAGGTATTTGATTTTAGAATACAGGGACGATATTCCGGAGCTAATGAGGACAATGAATGTCTTTTTACTCCCCTCGTTATTTGAAGGTCTGCCTATTACTCTCATTGAGGCACAGGTGTCGAAGTTACCTTGTGTCGTATCAGACAATATCAACAAAGAAGCTTTTTTATTACCATCAACAATATCAATGTCATTAAAGGAATCGGAAGAAGTGTGGGCAGATACATGCCTTAGTTGTCCCCCCAAAATTGAATGGAATGATAAGATTCTGATGTATGATATGAATAATGTCATTAAAAAGCTGGAAAATCTTTATTCTGAATGAAAAATAGTATTTGAAGGAGATGCCCCATTCTAAATATTTAATCCGACTGGATGATGCCTGTCCGACCATGGACGCTGTCAAGTGGCAGAGAATGGAAGATTTGTTGGACGCGTATGGGGTTAAACCAATGGTAGGCATTATCCCCCATTGTCAAGACCCCCAGTTGATGCTGGATGAACCAGACCCGCATTTCTGGCAGAAAACACTTGTGTGGCAGGAAAAGAACTGGACGCTTGCCATGCATGGCTATGATCATTGCTATATATCAGACCAAGGCATGTGTGGGCTTAACCCGATGTGGGAACGTTCGGAATTTGCAGGGGTATCTTTGGAGAAACAGCGGGAAAAGATTCGGGATGGCATCCAAATACTCAAAGCAAAAGGCATTCATCCGAAGTTCTTTTTTGCCCCCAGTCATACGTTTGATCAGAACACATTAACGGCACTTCGAGAGGAATCTGACATCCAGATCATCAGTGACACAATTGGACGTTACCCTTATAAAAAGGGAGATTTCTATTTTGTACCCCAGATTGTGGGCCATTGTGTAAAAATGCCGATTCCTGGGATTTATACGTTCTGTTTCCATCCCAATAAGATGGAGGATGCAGCCTTTCAGGCCCTTGAATCCTTTCTCCAGTTATATAGTCAGGATTTTATAGATTTTGATGAAATCGTTTTGAATGATTATAAGCAGAAAAAGAAGTTGGATGTGCTTCTGTCGGCTTTATTTTTCAGATACAGGGCTATTAGAGGATTAAGATAAATGAAAATTCTTCAGGTTATAGGCTCTCTTGCCATGGGAGGGGCAGAGAAACTCGTCACAGAAATTGCACCACGACTTTGTCAGATGGGGCATGAGGTTGATGTACTGGTGTTTGATGGAACAGAAACCCCGTTTTTGAAGGAGTTGAAAGCCTCGGGTGTGAATGTAATCTCATTGGGTGGTGAGTCAAGAAGTAATTATTCGCTGGCAAATTTGTTGAAGATGATTCCGATAGTGCGGAGATATGATATCGTTCACGCTCATACGACGCCTGCCCAGTTGCTGACAGCACTTAGTAAATTGTTGGGCTTTTCCAAGACTAGACTGATCACAACCGAACATAGTACCAATAATCACCGCAGGGGAAAATGGCCCTTGATGATAGCAGATCGGATGATGTATGCCTTTTATGACCATATTATCTGCATTTCGGAGACATCCAAAAGGAATCTGGAAAAGCAAATCGGACAGAGGCATCACATCACGGTGATTGAGAATGGCATCGACGTGAAGAAATATCATGAGGCCAGTCCCATTCCTAGAACATCCCTGCATCTCAAGAAGACGGACTTCGTGCTGACGATGGTAGGACGGTTTGTGGATGCAAAGGATCAGGATACGATTATCAGGGCGTTGCCATTGCTTCCTGATGATTGTAAACTCTTACTGGTGGGGACAGGAACGAGACGGAAAACATGTGAAGAATTGGCTCAGTCCCTGAACGTGTCTGATAGGGTGTTCTTCTTAGGCTTAAGAAGTGATGTGCCTCAGATCCTGCATGCCTCAGATGTCGTGATGATGTCCTCGCATTGGGAAGGGCTTTCTCTCTCCTCGGTAGAGGGCATGTCTGTTGACAAACCTTTTATGGCAAGTGATGTTCAAGGCTTACGCGAAGTCGTTGGAGGTGCTGGCCTTTTATTTAAGGAAGGTGATTACAAACAGTTGGCAGAGGAAGTGATGAAGTTGAAGTCAGATATGGATTTCTATCATCAGGTTGCTGAAAGTTGCCTGAAAAGGGCGCAAAACTACGATATTGCGACCATGGTTCAAAAGTATAGTGACATATATTTGAAGTAATGGATATCATCTTTGCGACCATTCTTTTTTTCGTTCTGTTTCGTGCGATCATGACCAAAGAAGATGGCATGTGCCATCGAATCTTGTTGATCGGGTTCGGCATGAGACTGGTCCTCCTTTTATGTACAAGTTTGGATTTATTTACGGTGCCTGATGCGCATGGTGATGCCGATGCCTTTCATGACCTCGCCCTGGCACATCCAAGTCCTTTTGAGGATGGTGCGGCTCACATGACCAATTATACCAGATGGTTAACGGTCTTGTATATGTTGACTGACGATTCAAGATGGTTTGCGCAATATTTGAATGTTGTCTTGAGTGTCTTGACGTTGCTATATGTCAGACGCATCTTATATGTCCTGGATATTCAGGAGATGGTTGCCAAACGCCTATTGCTGGTTTTGGCACTGATGCCTTTTGTAAATGTCTATTCGGTGGTGCTGATGAGAGAGGCTTGGGTGACATTCTTTGTGGTCCTTTCATTATACTATTTCGTGCGGTGGTATATGCAAATGGGAAATGGCGGTATCCAAATTGCCAAATGTATGATAGCCATCTTACTGGCTATGTGGATGCATGCGGGAGCTATCGGATTCTTGTTCGGCTATTTTATCGCTTTTATGACTTATTACCGGGCTGAGGATAGGATACGGATCTCCAAGAGCTCCTATGTAGCCTTGTTCTTCTTGACGCTGTTGGTGCTGGTGCTCATACTGAATGTCAACACCCTCTTGGCAAAGTTCTACGTAGAGGACTTTGGCGAATATGCTGAGACCAAGAGCTCTGGTGAGGGCGGTAATAGTGATTATCTGACGTGGCTCGATCTCTCAAGTCCTTCGAAAATCCTGTTGTTTATTCCGTTAAAGGCTTTTTATTTCCTTTATTCTCCCATTATTTTGGATTGGAGAGGTCTGAATGATATCGCCGCTTTCGTTTTAGACAGTTCTGTCTATATTGTGCTGTCTTGGTTTATCATCATGCGAAAAGCAATCTTGCCTAAATATAAATTGCTCAAACGGTATCTTTTGATCTCTTTCTTAGTGACGACCGTGATGTTCTCATTTGGTACTTCAAATGCAGGTACGGCTATACGACATCGGGCAAAGATGTGCTCTTTCCTGCTGATTGCGACATCCATTTCAATTGAGAAGAAAGACAAGGAGGATATGGTAGATGAGGTAGATGAAGTTGTAGAAAATAAATAGGAGATATATGGCATATAAACATTTGAAATTCCCTAAGGATTCCTTGTTCTTGGTGACAGGAGGCGCTGGTTTTATTGGCTCTAATCTTTGTGAGGCGATTTTGAATCTTGGATATCGTGTGCGTTGTCTGGATGATTTGAGTACTGGTAAACAAGCGAATGTAGATTTGTTTAAAAACAATCCTAATTATGAGTTTATCAAAGGAGATATCAAAGACCTTGATACGTGTATGAAAACCTGCAAAGGCGTGGATTATGTGTTGAATGAGGCGGCTTGGGGCAGTGTGCCTCGTTCTATAGAAATGCCGCTGTTCTACTGTGCTAATAATATTCAGGGCACGTTGAACATGATGGAGGCTGCCAGGCAGAATGGCGTGAAGACCTTCGTCTATGCCTCTTCCAGTTCTGTGTATGGCGACGAGGAGCATCTGCCTAAGCAAGAGGGTGTTGAGGGAAATCTGTTGAGTCCATATGCCCTCACCAAACACTGCGATGAGGAGTGGGCGAAACAATATACCAAGCATTATGGTCTTAAGACGATTGGCCTCCGTTATTTCAATGTCTTTGGTCGTCGCCAGGATCCGCATGGCGCCTATGCGGCAGTGATACCTAAGTTTATCAAGCAATTGTTGGATGACGAGCAACCAACCATCAATGGCGATGGAAAACAAAGTCGCGACTTTACTTATATTGAGAATGTGATTGAGGCGAACTTAAAGGCCTGTCTGGCACCTGATGAGGCGAGTGGTGAGGCC
>OCTX012061838.1_pt1 | contig 23326 bp, 24 predicted proteins | sample 1539691 | NCBI WGS metagenome assembly OCTX01 (sample SAMN02144231, study PRJEB22623) | gut metagenome | biome: sheep rumen | host: Ovis aries | place: New Zealand
AGTATGGCTAAACTACATCCTTTGATAAAAGGTCAAAGCGTCCGTATTGACAACCACCATCCAGGAACTCCTATAAGGTGGGATTGGGGTGAAGGGGAACAACTAGATGATGTTCATCTTGATAAGACTCTTGATAGCAAGGTTAACGGAAAATATGTCAAGGTAAGAGTGGCGCTTAATCATGACAATGCTGCAGACGCACCTAAAAAAGTTGAAAGAAAAGATAATGCTTGGATGGATGCATACAACCATATGATCAGGGAAGTTAACGAAGTATTGAGAGATAACGAGGCTGTTCGAGACCAATTGGTTGAAGATGTGAAGAATGCTATACGTGAAATACGCCCTAACAAACCTAATAGGGCTATGCGAAAAGCATTAGGTCGTATTGCAGACCATTTTGATATCCCTGAGGAGAATCTCATCAAGATGGAGATGGTGAATAGGGGCATCTTCTGTCTTTTCATGGACAAGGAAGAACACTTGTGCTACGTAGGCTTTGGTCGAGACCGTGCTTTTTACATAGGGAGAGGTGATGGCCGTGAGTTCTCTAAGAGAGTGCGTGGATACAAACATTTATTAAGAGGAATCCTAGGATATATAGGAAGAAAGATGAGGTAGAATAGTGGCTCCAATCCTTATACATATCTTTTGCAATCTGTGCAATCTGTGAGATTCGTGTTCGTTTAAAGAAAATTCTCTAATTCTCCAATTCTTGATAGCATCATACAGCTTATGGAAAAAGCCTAGCTGATTTCCATGATTCACTTTCTTGAGAAACGTGATGAAGAGAGTAAAAAGGAGAACGAAGAGTTGAAGGAGCTACTGAAATCCTTGCGAGAAGAATACAAGGAGGACGCAGAACAAAACAGAAGGCTTCTAAAAACAATAGAAACACTCACTCAGCAAGTATCAGATATAACAGCAGAGAATAAGAAACTACAGCAGCAAATTGATGAACTGCTGAAACAGATATAAAATAAACAACGTGAATATATGAACATAGCAGTAGCAGGAACAGGATACGTGGGATTGAGCATTGCCACTTTGTTGGCACAGCACAACCATGTGACGGCAGTGGATGTAATCCAGGAGAAAGTGGAGAAGATCAACAACCGTATTTCTCCTATTCAGGATGATTACATAGAGAAATATTTGGCTGAGAAAAAACTTGACCTTACAGCTACCCTTGACGGCACAGCCGCTTATAAGGATGCAGACTTCGTTGTAATTGCAGCTCCAACGAACTATGACCCTCAGAAGAATTTCTTTGATACCCATCATATTGAGGATGTCATCGACTTGGTTCTGAGCGTCAATCCCGATGCGGTGATGGTGATTAAAAGTACCATTCCTGTAGGCTATTGCCGTTCACTATATGTGAAGTATGCATTGAAATTCTTGACTGACCCAGAATTGAAAGGCAAGAAGTTCAATTTGCTCTTTTCACCAGAGTTCCTGCGTGAGAGCAAGGCACTCTATGACAACCTCTATCCCAGTCGTATCATCGTAGGTTATCCAAAGATATTCCCAACAGATCGAGATGCCAAATGGGATGAGGAGAATGCCGCCATCACTGCCATTGGCAATCCAGAGGCAGAAGAGAAAGCCAAAGAATTCGCCAATCTCCTCCTCGAAGGCGCCATCGGTCCAAGTAAGGATGCGCAGCCCCAACTATCAACTGTCAACTGTCAACTATCAACTGACAAGTCCATCCCTTGTCTCCTCATGGGCATGACCGAGGCCGAAGCTGTGAAACTCTTTGCCAACACCTATCTCGCCCTTCGTGTCAGCTACTTCAATGAACTCGATACCTACGCTGAGGTAAAGGGACTCGACTCACAGGCCATTATTTCTGGTGTCGGCTTAGACCCTCGTATCGGTACACACTACAACAATCCCAGCTTTGGTTATGGCGGCTACTGTCTGCCAAAGGACACCAAGCAATTGCTTGCCAACTATGCTGATGTGCCACAGACAATGATGACAGCTATTGTAGAGAGTAACCGCACTCGCAAGGACTTCATTGCTGATGAGGTGTTGCGCAAGGCAGGCTATTATACCGCTAATAGCGATTGGAACCAGAGTGCAGAGAAAGAAGTTACTATTGGAGTCTTCCGCTTAACGATGAAGAGCAACTCCGACAATTTCCGCCAGAGTGCTATTCAGGGCATCATGAAACGCATCAAGGCCAAAGGTGCCGAGGTCATCATCTATGAACCGACCCTTACTGATGGAGACACCTTCTTCGGTTCATTGGTAGTAAATGACTTGAATAAATTCAAAGCTCAGAGCAAGGCTATCATTGCCAACCGCTATGATGCTTGCTTGGATGATGTAATGAACAAAGTGTATACACGAGATATTTTTAAGAGAGATTAAACAATGAAGGGCATCATTTTAGCGGGCGATGATGGCACCAAATTATATCCTATTACACGGGGAGTTCCAAAACAGTTACTTCCTGTCTATGATAAACCCATGGTTTACTATCCATTGGAAGTGTTAGTAGGTTCTGGTATCAAAGAGATTCTCATCATTACTGCAAAAGAAAAAAAGGGCATCTTTTATCAGGCACTTGGTGATGGTTCATCCTTTGGCGTCAGATTGTCCTACGCTTGTCAGGAGCAGCCAGAAGGTATTGCACAAACTATCATGATAGGCCAGAGCTTCATTGGGGAAGATTCGGTCTGTTTGATGACAGGAGACACCATAATTGTTGGTGATAGCTTGCAAAATAATTTGGATAAAGCCTTCAAGGCCGCAGAAAAAAGTGGCAATGCCACAATCTTTGTGGATAATGATTATGACCCGCAACAATATGGTGTCGTCGTATTAGGAAAGAATGGAAAAGCAGATAAAATAATAGGTAATAGTAAGGAGCCTAATTCCTACTATTCTATTGCGGGATTATATGTATTTCCTAATAGTGTACTGAACCATATTTTCAATATCGAGAAATCTGAGAGAAATCGTTACGAGATAACATCTGTTAGTAAAATCTTCCACAACAAGCAAAAGTTGCAGATACAGAAATTTCCGTCTGATTGCAAATGGTTTGATACCAATTCTTTTGATGGTATCGTTAATAGCAGCGTTTATATACAAAAACGTTCATTAAACAAACATAGTTAAAATTATCAACCCCAAAAAGCAAAAGTGTTTTTAAACATGAAAGGAATCGTTTTAGCCGGAGGCTCTGGTACTCGCCTATATCCCATAACAAAGGGTGTGAGCAAACAATTGCTCCCGATTTATGATAAGCCAATGGTTTATTATCCAATTTCCGCATTGATGTTGGCGGGAATTAGAGATATTCTAATCATTAGCACGCCCTATGACCTGCCGGGATTCAAGCGTCTTCTGGGGGATGGCTCGGACTATGGCGTTCACTTTGAGTATGCAGAGCAACCCTCACCAGATGGTCTAGCACAGGCCTTCATTATTGGTGAAAAGTTTATAGGAAATGATTCTGCTTGCTTGGTCCTAGGTGACAACATCTTCTATGGTGCTGGTTTCACTTCTCTTTTAAAGAATGCAGTAAATACTGCTGAAGAGGAGAAGAAGGCAACTGTCTTTGGCTATTGGGTTTCAGATCCAGAACGCTATGGAGTTGCTGAGTTTGACAAGAACGGTAACTGTCTGAGCATAGAGGAAAAACCGAAAGAACCTAAGAGCAACTATGCTGTAGTGGGATTATATTTCTACCCTAACAAGGTTGTGGATGTAGCTAAATACATTAAGCCCTCAGCTCGTGGTGAACTGGAGATAACCACGGTTAATCAGGAATTCCTGAAAGATGGAGAACTGAAAGTTCAGGTCTTTGGTCGTGGTTTTGCTTGGCTGGATACCGGAACCCATGACTCTTTGGCTGAAGCATCAACTTTTGTGGAAGTCATCGAGAAACGCCAGGGGCTGAAAGTTGCCTGCTTGGAAGGTATTGCTTACCGTAATGGTTGGATTTCTGAAGAGAAAATGCGTGAGCTTGCCAAACCCATGCTCAAGAACCAATATGGTCAGTACCTCTTGCGTGTAATAGAAGAAAAGAAAGAAGAGATTAATTCTGATACTTTTAGATAAAGATATGGCAACCATAGATGATATTAAGATAATAGAGCTCCCGAAGTTTGCTGATCTAAGAGGGAACCTTTCTTTTGTGGAACAGCTAAATCATATTCCTTTTGAAATCAAGAGGACATATTGGATTTATGACGTACCTGGTGGCGAGTCAAGGGGAGGACATGCTTTTAAGCAAAACCATGAATTTATAGTGGCACTTTCAGGAGCATTTGATGTTATTGTTGACGATGGAACTAATAAAAAAGTAATTACGTTGAATCGCTCTTATTATGGTCTGTATATACCTGCAGGTCTATGGAGAACGATGGAGAATTTTTCTACCAATGCATTTGCACTGGAATTTGGTTCGGTTGTGTATTCTTCTGATGACTATATCCGCGATTATGAACAATTTTTAAAGAAGAAGCAATATGGCGAAATATAGTGTTTTTGACTGCTCTATGGTGGAGCTTGATAAACACCATAGCGACCGCAAAGGAAATCTATCGATAGTTGAAAATGGTACTACGCTGCCGTTTGATGTAAAAAGGGTTTATTATTTGTATGATGTCCCCGGTGGAGAGAATCGAGGTTCTCATGCACATAAAGAACTTAGCCAACTAATTATTGCAGCAAGTGGGTCTTTTACCGTGACACTTGATGATGGTAAATGTAAACGGAGCTTCTTCTTGAACCGCCCCTACCAAGGTTTGTATGTGAAGCCTGGAATGTGGCGCGATTTAGAGGATTTTTCTTCAGGAGCTGTATGTATGGTGCTGGCTTCTGATGTATATAAAGTCGAAGATTATATTCGCGACTACGATGAATTTTTAGCTTTTAGAAAAGGATGATACATAGATTAGCGGATTGTATGAATCCGAATGTGCCTGAGAGTACAAAGATTTGGCAGTTCTGTGTGGTATTCCCTGAATGCAAAATAGGGGAGTACTGCAATATATGCTCGCATTGTTTAATTGAGAACGATGTGGTAATTGGAAATAATGTGACCGTAAAATGTGGAGTTCAAATTTGGGATGGCATCACTTTAGAGGATAATGTGATGATAGGCTCAAATGTGACATTCACTAATGATATGTACCCTCGTTCTAAGAATAAAGACTGGAAATTATTAAAGACAAAAGTATGTAAAGGAGCGACTATAGGAGCTGGATGTGTTATACTTCCTGGAATTACGATAGGTGAAGGAGCTTTTGTGGCCGCAGGATCAGTTTTAACCAAGGATGTACCAGCAGGTGAGTTGTGGTTAGGCAACCCTGCAAAATTTTATAGAAAAGTAGACTTTTAATTAATTGATAATTGAAAAAATATGAATATACCATTTTTAAGTCTGAAGGATGTAACAGCTCTTCATGGAGCTGAAATTAACGAGGCTGTAACCCGCGTTGTTAATAACGGCTGGTACCTCCAAGGAAAGGAGAACGAGCGTTTTGAGGAGAATTACTCGAAGTTTATTGGCTGTAAATATACTATTGGTTGCGCCAATGGTCTAGATGCATTGATTTGGATATTCCGTGCATATATCGAAATGGGCGTAATGCAGCCGGGTGACGAGGTGATTGTACCTGCAAACACCTATATTGCAACTATCCTAGCAATCACAGAAAATGGTTTGAAGCCTATTCTAGTGGAGCCAAAGCTCAATACACTGGAAATTGATGATGACAAGATAGAGGATGTCATCACTCCGAGAACAAAGGCTATTGCTATTGTTCACCTATATGGCCGTAACGCCTATACAGAGAAGATTGGTGCATTGTGCAAGAAGTACAACCTTAAGCTCGTAGAGGACAACGCCCAGGCTCATGGTTGTAAACATACGGATGGTCGTTTGACTGGTTCTATAGGTGATGCAGCAGGTCATAGCTTCTATCCTGGTAAGAACCTGGGGGCACTGGGTGATGGTGGCGCTGTTACTACAAATGATCCCGAACTGGCCGCTGCAGTACGTGCTTTGGCCAACTATGGCAGTCAGAAAAAGTATGTGTTCAAATATACTGGCCGCAATAGCCGTTTGGATGAGATTCAGGCTGCGGTACTGGATGTGAAGTTGAAGTATCTAGTAGAGGATAATGCTCATCGTAAGATGGTGGCTAACTATTATTACGACAATATCAATAATCCTCTTATTTCAATGCCTGACAGACTTTCTGATGACCTTAACGCCTACCATCTGTTCCCAATTTTGGTTGCTGATGGGAAACGCGATGCATTGCATGATTATTTGGAGCAGAATAGTGTAGGCACTGTCATTCATTATCCAATAGCACCACACAAACAGGAGTGTTATACCAAAGAGAAATGGAATATGCCACAAATGAACCTGCCCATCACCGAAAGAATAGCAGATGAAGAACTGAGTCTCCCTATAGGCCCTGCTATCACACTGGAAGAAGTGGCTCAGATAGTAATATTGATAAATGCATTTCAATAATTTCTACGTAAATAAATCTAATTTGTATATCTGGTAAAATTCTATGGCATTCTAATGATATTTTCATTTGAAGTTGTTAAGTTGATTCGGGGTGATCTATGGAAATGAAGTGTGCACATTTAAATTTATAATATGTCAAAATCTGAGACTCAATCCAATAATTTGAGAGTGCTTAATAAAACTCACAATGCAAAAATGGGAATAGTGAGTGGCTTGGGTAATAAATTTGTTACCTTATTTATGCCTTTCTTGGTACGAACTCTTTTTATTAAATACATTGGAATAGAATATGCAGGTTTAACAAGTTTATACTCTTCAATTCTTCAGGTTCTTAATTTAGCGGAGTTGGGTTTTTCTAGTGCGGTTGTATATAGTATGTACAAGCCGATTGCTGAGAGGGATGATGCCACGATTAATTCCCTATTAAACTTCTATAAAAAAATATATGTCGTAATAGGTTTAATTATAATTGTGCTAGGTCTTTTGCTCTTACCATTCTTGGATGTTTTTATTAAGGAGGATCCCCCCCAAGATGCTAATATATATGCTATTTTTCTTGTATTTTTGCTAAACACTAGTTTGAGTTATCTTTTATATGGTTATAAGGTTTCACTTTTGAATGCTAACCAACGCACAGATGTCATAAACAATGTTGGTACAATAACTACCCTTGGAGTTACCATTGCTCAAATAATAATTTTGTTCCTTATTCCAAATTATTATATATATATATTATTGATGCCTATTTGTACGATAAGCCATAATTTAATTATTTCTTATAGTGTGGATAAAATGTATCCTCAATATCGTTGTGAGGGAACAATTAATGATACTTTAAAAAAAGATATTTGGAAAAAAGTAACTGGTTTGATGATACAGAAAATATGTGTGGTTTCACGTAATACAATCCAAAATATATTGATTTCTGCATATTTGAGTTTGACGATAGTAGCTATATATAATAACTATTATATGATACTTATGGCCATTTTAGGTATATTATGGCTTATTCCGACATCTATGTTGGGAGGAATTGGAAATAAAGTGCAGACAGATACTGTCGATGAAAATTATCAAAATATGCAGAAGTTTAATTGTTTATATATGTGGATAAGTACAATTTCTGCTGCTTGTCTTTTTTGTCTATTCCAACCTTTCATGGAGTTGTGGATGGGGAAGAATAATATGTTTTCTTTCACCACAGTAGCTCTTCTGGTCGTATATTATTATATATTAAAAATGGGAGACATTCGCTCCCTATGGGTAGATGCCGTGGGTTTATATTGGGAAATTCGATGGAGAGCAATTCTTGAAGTTGTAACAAATGTTGTGCTTGATATAGTCTTTATACAAATATGGGGTATAAATGGGTTGTTGATAGCAACAATTCTTTCATTACTTTTTGTTAATTTCTTTTATGGTGGCAGTATACCGTTTAAATATTATTTTGGAAATAAGAGGATGATTTCTTATTTTCTTACGCAATTTTTGCATTTCTTTATAATGACTATTTCTTGTTTTTCTTGTATGTTCATTTGCAATAGTATAGAGAATTTTTGGGGTATTCAAAATCTTTTCTTTGTTTTGATATTAAGATTTATTATTTGTTTACTTCTCCCAAATCTGTTTTTATTTTTGTTTTTATTCAGAACAACAGACTATAATTTGGCAAAACAATGGGTAATGATGAAGACAAAACGGTCATAAATACTATATTATTTTTGTATGAGAAAATCATTTTTCTTAATCTAAGAGCTATTTGATGGGATTTTGTAAAGTTGCTACAATTTGAAAATGGGAGATAAAGGTTCAAGGAAACTATATTTAGATATTGCACGAAGTATTGCAATGATATGGATAATAGGTTGGTGGCATTTAACAGATTATTGCTTTAATTATGGTCAGGAATACAGCTTTGAAGGCGATGAATCACTAACCACATTGATGCTGGGCTTATTTATGTTTATCTCAGGATTGTGTATAGGAAGAAAGAGTTTTTCTTATTTTAAAGATGTGGTATCCTTTTATAGGTCACGTTTTTGGAGATTTTATGTTCTTTATGCAATTTCAGCGACAACAATGCCATTGCTGACAAATTTGAATAGAAGCATTCCCTTATGGTTTACTACAATTATTGTGTTTTCGACATTTTGCCCCCCCCCCAACCTTATACCTTATGGTTTTGAGCATGTTGGCAGATTTTTATATACTTACTCCTATGTCAAAAGAAATATACTAATATATGGGACAGGGGCGTTCGTCATAATGATATTATTACATATTCTTCTTCCAAATGGAATTGATACGAATGTTTTTATCTATTTCCTATTATATTTGTTAGGTTTATATCTTTCAAACAAAGATTTGGTTGAGGAAGTGTTAAACAATAGAGTTGCAACAATCGGAAGTATAGTAGTGGCTATTGTATTATTCTTTTTTGCAAAGTCACATCCATTTTGTCTATATGTTTTTGTTATCATTGGAATAATTTCGAGTTTATCCATTTGTAAGGCTATAGAAACAAATAACATAAGAAAAATAGTGTATTTAATATCTTACTCTTCTTTATGCGCTTATCTTTTCCATAGGCATATATACTCAGCTATATGTTGGATATTCGAGTTGACAGTTGGAATAGAGTTGGTGTATTTGATGACAATTGCTTTGCCATTATGTATCTTTATTAGTTGGATTATTCAAAAAATATATGATAGCATATTACAAAGATTTTCTTTAAGCTAATTATGATTCAAGTTTGATAAAATTGTTTTAGTGTTTTCATAAAGATAATTTTAATGTGAGAAATGACAAATCCAAGAATATCAGTTTTAATGGGGGTTTATAATGAGAAGATTTCATGGATTAATGAATCTATAGAGTCAATTTTGAACCAGACATATCAAGATTTTGAGTTTATAATCATTGATGATAACCCTTTGAACGTTGAACTCCATAGTTATTTGTGCAATTTGAAGGATAAAGATGCTCGAATAACCCTTATTTTTAATGATTGTAATATTGGTCTAACAAAATCTTTAAATAAAGGGCTTGCTATAGCAAAAGGCGAATACATTGCTCGTATGGATGCTGATGACATTTCAGTTGTCACAAGATTTGAAAAACAGATATCTTATTTAGAGAAGCATCCGGAGTGTGATGCTGTTTATGGTTTTTTAAACTGTTTTATAGACGAGAACAAAACGCAGTTTGAATTAAAAAAATGTGGACCGAATCACAGTCAGATTATAAACAAATTATTTGTGTATAATGTTTTGCCTCATCCGTTAGTTATGCTTAGGAAAACTGTATTAGATAACCTTAATTTGAAATATGACGAGCGGTTCGTTCATTCCCAAGACTACGATTTATGGTTGATGATGGCGATAAAAGGTTGTATTTTTCATGCGATACCCGAGCCTTTGTTGTATTATCGTATTTCTAACAATCAAATTACAAGGAGTAAGTCCGGATCTCAGCATAATTTTAAGAATAAAGCTCTACAAAAATGTCTTAAACAGTATTTCTGCGATGCTGGATTTGAAAATCAGCATTTTATTTCAAACACATTTTTAGATGAACTTTATAACTCTATAACTTCAATTAGAAAATGGAATGAAACTGACAAACAGATTTTTGCAATGCTATATGCGTCGCTTAATTGCAAACCTATTTATATTTTTAGTATTTTTTTAAAAAGTGTTTTTCGTTATCATTTTACAGTAGAGCAATTAGTTATTGTTTTCATTTCTTGCTTTAGAAAGGTTAATACATTTCAACTAAATAACGTTTTAGGTGAGTTAGATGTTGTTATTAGATAATAGAAAGGATTTATCCAAACATGCCAATAGTTTTTGTTAACATATTGATAATTATTTCATCTTGGCTATTAAGGACAGATTTGATTTCTCTTTCGATTTTAGGTTTGTCCCAGTTGGTGATATGCAGTTTTGCACTTTATAGGAATTCTCCCATAAAGCTTCCTGTCGGTCTTTTCTACTTGATACTTATATATCTTTTTCATTCAGGATTCGCATTACTGTTCTTACAAGGTTACTCGTTAGTTGATTTTTCACAAGGTTTTTATACTGTAAGTGATTATGGCAAGGCTCAGATCTTCACAGAAATGTCAGTATTCCTTTTTACTTTGGGATATAATAGAAGATTAAAGTTAAATTTAATATCTGGAGCGAGGAAAATATTGGATGTTAATGGCAAGTATTTTGTTGTTTTTTTCTTGTTTTGTCTTCCTTTGTATATTGCATCTATTTACATTAAAATTGATATTGCTAAGGAGGCGGGGTATTTGGCGACATATAAGGTGACATCCATGCCGTTGTTTCATTATGGATCAATGTTCATTAATTCCTGTGTGCCGACGGCAACTTTACTTTTTGTATTTTATAAGAAAAATTCAGTTGCTTGTAAGTATTTGGCAGTTTTTATGCTTTTGCTAACTGTTTACTCTATGGCATCTGGTCAAAGGATTTTAGCTATCACAAGTATTTTGTCGTTAGGTGTTATCTATTTTAATGTTGTCTCTACCATTAATAAAAAGAATTTTATAGTTATTTTTTTTATTATAGTTTTTTTTCTTTTTTTCTTGCCTCTTGTAACTTCGTTGAGAAAGTATGGAAATGTTGATGCCGAACATTTGACAGAAGCCTATCTTGATTTGCAAACAGGAACGGAGGAAGGTTCTCTGTATGGTTTTTTAAGAGAATTTGGTGATACTGTGATATCTTTAATTTTTCCGATGTTAAATACTGGCAATTCAGAACCATATGGATTTGGATTAACATATTTGTTGGCACCACTCTCTTTAAGTCCTAAATTACCAGTTGATTTAGTACAATCTGATTTTTATAGAGATGCAATGTATTTTATAACTAAATACCCTGAAGCAAAATATATTAATTTTGGAGGTTCAATCTTAGGTGAATCATTTTCAAACTTTGGATGGTTTGGTTGTATAGTTATATATTTTGTTGGAATTCTTAATAAACTGATAGATAATTCTATTTATTTTGCAAAGAAAGGGTATATATCATATCCCATAATTCTAATAATTTTTATAATTCCAAATTTGCTGAGGTGGATTCGTGATGCTTTTTCTTGTGTGATAGGTTTCACATTTATTGTAGTCTATTTACTATGGCTATTTTCACTGAATAAGAAAAAGCAGGTTAAATAAATCTATTATTTATAGGAACCAAAATTATGAAAACGTTATATTTGTTTACCAACCACTACCCTTACTCCTATCAAGAAAATTTTCTCGAGGATGAAATATTATATCTTTCAAAGATGTTTGATAGAATAATCATCCTTCCATTTACAATGGATACGTCAAGGAAAAGACCAATCCCGGTGAATTGTGAAGTAATAGATATGCCAATTAACAAAAGCAGGATAGGATATATAATACGAGGGCTGTTTCATGTTAAAACTGTAAAGCCGCTCCTAAAAGAATTCTTTAGGAACAAGGTCTATTGCTCAAAAACAAAGTTTTTTGCTTGGGGAAGCTCTGCCCGATATTTAAATAATTGCTTATACAACAAAAAATTGAAACAAGTATTAAAAGAAATAAATAGAAATGATGTTGCTTATTTCTATTGGGGAATAGGGCAATGTCTTCTATCTATAGTATTGAAGGGTAAAGTGCATCTTGTTTCTCGTTTTCATGGAGAATGGGATTTATGGGAAGAATCATATGGTGGCTTCCATTCCCTCCGTACGGATGTCGCTAACTGCCTTGACAAGGCTGTATTTATTTCAAAAAAAGGTGAAGATTATTTCAAGAAAAGGTATCCCTTTTGCACAACAGCATTCTTTCCCTTAGGTTCAAAAGATTGGGGTATTCAGAAACCTAATCCAATGGATGGCGTCGTACGTATTGTTAGTTGTTCTACTGTTTATCCATTGAAGCGTGTCCCTTTGATTTTCGAAAGTCTGAATAATATGACAGATTTAAATATTGAATGGGTACATCTTGGTGGCGGATCGCATTTCAATGAATTGAAAGACTTGGTAAATGTGAACAGGCGTAATCATCTTAAAGTTAGCCTTTTAGGTATGATGACACACAATGAGGTGATGGATTATTATAAACAACATCATTTTGATGTGTTCATAAATCTTAGTACGAGTGAAGGTGTACCTGTTTCTATAATGGAGGCAATATCATTTGATATTCCAATTTTAGCTACTAATGTAGGAAGTACATCAGAAGAGGTTTCAGATCAGGTGGGTTTGCTATTGTCTCCTAATCCTTCTGTAAATGAAATAACTATTGCGATACGTAAGATCTTAAAATCTACATATTCACCAAGAGTATTTTGGAAAGAGCATTATAATGCAGAGAAGAATTATTCCGCTTTTTCTGAAATGCTTGTAAACTTATAACATTTAAAATAACAATATAATGGAACTACCTTTAGTAACAGTTGCTGTAATATCTTACAAAGCAGCAGATTATGTTATTGAAACATTGGAAAGTATTAAGTCACAGACATATCAGAATATTGAATTGATTGTGTCCGACGATGCTTCACCAGATGATACGGCAGTATTGTGTAAAGAATGGCTAAGAGCTAATAAAGATAGATTTGTTAGAACCGAATTAATAGAAAGTAAAAAAAATGGTGGCGTGGTTGTTAATTGTAACCGGGCTTTAAATGCTACTAAAGGTGAGTGGTTCAAAATCATTGGCTCTGATGATGTTCTAATACCTAATGCTATTGATATTATGGTGAAATACGCACGAGAACAAAAAGAGGCAACTTTTATGTTTGGTGATCAAATTTATTTTAACGATTCCTTAACGAATAAACAAAGCTATAAATTAAAAAAGTTTGATTTGATAAGAACTTGTGTTGGTAGAGGGGTTACTGCGAAAGATCAATTTCATATATTAACAAAGGTTTTCTTTGGTTGTGCTGCTGCATCAATAGGTAAAACAAGCATGATTAAAGGTATTGGTGGGTTCGATGAGCGCTGGCCAGTAGAAGATTGGCCACTTTATATAAATATCACAAAAAATGGATATAGAATATATCATATAGATGATATTCTTGTCTATAGAAGATTACACAGTTCTTCCATTATGCGTGAATGTGATGATTATGCGATTTTATCACGTCATTCTGTTAAGGATGTATGTGGTGGCTTGGGGTATTTATACGAGAATGCTGGTATTGTTTGGAAGTGCTTTTATAAGTTGATGATATGGCTGAATTATAATATTGTAAGAACTGGTAATGATAACAGAATTTGGAAATGTCGCTTTTGGCGAGTTATGGCAAAATATTTTGATCCATACAATTATTATTATGGATATTTACTAATTAAAGAAAGAATCTTAGCAAGATTCGATTAATTCATTCGGAATGCGATTTGTCTTTAACCATAAAGAGAATAGTTTAGAATATATAGAGAACAACATGAAACAGAAGATTGTTTACTTTTCCCAAAGTCCAATTCATTATAGAAAGAATATTTATATTTTAATGGATGAATCTCTATCTGTGGATTTCTATTTCGGCGATTCGAGACCAGGGAAAATAGCTCCATTTGATGTTACACAATTAAAGCGTTTTAAAGGAACGCTTCATAATATTAATTGCGGACCTTTTTATTGGCAAAGAGGAGTGTTGAAATTTTTACGTAGTGATTATACCGACATTATAACTCCAGGGGATACTTATTGTCTATCGACATGGGCTTTACTGTTTTTGGCAAAATGGTATAATAAAAGAGTCTATTTGTGGACACATGGAGCCTATGGTAATGAGCATGGATTGAAATTGTATTTGACGAAAAAAAGAGTAAAGCTATGTGCTGGAGTTTTTCTATATGGAGACTATGCAAAGCATTTGTTGCTTAAGTATGGAGCAGAGAAGAAAAAGTTGCATGTGATTTATAACTCATTGGATTACGATAAACAAACTGGATTACGCGAGAAAGTTTCCAAAGAAAGTCCTTACTTAGAACATTTCAATAATACATGTAAAAATTTAATTTTTATTGGACGTCTGACCAAGATTAAGAAATTAGACCAACTTATAAAGGCCGTTTCTAAATTGAAAGAGAAACAATACAATGTGAATCTGACATTTGTAGGGGATGGGGAAGAAATGACAAGATTACGGAGCCTCGCAAAAGAATTAAATTTGGAACAACAAATATGGTTCTTCGGAGCTTGCTATGATGAACTTCAAAAATCAGAGTTGCTTTATCATGCAGATTTATGTGTTTCACCTGGAAATGTAGGCTTAACAGCTATGGATTCTATGTCATTTGGAACACCAGTTATAAGCCATAATAACATGATGAACCAAATGCCAGAAGTCGAAGCAATTGAAGAAGGAAAAACTGGCGGTTATTTCAACGAAAATGATATTGATTCATTAGCAGAATCTATTGCAAATTGGCTCGGTTCAAACTATTCCCGTGAAGATATTAGGAGGAACTGTTATCGGGTAATTGATGAGAAGTATAACCCTCATAAACAAGTTGAATTGTTACATAATATAATTGTTGAAGGACATGGGAGCGAGTAGATATTTTCATTCCTTATTTTCGGTAAAAAAGTTTTCATATCCTTATATTTCATTAAGTGCAATATGGGATAGAGATACAAAATTTACTAGGACAACTGCCTTGAGACAGTTTTCCCATTGTATAAATGTGAGAATAGGAAAGTTTTCTAGTATAGGAATGCATAGTACTGTAACTGATGCTGAAATAGGAAATTTTACTGTAATTGCTAGAAATTGTGACATAGGTCTTGGTGTACACCCAACAAATCTTCTCAGCTGTCATTCAATTTTTTATAAAAATTCACCGTGGCCGAGTCATCCAGAATGGGTTAAACATATTGATTTTGAAGAAACTCGAATAAGTCATATAGGTAATGATGTTTGGATAGGAGCAAAATCCACGATAATGGATGGCATCTCTGTTGGTGATGGGGCAATTGTTGCTGCTTGTTCATTAGTGACAAAGGATGTTCCTCCTTATGCAGTTGTTGGTGGTGTTCCCGCTAAAATAATTAAATACCGGTTTTCGGAAGAGGTTATAGAAAGACTATTGCAGATAAAATGGTGGGACAAGCCTGATGATGAAATAACAAGTATAATAGACTTGTTCCATAATCCCAAGTTATCATTGGAGGACATTAATGCTTTTTTCCCGTTATAATTCATATAGTATATTATGTACACACATTTTTTCAAAAGAATATTAGACCTGATTTTTGCATTGATAGCATTACCTTTTGTCTTGCTTATCATTATTATCATTGCTCCTTTTATATGGTTTGACAACAAAGGTCCAATATTTTATGCGGGTAAGCGTATTGGGTATAAAGGGAAGCCCTTTGGAATGCTCAAATTCCGCAGCATGAAAGTGAATGCCCCTGACATAAGATTGGAGGATGGTAGCACCTATAATGGTGATGATGACCCTCGTGTAACGAAAGTGGGAAAATTCCTCCGCAAAACAAGTCTGGATGAGATCCCTCAGTTCCTTAATGTGCTTGTAGGGCAAATGAGTTTGATAGGCATACGCCCTGACCCGCTTGACTGGTTGGAGAAGTATAATGAACACGAGCGAATAATCCTGACCGTAAAGCCTGGCATTACTGGGTATAACCAAGCATACTTTAGGAATAGTGTAGATGGGCTGGTTAAATTGAAGAATGATGTATATTACGCAGAACATATATCTTTTTGGATGGACGTAAAAATCTTCTTTAAGACCATTAAGACTGTGTTGTTCCGCGAGAATATTAACGTTGATGAAGATAGAAAATGAGAGAATTTGGTAGTGAGCATCCGGCAGTGCTTCTGCCAGATGGGTACTTCGCATCATTTAAGAAATATGGTAGAGAAATAACCTACCTGAGAAATGGCAGGGAGGCTTTGCTGTATGCTTCTTGCAATTGCAAGCCTGGGAAAGAGGCTATTATCTTATGTCCTGCATATAGTTGCTGGTCTATGACTGCACCATTTGAGTTCTCGGGTTGGACAATAGTATATTATCGCCTCAATGAGGATATGACGGTAGATGAAGACTATCTGAAAATGCTATTGAGAGGCTGCAAAGCAGATGCTATATTAACAATGAATTTCTATGGCAGTGCAGCAACGAATGCAGCAATTGCTATAGTAAAGGATTTCAATGTGAATATAACTGTCATAGAGGACTTCTCTCATTGCACTTTCTGTTTGGATCAGATATTCAACGAGCAGGTGGACTATTATGTTTCAAGCATTAGAAAGTCCATTGGTGTGAGCGATGGGGCTGTCATTCTCAGCAAGAAACCGACCAACAAGGCTTACATAGGAAGTTCTGCACCTGATTTTGGACAATTGCGTCTGGGGGCACAACAGCAAAAAGGTCGGTATGCTTTTACTAAGTCTTTGGACGATAAAGACGAGTTTCTGTCAGAGCTGAAGCACGGAGAGGAAATGATAGACAAACTGGATGGCGTTCATCCAATTTCTGAGGTGTCGTTAAAACAGATTGAAAGCATCAATGGCGAAGAGATTGCCTTTGCTAGAAGGGAGAATATGAAACACCTGTGGGGCTTGCTGAACGGAAGGGTAAATATGATTCCTGGGTTGGAAAGGAGTTTCAATGGTTCTCCGTTCTCTTTGCCAATACTTGTTGAGAATAGGGATGCTATTCAGAAGCGGTTGGCACAGAAAGGGGTGTATGCACCAGTGCTTTGGCCGGCCAGCGAGCAAGCGAGAAAGGTATGTAAAGTGTCAGCTTACGTTGCTGATCAAATGTTATCATTACCTATTGACCAGAGATATAACTACGACGATATAGAAGAAATTGCCAAGATAGTATTGGAAACTGTATGAAGAAACTGATGGTACTGGCAGCTGGTCTGCTACAAATACCTGTGATAAAGAAAGCCCGCGAGATGGGCTACTATGTGATTGCTGTTGACGATGACCCCAATGCTCCAGGAATGGCTTTAGCGGATAAGGCTATTGTACCTGGTGGACTAATGAATGAAGAGAAGTTGGTGGCCATAGCCAAAGAAGAGCAGATTGATGGAGTGATTCATCCTTGTTCTGAGGTGGCAATGAATGTGATGGGGCGCATCAACGATGAGTTGCATCTGTGTGGAATCTCCAAAGAGATAGCCATCAGGGCTACCAATAAGCACTTGATGCGAGAGGCTTTTGAGACATACGGAGCACCAAGTCCGAAGTCAATACTAACGAAGGATGAAGAGGATGCTTGGAAAACGTTCTGCAATGAGTTTGATACGAACGCTATCTTGAAGCCTTCTCGTAATAGTGGTTCTCGCGGTATAGCCAAGGTGGAGAAGGGAATTAGCAAAGAAGCGTTTGTGAGTCTCTATCAAAGGGCATTGAATGAAAGCCGTGACCATCAGGTGCTGATAGAGCAGTTTATAGAAGGACCGGAGTTCTCAGTTGAGGTAATTGTTTGGAAGGGAGAACCGCACGTGTTGGCTGTAACAGACAAAAAAACTACGGAGGCTCCATATTTTGTTGAGTTGGGGCATAACCAACCATCAGTTTATCCTGTGGATATACAGGAAAAACTGAAAGCAGGAGCAATTGCAGGATGCAAGGCTTTAGGTTTGACCTATTGTGCTGCCCATTGTGAACTGAAAGTTCAGAATGGTGAAGCATACCTGATGGAGATTGGTGCCAGAATGGGAGGAGATTTTATATCTACGGAACTGACTCACCTGAGCAGCGGTATTGATATGGTGGCTGCTACTATTGATGTGATCCTTGGTGTTGAACCTAACCTGAATCCGGTGGAGGAGAAACATGGTGTATGCATTCGTTATTTCACTCCCAAACCTGGCAAGTTAGTAGCTATTGAGAATGAGGAGGTTTTGAAAGATGCCCATGTATATGATGCTGAGATTTATCATAAAGTAGGAGATATGATTCCAGAGGTTAAATCGAGTTTGGATCGTTCAGGTCACGTGATTGTAACTGCTGATACAGTTAAAGAGGCTATTGACCGAGCTGAAAGTATGATAAGGGAAGTAAAGATGATAACAGCATGAAAATACTTATACCTTTTTCCTACTACCATCCAGAACAATGTGCAGGTCTCTTTGTCATAGATGATATGACAGAAATGGCGGCACAGCAAGGAATTAAGTCATTGATAATCGTTCCTACGCCAACTCGTAATGTTGCTCCTGATGCGAAATGGACAAGAGATGAAAAGATACATGATGGAAAAGTTGAGGTTCATCGTTTTCCCATGTATGGCGAAGGGAAGAATCCTGTGCTGAGGGCTTTTCGCTATTTGCTTTGTGAGATAGTCCAACTTCATTATATGTTATGGAAAGACTATGATGTGGCCTTTATTGACAGCACTCCTCCAATTCAGGGTTTAAAGCTACCCATTGTACGTTTATTTAGAAAAAAAACTGTGGTGTATAATGCACAGGACTTGTTCCCTGAAACTCTTAGCGGTACAGGACTGGCGAAACAAGGAGGCTTGCTTTGGAAAATCGGTATGTGGGTGTCGAATGTGACATTTCGCAATTCAGAAAAGATCATTGCCATCTCTAATGATATTAAACGCAGTATGGTGGCACGTGGTGTACCTGCTGAGAAAATTGAAGTGGTGTATAACTGGGTAGATGAAAAGGCGGTACAACCGGTAGCAAAAGAGGATAACCCGCTATTTGAGGAGTTTGGATTAGACCGCAATAAGTTCACTATTGTATATGCCGGTAATCTTGGTAATGCTCAGAACATAGGCATAGTATTGGATGGAGCGAAAGAATTGCCGGAAGTGCAGTTTGCAGTATTTGGTTCTGGAGGTTTGGAGAATGAAGTGCGCAAGCGTATATCCGACGAGGGGCTGACGAATGTTCATTTGAATCCATTACAGCCTGTAGAGAGAGTAAAATATGTGTATTCGCTGGGTGATGCCTGCATAGTGTCTTGCAAGGAAGGTCTTGGGGGAAGCGCTATGCCTTCTAAGAGTTGGTCAATTATGTCTTGCGGAAGACCCGTTGTGGCCAGCTTTGATGAGGGAGAACTGAAAGAGATATTGGAGAATAATAACTGTGGCGTGTTCTCCCACGCTGGTAACGTGAAGGAATTTGTGGCTGCCATCAAGCAACTGGCTACAAATAGAGAAAAATGTGAAGAAATGGGCAAAAACGCCCGTCAGTTTATATTGAATAATCTCACTAAAGAAGTGGGTGCAAAGAAATACGTTGATATAATCAAATCTGTAGTGAAGAAATAATCGTTATTAAATATGAACACTAAATTGAGAAACGTTCCTTTCTCTCCGCCGGATATGTCGGAGGCTGAGGCAAAATTAGCATCTGAGGCTATTTTAAGTGGTTGGATTACAACTGGTCCTAAGACCAAGGAGTTTGAGAAGAAGATTGCAGCTTACGTGGGAACCAATAAGGCGGTATGCCTTAACTCTGCAACGGCTGCTATGGAAATGGCTTTACGCTTGATAGGAGTTGGTCCTGAAGATGAAGTCATTGTGCCTGCTTATACCTATACTGCTACGGCTTCTGTTACCCAACACGTCGGTTGCAAGGTAGTAATGGTAGAAAGCCAGAAGGACAATGTGGAGATGGACTATGATAAGCTGGCTGAAGCTATCACTGAACACACAAAAGTCATTTGTCCTGTGGATTTAGGTGGCGTGATGTGTGACTTTGACAAGATCTTTGCTGTGATTGAGTCCAAGAAGCATCTGTTCCGTCCGGGTAATGAGATTCAAAAGAAGATAGGACGTATTATTGTGGCTGCTGATGATGCGCACGCCTTTGGCGCACAATGGCATGGAAAGATGGCTGGAAGTATTGCAGACTTTAGCTCATTCAGTTTTCATGCGGTAAAGAACCTGACTACCGCAGAAGGTGGAGCTCTTGTGTGGCACCTTCCGTTTGGGAATGAAAACGTTGACGTTAACGCTAACGATAACTATTTCCCGACGGTTCCGAGGAAAGATGGTGAGACTTGGGATGAGATGCTATATCGTATATCTCAGTTGTTGAGCCTGCACGGTCAGAATAAGGATGCACTGGCCAAGACTCAGTTAGGGGCTTGGGAATATGATGTGATAGGCCCTTGGTACAAGTGCAATATGACGGATATTATGGCTGGAATTGGACTTGCACAGCTGGAGCGTTATCAGGGTATGTTAGAGCGTCGTCGCCATATTATTGGTGTTTATGATAACGCACTGAAAGATCTGCCTGTAGCTGTGTTGAATCATTATGGTCAGGACTTCGCCGGTAGTGGTCATTTGTATATCACCCGTTTGCTGGGACGTACCGACCAGGAACGTCGTGATGTGATTGTAAAGATGGCTGAGAGAGGCATTGCTTGTAATGTTCACTATAAGCCGCTTCCTATGATGACGGCATACAAAGCTCTGGGATTTGATATTAAGGATTTTCCGAATGCTTACAATCTCTTTGTGAACGAAGTGACGCTTCCGTTGCACACCAGATTGACAGACGAGGATGTAGAATACGTAATCAGTAACTACGTTGATATCATCAAAACCCTTTGATGCCTTTTTGGCATTAGTACGCCAAGGGATTGGACACGAGAGTCGTGTTCTATCCCAAGAGATTGACTGGACTGCCATTAAAGCCCTTGCAGATACCCATGGGCTTTCTGCCATTGTGTTGGATGGAGTGAACGGTTTAAGTGGTTTAAGTAACTCTGCCGTTCAAGGGCCTGCCAAGCAGTTCTTGCTGCAGTGGATTGGAGAGGTAATGCAAAGTTATGAAGGGCGGTATGCTACATATGAAAAAGCGATAGGAAGTTTGGCAGGATTCTATAATCAACACGGATATAAAATGATGGTGTTGAAGGGGTATGCCTGTTCGTTAGACTGGCCTACCCCGAAACACAGACCTTGCGGGGATATAGATATATGGCAGTTTGGGAAGCAAAAGGAAGCAGATGCTGTTCTGGCGAAGGAGAAAGGTGTTAAGATAGATACATCACACCATCATCATACCGTGTTTGAATGGGGTGGTTTCTCGGTGGAGAACCATTATGACTTTATCAATGTGCATCATCACAAGTCGAATGCTGAGTTTGAGAAAATACTGAAACAATTGGGTGAGGATGATTCGCATTTTGTGGTATTGAATGGTGATGCTTCGACTGGCTCAGCAGCCAAGGTGTATCTGCCATCGCCAAACCTGCACGCACTGTTTTTGCTGAAACATCTGATGATGCACTTTGCATCTGAGGGTATTATGCTAAGGCAGATGGTGGACTGGGGCTTCTTTGTGGAGAAACACGGTAAGGACATTGACTGGGACTATGTGTTGGATGTGCTTGACCAGTTTGGGATGCACCAGATGTTTAATACCATTAATGCTATCTGCGTGGGAGATTTAGGGTTTGATGTTGCATACTTCCCTACGGTGCAATTTGAAACCAACCTGAAAGATAGAGTCTTGAATGATATTCTGGTTCCGAAGTATAGTGCTAGTGTGCCCAAGAATATCTTTAGCCGTGTGGCATTTAAACTCCGCAGATGGAGAGACAATGAGTGGAAACACCAGCTATGCTACAAAGATAGTATGTGGAGTGCGTTCTGGAGTGGGGTGTGGAATCACCTGTTAAAACCGTCATCTATATGATTCATTCTGTTTTGATAGAACGTCTGAAAGAGTTTATAGAAAACGAAGCCCGTTCTTGTTCTATGGACTTTGGTTGTGTTACCCCTCAGTATGTTTATCGTATGTGGGGTGGAACTGTTGCATTTGAGGATATTGAGGCGGGATTAAAGGAGATAAAGAATGGTTGTAGATAAGAAGATCCTGGATGAGTTGACGGCCAAGGCTAAAGAGAATCCAAGGTTGCGTTGCAATCTGGATATGCGCAATTCTGCTGACGACCAGTCACAACGGATGTTGAATGCTCTTGAGCCAGGAACGGTGATGCCTATACATAGGCATAAGGGTTCTTCTGAGACGTGCATTTGCATACGTGGACATTTTGAGGAATATTTCTATGATGAGAACGGCAAACTCACAGATACCATTGATATGGTGCCGGGTGGAGTGGTGCTGAATATAGAGAAAGGGCAGTGGCATAGCTTAAAGTGTCTGGAGAGCGGAACGGTACTGTTCGAAGCGAAGGACGGACCTTACCATCCGCTGGAAGAGGATGAAGTATGGAACGGGTGAAAGAGATCCTGAAAGGTATATGGCAGTTTTGTTCATACATCTTTTGGCCACAATGGGGAAAACATAAAGAGTAAAGTATGGAAAAGTATCAATATCATATCTTCAGCCCGTATAGGGTATGTCCGTTAGGGGCACATGTGGATCATCAGCATGGACTGGTGACGGGATTCGCGATTGACAAGGGTGTTGACCTGTGGTTTAATGTGAACGGAAGTTCACAAATTGACAATGGAGAATTGACAATTGACAATTATCCGGAGAATCATGTGCATCTGGAGTCTAAGACGTTTGAAGGGGTGGTTGACTTTGACATTGACGCACCGTCGCAGGTGAAGGAACACCACTGGGGCGACTATGCACGAGGTGCGAAGTATGCCCTGCGTAAGCGTTTTGAACTGAAACGAGGTATTACTGGTGTCATACAAGGGTCGCTGCCTGTCGGCGGACTGTCGTCATCGGCAGCTGTGCTGATAGCATATGTTATGGCATTTGCAAAGGCAAACGATATTGTCTTGCAGCCATTTGAGGTGGTAAAGATAGCATCTGAGGCAGAGCGTGAGTACATCGGACTGAACAACGGTCTGCTTGACCAGGCTTGTATAGCTCTTGGTAAG
>OCTX012262643.1_pt1 | contig 23308 bp, 31 predicted proteins | sample 1539691 | NCBI WGS metagenome assembly OCTX01 (sample SAMN02144231, study PRJEB22623) | gut metagenome | biome: sheep rumen | host: Ovis aries | place: New Zealand
AAGCAAATTGAGGCCTACATCCCGCACCCCAGGGACACGACCATGGAAGACGGAGAATACTATTGGATGGACGCCGCCGACCGCGTCCAGCGCGTGCGCGTGCGCGACATCATGCCGGGCGGCATAGGCGAGTCGGAGACGTATGGATGTGTGTACGTCTCCACGGGGCGGCACGTCCTGGATTACATGGGCCAGTACGGCAAGGTCCACAAGGGCGACCTCTATGACAACAAAGAGGACTGCCGCGACCGCACGCACGCAGCGGTGGAATGGTGGGAGAGATTGCGAGAGTCGCAGGAGGAGATGGATGAAAAGACATGATGATTTTACGATGCAAGAGTGGCGCGATTATTACGCCGTGCAGGAGCTCAAGGCAGAGCGGGCGTATCAAAACTCAGGCGTTGCAAGATACGACAGAGAGCGGTACAGATACGGGAAAATTGTAGAGGCTTTTGACGGATACCTGGAACTCCAGAGGAGGGAAAAGGAGGTGGCGCAAATTGTTAGCAGAAAGATTTCCGATGGTAGGTGATGGCCGCTGTGTTGGCGCGGAGGAGGCGCTGCGTATCTTTAGCGCCTACCAGCCGGAGAGCGGCGAGGCGTCAGAGCGGTTTGAGTGCGCGTTGAATCGGTTCCGGTATCTTGCTAACCGAGTAGAGCCGGCCCCGCCCAAATTCCACAAGGGACAGTATGGCCACAAGTACGATAATTACACCTGCGGAGATTGCGGAGCGACGGTTGTAGTATCAAATAAGTTTTGCCCGAATTGCGGGAGGGCGATAAAATGGCGGACTTAGCGCTGGAGGAGTTACGCCGCAAAAAGGTGGCGGTGGGGGACACGATGCACCGATTGGCCGGAGAGGCCCCCACCGCGGAAGACATGCCGATGATACTGCGGGCATTAGCCGTATATGATGCGGTGCTAACCATGACCATCATCAAGAAAAAGGAGGAGCAAAATGGAGTTGGTGTTTAGCCACAAGGCGCGTGTCTATACGTGGCCGGAAGTGCGCGACATGTTGGCCAAGCAAAAGGTTGAGATTTTGAAGGCGATGGTCCGCAACCGCGACCAGATCACGCAGGCGCTGTGCGCGGATCACGAGAGGGCTATGCTGATGATATGCCTGCGATGCTTGCAGGAAGAGGGTTTCCAAAAGATACCCATGGAGCGCCTGATGGATCGCGTGGCCGATATGGCCGAGGATTTGCAGGCGGGCAAGGTGGACTATGACAAGGACATAAGAGGGCCGGTTGAGGAGTGCCTTGGGTACGCAATCGAAGACCAGGCATTGATGGACCGGCTGGAGGAGGAAATCACTTGATTGACTTAAGACACGGCGACTGCCTGGAGCTGATGCGAGACATCCCGGACGGGAGCGTTAACATGATTCTGGCGGATCCGCCGTATGGCACGACGCGCAACCGATGGGACAGCGTCATCCCGCTTGATAAGATGTGGGAGCAGTTCCGGCGGATCACGAAGGCGGATGCGGCCATTTGCATCTTTTCACAGCAGCCGTTCACCACGGAGCTGATAAAATCTAACATAAAACAGTTTAGGTATGAATGGATCTGGGAAAAGACAAAGGCGGGCGGATTTTTAAACGCCCGCCGGAGGCCGATGCAAGCACACGAAATTATCACGGTATTTTCGCAGGTAGCGCCCGCGTACTATCCGCAAATGGAATCGGGCGAGCCGTATACAAAGACGGCAGTGACTGACGGAGACGGCGGAAACTATGGAAGATTTTCCCGGGCGGGAGTGACCGCGGTAAACGAGGGGACGCGGTTCCCGCGCACGGTGATAACGTTCGCAAACGCGAACAATGCAAGCGAGCACCCGACACAGAAGCCGGTGCCGCTCCTGGAGTATTTGATAAAGACATACACGCGGAGGGGGGGCGTGGGACTGGATCCGTGCATGGGATCCGGGAGCACCGGCGTCGCCTGCGTACATACCGGGAGGGAGTTTATAGGTATGGAATTAGATGCAGGATATTTTGAGATAGCGGAGAAACGCATAAGGGAGGCGGTAGCCGATGGATGACGTGAAAGAGTACCTGCGGAGCGTCAGGAACCAAAACCACGCCATCGCGGCGATGCTGGACGAAATTGACACGCTCAGGGCGGGGCAGATGTCGGGAGCGGCGAAACCGATGGACGGCATGCCACACGCTCACAACCACACGGATCTGTCTGATTATGCCGCCAAGATGGATGAAAAGGTGGCAAAGATACGCCGCAGAATCGTCGACATGGAGGAGCGACGCGAGCGGGCCGAGGACGCGATCTATGAGCTGGAGGATCCAATGGAGCGTGCGGTGATGGTGCGGTATTATTTGGCGGGGATGACGTGGGACCAGGTTGCGGAAAAGACCGGGTACACCACGCGCCAGGTGCTTTATATACACGGCCACGCGCTCAAACACATTTCATTGAATTTCACCCTATAGCCGTGATATAGTTAGACTGCGCCGAAAGGTCGATGGTTCCGTGACGTTCTCCCAGAAAATCTTGAGCGGCCGGCCCTGGTTAAGGCCGGGACCGGTTGCTGAATGTTTTCTTTTCATGGTGTACCTCCTTTCTGTAGCAAACACACAAAAGGCAGCTCCGTTTGGGGCTGCTTTTTGCATGCCAAAAAAGGAGGTGTTCCAGATGGCGAAATACGAACAGAGCACGGAGATGGCTGAATTGGGGTGGAGCGTCATCCGTGAGCATCCTGATCTAGCATGGATAGAACAGGCAGGCGTTGGCATCGGCTTTTTGGTGTCAACCGCAGCAAAGAAGAGCAAAGGCCGCCAGGTGCTTGGCGAGTGCCGTGTGGTCAAAGACCCGTATATCCCTTTTACGCCATACGATTTTTTGATAACGATCTTTGTGCAGAACACGGAGGGCCTGACGGAGGAGCAGATGCGGATCCTGATGTATCACGAGCTGCTGCACGTTGGCATGGATGACAAGACCGGAGAGCCGAAATACAAGGTCACGCCGCACGATGTGGAAGATTTCCGGGCGGTGATTGACCAGTACGGAACAGACTGGGCGGTGGTGTCCGGTGGCTAAGGGCAAGTATGAGGAGTGGCTGACGGAAGACGGCCTGACTAGGATCACGGGATGGGCGCGCGACGGTCTGACAGATGAGCAGATCGCGCACAACATGGGAATAAGCGCATCCACGCTAAGGGAGTGGAAACATAAGTATTCGGCGTTATCGGCGGCCCTAAAAGAGAGCAAAGAGCTTGTTGACCGGCTTGTTGAAAATGCGTTGCTAAAGCGTGCGCTTGGATACGAGTACGAGGAGATCACCGAAGAACTGCGGTTTGACAAGAAAGCCGGCGAGATGCGGATGGTGGAGACGAAGCGCCAACGCAAGAAGGTAGCGCCGGACACAACGGCACAGATCTTTTGGTTGAAGAACCGGAAGCCGGACGAATGGCGCGACAGACCGGAACCGACACAAGACCAGGCGCTAAACGTTGCGGTTGAAATCCTGGGCGACATCGGGAGCGTGATCAAATGATAAGCGCCAAACAGCGGGAGTATTTGGAGCGGTGTGATCACCGTTGGAATTTAAAGGTTGGCGCTACTGGATCCGGGAAATCGTGGCTTGACTATGCGGTGGTTATCCCCAAGCGTCTGATGGCGCTCAAGGGACAAGGCGCGGCGGTGATCATCGGAAACACCTCCGCAACGGTAGATCGAAACATACTTGACCCAATGCGACAGATCTGGGGCGAGAAGCTGGTGGGGCGGCTGGTGACGGCCTCAAACAGCGCGCGTCTCTTTGGGAAAAAGGTCTATATCTTGGGAGCCGATAAGCAGACAAGCGTAACGAAGCTCCAGGGCTTAACGATTGAGTACGCCTACGGCGACGAGATGACCACCTGGGCGCAGCCGGTTTTCGAGATGATCAAAAGCCGACTGCGATGCGAGCATAGTTATTTTGACGGCACCGCGAACCCGGACAGCGCCAACCACTATCTTAAAAAATTTATCGACTCCGACGCGGATGTGTACTGCCAAACGTCAACGATTGATGACAATCCTTTTCTCCCGGAGGAGTTTGTGCAGAATTTAAAGCGCGAGTATGCAGGCACGGTGTACTATAAGCGCTTTATCTTGGGACTATGGGCGGCAGCAGAAGGCGCGTGCTATCCGCTGTTTGCCGCCGATTCAAGCCGGTACATCGTTGACCAGGCGCCGCCGATCATGTACGCCACGATAGGCGTAGACTTTGGAGGCGGCACCTCCGGCCACGCCTTCCAATGTGTGGGGTTCGGGTACAACTACGGAACCATGACGGTACTGGAGGAGTATTACAACCACGACGCTCTTGACCCGGCAACGCTGGAAAGCGAGTTCGTGGCGTTCGTCAGGCTGTGCCGGCAGAAGTACCTTGTCACGGATGTCTACTGTGACTCCGCGGAGCAGACCCTAATCAACGGCCTGCGCAAGGCGGCCGGTGCGGCGGGGCTTGGCGTCGGCATCAGCAACGCGCAAAAAAAGCCGATCAACGACCGGATCCGGGCCGCGTGCATGCTGATGGGCTCAGACCGTTTCCGGGTGATGCGGCACTGTACGGTCACGATTAAGGCGTATGAAGATGCGGTTTATGACCCCAAGGCGCTTGTGTCTGATGTGCGCCTTGACAATGGCACGAGCAACATCGACACGCTTGACGCCACGGAGTACGCGTACGAGAGAGAGATTTACGACCTATGCGGGGTGTAGGCATGTTTGAAAGATTGAAAAAGGCGGTGAGGGGCTTTATGGAGACCTTTGGCAGCAAGACCGGTGTCGCCCGGGAATACAAAGACATTTTTGAGCTTGGCGGCGTACCCGCCTTTAATCAGTTTTACAACGTCGGCATATTGACGTGGAAGTGCTTATACAAGGGCTTTTATTCGCCGTGGCACACCATCCTGGCCCCGACAATCGCTAACCCGCAAAACAAGCGGACGATGATGCGGATGAACCTGGCCAAGGCAATCAGCGCTGAGCTTGCGGGCATGATCTGGACTGACCAGACGGACGTCAACGTGTCCACGCATGGCTTTGACACGGAGAGCGGACAGCCGGACCCGCTGGAGGAGTTTGTGCACGACGTCCTTGCCAAAAACGCGTTTAACGTCAAGATGCAAGAGGCCATTGAGCAGTCTGCGGCGCTTGGCGGCGAGGCGTTAAAGGTGTGGCGTGATGTGCGGCGTGACGGTGACGGCAACGAGATCCCCGGCACGGACAAGATACAGATCGGCTTTTGTATGGCCGATCAGTTTGTGCCGACGGCATGGGATAACGCCAAGGTCACGGAGGGCATCTTTGTCTCCCGCGTGGCCAAGGGTGGATTTTACTATACACGCCTGGAATGGCACAAGTGGGACGGCCTGACCTATGTCATCACCAACGAGCTTTACCGCGCGGAGATGTACCGCGGCGGAGCGCCGACGGAGAGCCAGGACATCCTTGGCATCCGTGTACCGCTTGCGGAGATGTATCCCTATTTGGACGAGGAGACGGTTGTGCCGGTAGAGCAGTCGCTATTTTCCTATTTCCGGCCGCCGACAGCCAACAACATTGATGACAATAGCCCGCTGGGCGTGAGCATCTACGCAAACGCGCTTGACACGCTCCACGCGCTTGACATCTGCTATGACTCATTTTGCAGGGAGTTCCGCCTTGGCAAGAAAAGGATCATCGTCCCGGCGAGGATGATCAAGACGGTAGCAGACCCGGCCACGGGCATGATGCGGCGGTACTTTGACGCCACGGATGAAACATATGAGGCCCTGTCAACGGATGACCCCGATAGTCTTAAGATCCAGGACAACAGCGTTGAGCTCCGCGTTGAGGAGCACGTCAGCGCTATCAATGCGTTTCTCAATATCCTGTGCTTGCAGACTGGCTTATCTTTTGGCACGTTTAGCTTTGACCTGCACTCCGGGCTTAAGACAGCCACGGAGGTTGTGAGCGCCAACAGCAAGACATACAAGACCGTTAAGAACTACCAGAACATGATAACTCCCGCGGTCAAGACGCTTGTTGACAACATCATACAGGTGGCGAGCCTTTATGATATGGAGTATGCGGGCGTCAAGATCAGCGCACTGGCGGCGCGTGGGTATGACGTCACCGTCACGATGGATGACGGCATCACGCAAGACCGGCAGACAAACATCAACGAGGGCGTGGCCCTGGTTGGTGCGGGGCTTATGAGCAAGCTCAAGTTTTTGACGGATCCCAAGTATGGCCAGGGGCTGACGATAGATGACGCATGGGCAGAGCTGGAGCAGATAAGCCGGGAGCAGAACGTCAACATTGACACGGTGGAGCGGTTCAACCTTGACACCGCCGAATAGGAGGCGAGAAGATGGCGGAACCGGCAACCCTGACACCTCAAGAGATACAGGATATATCAGAACCGATTGTGGCCGTATACGAACAGTTGACGGATGATCTGCTTGCGAACGTGCTTAAGCATATCGCGACGCCAACCACAACGCACACAGCGTCGTGGGAGATACAAAAGCTATCCGAGATGGGTAAGTTAACCGCGGAAAGCGCGGCACTTATCCGCGATGCTACGAGGCAAGTCCCGCAGCACGTGCGCGACGCCATGGAGGAGACCAGGCGGCTGGCGCTGGAGCGCATCGAGAGAGAGATGGACGCGATCACGGAGACACAGCCGCTGTCTGCCGCCACCGTCACAGCATTGCACGATTATTTAGATCATAATTTCAGAGACACGGCGGAGGACGTCAACGAGAAACTCAACCTTGTAAATCAGACCATGCTGTACACCACCGTGCGGCACTATTCCAACGAGGTGGATAAGATCGAGAAACTTGCCAACGAGCAAAAGTTTTTGAACGTTGCGGCGGGGTCTGTGATCACAGGGACGGAGACCAGGACGAAAGCACTGGAGCGCGCGATTGTAAACGCTAATTTTCGAAACGGCATCACAGCCTTTAAAGACAAGGCCGGGCGATCGTGGACACCGGAGGCATACGTCAACATGGTCATACGATCAACCGTACACAACACTGCGGTGCAGAGCGTCAAGGCGGATGCGGTGGCCCATGGGTGTAACGTCTTCCAGGTGTCGAGCCATGCGGCGGCACGCCCGCTGTGCTATCCGTATCAAGGCAAGTTCTATTCATGGGACGACACCGCGGGAGATGTCGAACTTGGCAACGGAAACGTTGTACACTACGAGCCAATATCAAGCACGTCCTATGGAGAGCCTGCCGGACTCTTTGGCATCAACTGCGGCCACTTCCCGATACCGATCGTGCCTGGCGTGACCATCCCGCACGGCGCAGATGATATACAGCCGGAGAAGGAAAACGACAAGGCATACAAGGAGTCGCAGAAGCAACGGCGGCTTGAGCGCGAGATCAGGTACAAGCGCACCCTGTACGAGAGCATGAAGCGCAACGAGAGCGCGGATGATGATTTTCGGAAGCAGCTCAAGGATGACCTGGCAAAATCCGAGGATAAGATGCGCAAGTTCATCGCGCAGACAGGGCGCACACGGAGGTATGACCGGGAAAAGATCTATAAGTTTTCAGTGCCTGACAAGCAAGACAAAGAGTTCCAGGCGTCAGGGCTGACCGAGGTGCTTGACCGTGAAAAGGTGCTTTATCGCCCCGTCAAGAAGTACGCAGGCGAGCGCACCACGGAGCAGATCATTGGCCTCATAAGCGGCCCAGACCAGACCAACGGATCCTGCGCGTCGCTGTCCATGGCTTATGCAGGGCAAAAGGCAGGGTATGACGTCTATGACTTCCGCGGCGGCAATTCGCAGACCACCTTTGCGGGCATGGGGTTTATTGAACGCTACAAAAACATCAACGGAATTGAATACTACGAAGCGACTGACACCAACAAAAGCTCTTGCGAAAATGCGAGGGATGTGTTGCAGAACGTGCAGGACGGTAAAGAGTATTGCCTTTTCTGTGGCACCCACAGCGCGGTGGTGCGCAAGTATCGCGGCAACAGGCCTGACATCTTCCAGCTTGAGTATTTGGAGTTGCAAAGCGCGGACAAAAACGGATGGCGAGCGATGTCCCTGACCGATCAGGAAGTAGATGTGGGCGGGTGGTATACTCACATGGACTCAACGCTTAAGGTTCGGTTTGGATGCAAGGAAGAGAAAGACCCGATGCTTGTGGACGCGGCAATGTTCGAGGTCGGTAGCGTGAAAGACAGCAAAGACTTCCGGTCGTTGCTTGGATATATCAACACGCCACCGGACAACCAGAAGAAGGGCGAGGGCGGGTATGCAAAATGAGATTTTACAAAAGAAACCCGGGTGATCGCACTTGGTGGGTGGCGGATGGGAAAACGGAATCAGCCTTTACGTTTGACAAGCGTAAGATCTACTACTTCCCACGCGATTATAAGCGATTAAGCAAAAAGGACAAGGCGACCTTTGACCGCGACAACAGGGCGCTTGTATATCTTATGTTTGGAGGTGACGATGATGTCATGCAAGCATTATACGGAGATGCTGACCGGGACACGTGACGGCATCAAGTGCGCATGCGGCGCGATCTTTGCCACGTGGGCGGAGCTGGAAGAGGCCCGAAAGAATGAAGAACCGGCAAAGCCGGAAACAAAATCAGTTAAGAGACGCAAGAAAGCCACGGAGTAATCCGTGGCTTTCTTATACCCAAAAAGGAGGGCGAGAAAATGCCGGTAGAAGATGAAAGACTTAGAACGGCTGACGAAGTGTGTGACATGATCCACAGCGCCGCGAACGTGGTGCGGACGGCGATTGCCAGCACCGACAAAAAGACCGAGGAAGCACTGAAAAAAGCGGCCAAGACGTTGCTCACGACGGCAATCAAGCGCCTAGATGAATCCGTTGGCACTTCCATCGCGGACGAAGAAGACGAATAAAGGGCGACGGCCCTTTTTTTATTACGTCCAGCGTAAAAGACGGTAAAGAACGCAGTCGCGCAACCATCCGGTGCGCGGAAAAAGAAAGGATGATATGGCTCTTTTTAAGCGAACAGACTTAAAGGCAAAAGGTTTTTCTGACGAACAAATCGAATGGATTATGACCGAGGGAAACCGCAAACTTGCCACCGATTACACCCTGACGTCAGACGTGCAGGGGCAGATTGACGCCGCGCTTAAGGCGCAGAAGCCGCAGGACGTGATCATCACAGAGACGGAAGAATACAAAGCGATCGCAAAGGAGAGGGACATGCTCCGGGCGATTGGCGGCGAGGATTTTGCGAAAGTAAAGCCCAAGTTCCGCGAGGCCGTCTTTGGCATGATTGACAGATCTGAGGGAGCGCCGGCAATCGGCGAACAGCTTAAGAGCATCGGCGAAAAGTACGAGGAGTATTTCCAGCCGGAAAAGGAACCCGATACCCAAAAGCCGACCTTTGGCGCACCCACACAGGGGAGCGTGCCGACAGGCAGCCAGGGCCCGAGCTTTATGGACACATGGGGATTTGTCCCTAAGAAATAAGCAAGGAGGGCAACAATGCCTAATATGAACTATGCGGCTCAGTACGGCCGCGAATTAGCAAATGGATACCCGTATATGTCTTATTACGGAGACCTTTGGAATCAGGGCGAGGGTACCCGGTTCCGTCCGCTCCGCGGCAAGACGGTATATATCCCGTCTATGAGCACCACCGGCGCGAGAGCCGTCAACCGCGACCGCATTGACGGCGTATTCAACCGTAACTTTGACACGGACTGGCAGGCGTGCGACCTGGTGATGGATCGCGAGTGGGATACGCTTGTGGATCCGATGGACATGGATGAGACCAATGAGGTCGCAACCATCGCCAACATCACCCGCACCTTTAACGAGTTCCAGAAGATCCCGGAGCAGGATGCTTACATGTCTTCCAAGCTGGCCGGCTTTGCGGCTCAGTTTGGCGGCACGGATAGCACCACCCTGACCGCGGCCAACATCCTTGACAAGTGGGATGATGCGCTGGTCTACATGACCAATCAGCGCGTCAACCGCGACAGAGTGCGCTGCAAGGTCATTCCGACCATCTATAAGCTGTTAAAGCAGGCCGCCGGCATCACCCGGTTTATTGAGGTCACTGGCGGCATCCAGTCGGTTGACCGCAACATTGCAAAGCTGGACGGCGTCCTTATCCAGGAGATCCCGTCTGACATGATGCAGAGCGTGTACGACTTTTCCGCTGGTTGGAGCGTTGCCGCCGGTGCCGCTCAGATTGGCATGATTTTCTACGATACCGCCGCCGTGGCTGCGCCTATCGTGTACGACACGTCCATGATGTCCGCACCTACCGCACAGAGCAAGGGCAAGTACCTCTACTATGAGCGGTACTATTACGATGTCTTTGCGCTGATGCAGAGAGGCGCTGGCCTGTTTGCCTTTGTCGGTGGTGCTCAGCTTGGAGCCCTGTCCGTGGTATCCAAGGCCGGCACTGCCGCCTCCGGTGATACCGTGGTAACCGTGACCGGGCAGATGCTTGGCGGCGGCGGTATGGTGCCTAACAACATGGAGCTCTATTACGTTGCAAACGCAAGCGCAGCCGTCACCCTGACCTATGGCGCGGCCCTGCCGGCGGGCACCACGTGGACTAAGGCCGCACACGGCGTAATCGAGCTCTCCAGCCAGACCGCCGGCAAGTATATCACCGTGGCCCTGGTCAACAAGCAGACCGGTTACGTGGTAGCCGGTGGCTCCGCGGTTGAGGTCGTCAAGCCCTAGTAAGGAGGTAAGCCCATGATAGTGGACTATAGCATGTATGTCGCCTGCTACATGGGCGAGCCAATCCCGCCGGAGGAGTTTCCGCGGGCGTCTGCCAAGGCCGAGCGTGCCATCTATAAGCTCACTCACGGGAGGGATTACAACGCCCTCCCTGAGTGGCAGCAGAAGGCATATAAGGAGGCCATCTGTGCGCAAATCGAATACTATGCGATTTACAGCACAGAGGTGTCCGTTGCCGGTCAAGCCTCTCCAGATTGGACGGTTGGCAAGGTGCACGTGGGCAGCGGTAGGACCGCAGGCAGCACGGCCACTGGCGCGACCACGATGATCGCACCCGGAGCCATCGCGGCCCTGGAGCAGACCGGCCTGTTAAACCCGGACGTGCAGGCGGTGGACTATCCGCCGCTTGAATGGGGGTGGTGGTGATGCTTAGCCCAATCCCCGGGAGCATCCTGCGCGACACGGTGGTGCTTAAGGTGCCGACCGGTGTAGACCGCTACCAGCAGACCACATACAAGAGCTACACCGTGCACCGCGTCCACATACAAGCAGACAACCACACCAAAAAGGGCCCAGGCAACACTGAGGTGTCGCTGATAGGCACCATCTACGTGGACGCCCGGCGGTCAATGCCGCGCCTTGATTGGGAGGCACTGCAAGAGGCCGCGCAAGCAGCGGGGGCGCAGATGACGCTTGAGGTGATCAACCGCGCCGGCAAGCGGTCAGGCCCCTATACCGTGGAGATTGTGGACGGCCTCCCTGATGACGAGGATCATCTGCACCATTGGGAGATAGGGGTGAGCTGATGGACGTGTCTGTGTCTCTTGACCGCGCACACCTGACCGCGCGGCTGAAAAATGGCAAAGAGGCGGCTGGGTACGCCCTTGCCAATCAAATCCTTGCAGACTGCCGTCCGTTTGTGCCGCATGCGGAGGGCACCCTTGAGGCGTCCGGCCGCGCCGAGAAGGTTGGCGAAGAATACGCCGTAACCTGGAATACAGTATACGCGGCGTATCAATACTATGGATGCTGGCCCGACGGGTCGCATGTCGTTGTTAATCATAACCATGACATCAACATGCGGGCGACCACTATGTGGGTAGAGGCGGCAAAGGCGGAATATGGCAAGGATTGGGAAATCGTAGCCCAGAAAGAGTTTGTGCGAGGAGGTGGCGGCTGATGCTTTATGACGATATTGTGCAGGCCATCATCAGCATGGCCGAGTCGGCTGCCGGTGTGCGTATCGTAACCGGGTCTATGCCGCCCGATGATGGGATAGCGATGACCGGCAACGGCTACAGCACGGATGTCTACCTGGACATCGGTACAGACGAGCGGATCACGCTTGTGTGCAACGGCAAGAGTACGAGCCAGGAGAGCATCATCCGCAAGCTGGACGCGATCCACAACAGCCTCACACGGCGCAAGGACTACCCAGCCACCGACAAGTGGCAAATCTATGATATTAGAACCATCAGTTCGCCGCACCTGATCGGGCGAGAGGCCAATAGCCAGTGGCTCTATGGCTCCTCACTGGTGGCGCGCGTGAACGTAGGAGGGATATAAATGAGCTATCTTTTAACGCAGTACGGCGTTGATCTTGAGATTGATATGACGCCGTTTGAATCCAGCCGCACGTGGGCGCACGTCTGCGATGGCTGGAACAACCTCACGGAGGCGCTGAATGAGCAGGTACAGGAATACTATTTCCTGTGCGGCAAAGGGTTCGGCTCCGATGAGGTGACGGGTATCCATCCGTCGCTTGCCCTTACCGGCGTCCGCAAGGTTGGAGATGCGGCGCAGGATTACATCATGGCACAGCGGTACAAGCTGATGGAAGGCCGCAAGACCAACCTGCGGCTGTCCCTTGCCAACGCGGACGGCACCGTAACCCGGTACACCAACAAGGTCACGATGAAAAACATCAGCGCGTTTGGCGGCAATACCACGGACGGCGCTGCCGTGTCGGTGACGTTTAGCTTTAACGGCCCGCCCATCGTTGAGACGGTGGCGGCCACGGAGCAGTTGACCGTGACCAGCGCGGCGGGAGCGGCGACCGGTCAGACGGTTCTGACGGTGGTGCCGACGTTCCCGGACGCCGGGTGCAAATTTGTCTATGCCTATGGCGAGACCGCACCCGTGGCGACCGCAGGAAGCGTGCTGACCGATTGGAACACCTTTAGCAACGGCGCAACCTATGAGATTGCCGCCGGCCAGAAGGTGACCGTTGCGATGGTCAACGTATCGACCTATGTGGTCGTTGGTTCCGGCAACGCCACAGTTGTATCAGCTTAACAACACACTCCGGGGGTAAAACCCCGGAGCTTTTTCTAGGGGGAAAAGTCATGTACAAAATCACAAAAGGCGCGAATCGTTTAGAACGAGACCTTGAGATCAGCGACAAGAGCGGCAACCAGATCGCCGTCTTCCATGTGTCCATCACCATGAGAGAGATGGAAACGAGAGTAGCAAAGGCCTACGAGCAAATGAGCATTGCACAGGCCGAGCTTAAGAAAAACCCGGGAGCGGTGGAGGCCTATGGTAAGGCCGTCATCGCGTTTATGGGGACGATTTTCGGCGATGATCAGACGGCGGAGCTTTTGAAAATCTATGAAAACGACTATACCCAAATGCTTCTGGACATCGTGCCGTTTATCCAGGACGAAATCATGCCCGCGCTCAAGGCTATGAGTGAGACAACAAAAGAGCGGATGCTGTCGGCGGTTAAGCAGACCAGACGCCCGCTGTTTAAGAGATGAACGTCTATGATCCGTATCCCGATCACGTCACGGTGAACGGGAAAACGTACCGGCTTGATCTGGCCTATGACCGCGTGATGATGGCGCTTGACGCGCAAGCCAACGAGGCGCTGACGGCAGCAGACAAGCGGGATGTGATGCTTGCGCTGATGCTTAAGAGCAAGCCGCCAAAGGACGCCGGACAGCGGGCCGCGGTGCTTGCCGCCATCACAGAGCTTTTCCCGAAGAGCGAGGGTAAGGCGCAACCGAGATACATAGATTTCCACCAGGACGCGCGTCTGATCCGGTCGGCGTTCCTCCGCATGGGGATAGACCTGACGCGGCAGAAAATCCATTTTTTCCAGTTCCTGGAATTGTTGGGCGACCTCCCGGAAGACACGGCGCTGGCGCGTGTGATTGATATACGCCGAAGGCCGCTTCCGGAGCCGACGAAATCCAACGGCAAGCAGATAGCCGCCTTGATGGAGGCAAAGACAAAGGTGGCCATCCGGCTGCCGGAAGAAGAACAGCGGAGGACGTTCGCGGAAAGCCTCCGAAGCAGTAGCGTGTTAAGGGGGTGATCCCATGGGCGAGGATGGCCGCATAGTCTACAAGGTTGTCCTGGATGACGGGAACGTTGTAAGTGAGGCGCAGGCCGCCGGCAAAAAGGCCGGCAACGCGTTAAAGGACGCCAAATGCGGCGCTGGTATCTTACAGGAGGTCATGGTTGGCGCGGCCCGGAAGATCGGCGAGGCCTTTGTAGACATGGCAAGCCAGGCCGGCGGGGCCGTCAAGAGTTTTGTCGAGGACAGTATAAATGTCGGCGCGACCTTTGAGCGGTCGGTTGACCAGATCGCGGCCACGTTGGGATATAGCGCGGAGGACATCGCCAACAACGTAGATGGCGCGGCGGACTCCATGGCGGCATTGGAAGCCAAGGCCAAGGAGATGGGCGCGAGTACCAATTTCACGGCCACGCAGGCCGCCGAAGGCCTCAACATCCTGGCTATGTCTGGATATGACGCGCAGCACTCCATGGAGATGATCGAGGACGTGCTGCACCTTGCAGCCGCCGGCTCTATGGACATGGCACAGGCCGCCGGGTACATCAGCGGCGCCATGAAGGGCTATAACGACGAGACCAAAGACAGCGCCTACTATGCCGATCTGATGGCCAAGGGTGCCACGATGGCAAACACCAGCGTGTCGCAGTTGGGCGAGGCGTTGGGGCAGTCTGCTGCTACCGCGGCGTCATACGGACAATCCGCGGAGAGCACCACCCTGGCCCTGTTAAGGTTAGCAGAGCAGGGCGAGACCGGCGCCAATGCCGCGACGATGCTGGCCGCGGCGATGAAAAACCTTTACAGCCCGACCGACCAGGCCAAAGCCAAGATGCAGGAGTTAGGCGTCAACGCCTTTGATCCGGTAAGCGGTGAGGCGCGCGATTTTAACACCGTCATCAACGAGTTACAGACGGCCCTGGGCAAATACTCAGCGGCGGAGCGCACGGCGGTCACAGATACAATCTTTGGTATCCAGGGCTTTGAGGCCTACAACAAAATGGTCGTCACGTCCACAAGCAAACAAAACGAGTGGACGGAGGCCCTTGCGGCGTCATCGGGCGAGGCGGCGAATCAGTACGCGACGATGACGGACAACTTGCAGGGTGACATTGACCTGATGAACAGCGCAATGGACTCCCTCAAGCTGTCAATCTATGAGAGTTTGCAGCCGTCGCTCCGGGACATGACGCAATTCGGCGCGGACGCATTTAGCCAGATGGCGACCGCGATGGAGACGCAAGGCCTGCCTGGTGTCCTGTCCGTGATTGAGGGGATCCTTGGCGACATAGTGGCCACGCTGATCGACAGCGCGCCGTCCATGATCGACTCCGGCCTGACCCTCTTGGAGGGCATGATCACCGGCATGGCCGAGTCCACGCCAGCGGCGATGGACACCGCGGCCACGCTGATGATGACGATCCTGGACACAATCCTGGCGCACCTCCCGCAGCTCTTGTCTGCCGGTGCCACGCTCCTCTTGTCGCTCCTTTTGGGGATCATGGAACACCTGCCGGACGTCTTGGAGATGGGAGTCAAGCTGGTCACAAGCCTCATCTCCGGCCTGATTGGCATGCTGCCATATCTTTGCGCGGCGGTGCTTGAACTGGTCTATGGCATCATCAACATCTTTGCGGGAACCGATTGGGGACAGTTGGGTCTGGACATCGTCAACGGCCTGTGGAACGGCATCACCTCCATGTGGGGCTCATTTGTCGAGAACGTTGGAAACCTCTTTTCGGATTTTGTCGGCGGTATCATGGATTTTCTTGGCATTGCCTCACCGTCAAAGAAATTCAAATGGATGATGGAGATGGTCGGCGAAGGCTCCATTGAAGGCCTGGACGCGGAAGAGGACGATCTGCACAGGACGGTCCGCCGGGTATATGAGCAGGTGCCACTGATCGCCGAGGACGCCCTTGCAATGGACGACTATGAGGGGCTATCACGCGGGAGATTTGAGCAGGATGTGAGTTATAACCTGGCGACGGCCGGGGCAATGGGCGACACCACGATAGAGGTACCGCTGTACCTTGACGGGCGCGAGGTCGCCAGGGCAACCGCCTGGAACATGGGCGAGCAATTAGCATGGGAGGAGATGTAGACATGAGCGACATGACGGTAAACGGCACCGATATATCCGCATACAATGGAGCATCCCTCCTTGACTATGTGATAGGACAGACGCCGCTGACAAATACCATCTTTCAAGGGGTCAATGATTCGCAGTGGGTGTCGCTGTTTAGCGAGTACGGCCTGCGTGACATCTACATCACCATCATTTTCTCCGGGACTACGCTCCGCAACGCCAAGCTGGCACGGAGCCGGTTTAACGCTCAGGTTTACAACGAGAGTGAGATATACATCCCGGATGATGGCTTTTATTATCGCGCCTCCTGCGTGGAGTTAGGTGATGAGGAGCTTGTGGGCATCGGCGACAATGAGGCACAGATCAAGGCCCGGTACCACTTCAAGGGCATCCGGCACGGCAGCCTGTCCACCATCACCACGGAGACGGTAGGCGCCAAGGCATACGTCAACTGTCTATCAACGGCCCCATGGTCGGCGTGCCGGCTGGATGTGCCGGTGCTTGAAGGCGAGGGCAACGTGACCATCGTGCACCGCGTCAATGGGGTGGCGGTCAACACGGTCAATTTTGGATCCCTGCCTGGCACGGCTGGCACCGCAATCCTTGACGGCTTTAACAAGCGGGTATATTTGGGCGGCAACTGGCTGCCAAACACACAATGGACAGGGACGTCTCCATATATACGCCTTGCCCAGGGCACCAACGAATTTGACATCCATACGACCGGCGGGACGGCCGGCGAGCGGACGATCACGGCATACTATTATCCGATCTATCTCTAGGAGGCGAGGGCTATGATTTACAACGCGTGGGAGCACGCCCAAATAAGCAACCAGCAGATAGACGCGATTGATTATTACATCCGGCAGGTATCCTCCGGCTATGACGAACTAATCTTTGAGACGTCTATCAGGAGCCCGGCGGCGCGGATCATACAGGAGGAACGTCCAATGATTGAGCGCTCCGGTACCATCCAGGCGAACAGGTACCTGGTTAAATCCATTGACCACGGCAAGACCACGATGACGGTCAAATGCCAGGTAGACGTGGACGATTGGAAGGCGGATTTTTATCCGACGTTTACGCCGGAGGGGACGCGCGTGACACCGGGGGACATCGTGGCGCAGATCCTGCCGAGCGGGTGGCACGTTGCACCGGGGCCGAATTTCCGGGCGATCCCGGCAGCAGCGGCAAGCATGGAAAACGTCACGCCGCTGGACATCCTGGACGGCATCCGGGAGCTGTATCCCGGCTTGACATATAGATTTTATTGCATCTCCAAAACGATAGCGATAACGGCCGCATCCAGCGGCAGCGACACCGGCGTGCTTGTGTCGTTGGACACCAACCTGCGGGCGACATACTACAAGGGCAAATCCACCAGCCTAATCACGAGGCTGTACGCGGAGGGCAAGGACGGGTTGACTTTTGCAAGCATCAACGACGGCAAGCCATACGTGGACAGCACGGCGTATAAAGACGGCGCGATTATTTGCGGGTATTGGAAGGCCACGGAGTACACGGACGCGTCCGACCTTTTGGCGGCTACACAGGCGCGGCTTGCCACCTTGTCGGTGCCGGAGAGGTCGTTTGACATAGACATAGCCGTAAGCGATATAGATCAGTTTCCCCTTTTTGGCGTCGTCCGGCTGTCCGATGACACCATACCAAGGCCCATCTATCAGGGCGTCACGATCAGGGTGGCCGAGAGGTGGATACACCCTGACCATCCGCAAAAAAACAAGGTCATCCTGTCAACGGCTCCGGCGCGGATCCAGACGCAGGTCAAGGCCTTAATTAAAGCAATAGGAGGGTGATTATGTCAAACATTATCACAGCGGTCTTTACAGGCTGCAATCCAAGGTTCGCGGCGGCGACGCCTATGAGCTACCAGTGGGACAAGGGGCAGATCCTTAAGATCATCGGCCTCTCCATCCCGTCCGGGACGCTTGCGGACTTTGTCATCAATGGCGACTCCGTGACGCAGATGATAAGCGTAGCCGATAAGGTTGCGACGGTGGCGGTGCCGGATGCTCTTTTTGAGGAGGCCGGCGCGTATATGATCTATATCCGTTACCGCGAGGATGACGCAACACAGGAGACGGAGTACATGATTTTGCTCACCGTCCTGGAGCGCGCCAAGCCCGACGATTACGACGACCCGACGCCGGCAGAACAGAGCATGTTTCAGACCGTCATTGACACGGTTGAGGAGGGAGTGCAGGACGCGCAGGACGCGGCTGTTTTATCCCGCTCCTGGGCCGTTGGCGGCACCGGAACGAGAGCCGGGGAAGATTACAACAATAGCAAGTTTTGGGCCGAAATGGCCGCACAGCAGGCCGCAGATGGCGGCTTTGTTTACTTCGAAATCGCCTATCCGGGTTATTTGATGATGACGCGATCTGACAACCTGGATGATGATATAGATTTTTCAATCAACGATAGCGGTGAGCTGGAGGTGACACTGAATGAGTAAGACGATAAACCTGGGCCGCGTGACGGCCTACGCGGAAGCGGTGGCGGCTGGATATACCGGCACCCGCGAGCAGTTTGCGAATGATCTGGCCAACGCGGCCAACTATGCGGCGGAGGCCGGAGACGCGGCGGAGACCGCGACAGAGGCAGCGACAACCGCAAGCACGGCGGCAGAGACCGCCACCACCAAGGCCGAAGAGGCAAGCGCGGACGCGGATCAGGCCCATGCCGATGCTCAGGCCATCCTTGGCGCAAAAGAGACGGCGGTGGCGGCGGCAAACACGGCATCCAGCAAAGCAGGAGAGGCCGCAAACAGCGCACAGCAGGCGGCGGCAAGTGAGACGGCGGCGGCAGGATCCGCGACAACCGCGAGCAACGCGGCCGCCAGTGCGACGGCATCTAAAAACGCGGCGGCCACCTCCGAAACCAACGCCGCAAACAGCGCAAACGCGGCGGCGCAGACCTTAACAAATGTTAACCAGGCCGGTGCCACCCAGGTCGCCGCGATCCAGGCAAAGGGTACCGAAGTTCTTAACAGCATCCCGGCGGATTACACCGAGTTAAGCAATGACGTTGATGACTTAAAGAGCGATTTAGAAAACGTTTATGATGATGTCAGCGAATTAGACATTGCTGTAAACGGATCACATATAACCATAAATTATGTAGCTAACCAGTATGTATCCAGTACTGACGGTCACTTTGTAAATTATGAAAACTGGACAAGGACGGATTTTGTACCAATTCCAACTAATGGCGCGCTTAGATATAGCAATTCAGGTCCAATGTCTGCGTACTGCGCTTTTTACTCTTTACCTTCTGAATCTGCTTTTGTTAGCGCATTTACCATCCAAAATACAACAAGCGGTGAAATAACTGTTCCGAATACGGCAAGATATTTTATTGTTTCGAACTATACTTCTGCTATTTCCAGTTTCGCTTATCTTAATCCGCCAGAAGCTAAAGGCGTAAAGGATGACATTGCAGAACGTTTGCCGGAAGCACTGAAAATTGTGATGGTCGATAAGGTTGTAGCACTTGAGGGTGAGCAGTTTGACATCCACTACGATAATATTATTGCAAATTATAGAGCGAGCGAAGTACAGTACAAAGAAGCATTCGGAAGTTTTCTTGGCGTGGGGATGGAAACACTTGTAAGGTTACAGAGCAATACACCCGGTGAAACGTCTGGTTCGTTGCGTTTACGCTTTGATATTCCGGGTTCTTTTAATGCTTTACAGTTACCCACAAATGTAGCAAGGAAATTATTTAACATAACGACTATACCGAAAACATCGGGTACTGGGCTTACTAGAAAAGTCATGCTTATAGGCGATTCTTGGACTGCTCCGGGAATTTATGCCAACGAACTGCGAAATCTTTTTTCAAGTGCAGATGAACCGATGGATATAACCTTACTTGGAACACTTGGCATGGGCGGTGCTTATGTAGGCCCTACAAACGGATTCCACGAGGGACACGGCGCATATAGCGCTAAAACTTATTGCACAGAAGCCAACTACAACGGATATGCAAACGGCTTTTATAACCCGAACACGAACACGTTTGATTTTGCGTATTATATGACTAACTGCGGATATAGCGGTGTTGATGATGTGTTTATTAACTTAGGCATTAACGATGTAGCCACGGTTGAGGATTTTGACGATATTATCACATATTGGAATACAATGATTAACAGCATAAAATCATACAATTCCAATATTCGAATTTTTATTGGATTATGCGGTTTACCTGCACAGTATAAATACGGTACGCAGGAAAACAACTGCAATAGGTTTAAAGCGAGACGGTTACTTTTCCATGAAAGACTTATTGCCGAATACGGAAACAGGGAAAATGAGGGCTATATAATTGTTCCGTTGCATTTAAGCATTGACAACGAACATGATTTTCCTAGCACAGAAATGGCGAGATCATTCAGAGATAGTACACTTGTAACATATTGCACGGACTACATTCACCCGAATAATATCGCATATTATAAGGTCGCTGACAGGATTAGAACGTATATCAAGTACGCTGAAACATTGTAGCTTAAAGCACACTATAAAGCATGGACAGATCCCCGCGCACGGAATAACATCCGGGGCAAATGCGAGGCCAATTAAAGCCGGGGTTTTGCCCCGGCTCTTTTGTTAAGCATATTTAGAATAGCTTGATTTGACGTTGCCGCTCTCAATGTACACGTATGTCATCGTGGTATCAATTTTGTCATGCCCCAGGATGGCGGCCACCTCCTGGATCGGCATGCCGCGATTGATCAGGTTTGTGGCGAGTGTCCGGCGGAAGCGGTGAGGATGTACGTTCTCCACGCCGCTGGCTGCCTCTATCCGTTTAAGCGCTGCACGTACCCCACCGGGCGTGATCCGGTCGGATCCTTTGCCCACAAAGAGCGCGGGGCTGTCATCCGTGCGGCTTGCAAGGTAGCGATTGAGAGCAAGCACGGCCACATCATTGATGTAGACGGTGCGCTCCTTGTTGCCCTTGCCAAGCACGACGCACTCCTTGGCGATCAGGTTGACGGCATCCCGGTCAAGGCTGCATACCTCATTGACGCGGCAGCCGCTGGAGGCCAAAAACATCACAATGGCCTTGTCCCTCAGGGGCTTGCATGCGTCCTTGATCCGCTCCATGTCCGTGAGCGTGTAGGGCTTGCGGACCTTTTTGACGTGCTTGATTGCGGCAAGGTTATCGCATGGGTTGGCGGTGATAAGCCGCTCACGCATGAGCCATCCAAAATATGCGCTAAATACGGCGCGCTCTCCTTCCAGAGAGCTGTCCGACACTCCGCGGGCTTTTTGCTCAGAAAAGTATTTGCGGAGGTGGTAGATTGTGATGCTTGTCTCAGGGACGGCGACGGACTTGAGGAGTTTGGTGACGATGTAACGGTACCGCTCCACCGTCTTAGGAGTTCGGCCCTCTACCTCCTTGGCCTGACAAAACAGATTGAGATAGTCAAGCCGGGACTCTTCCGGCGCGACCTCCTCAATCTCAAACAGGCCTATGCAGTCGATCAGGACGGCCTCAACGTCCTGCGCTGTGTAGACCTGGCCACGCTTTGCAAGATCAGCGAGGGCGCGGTCAATCAGTTTCTTTGCAGATTGTACGCTCATAGTTATACCTTCTTTCTTAAGGAGTAAAAATGGATCAAATACATTTCACCAGCCCGATTTGGGTTTTCTTGCTTCCGGTGATCGCCGCCGGCGCGGACATCCTCACCGGTCTTTTACAGGCCGGCGTGAATAATAACTACAATAGCTCCGTCATGCGGAAAGGCCTCTATCGCAAACTTGGCGAGATTGGCTGCGTGGTGTTTGCCTACCTTGTCAACGTCGCGATAAATCTACCCGTAAACATCACGGCGTTTGTTAGCATCTACATCGTCATCATGGAGGGCATCAGCGTCTTGGAAAATCTCAGCGCGGCAAAGGTGCCGGTGCCAGGCTGGATCCTGACCAAGCTCAAAAAGGCGGCGGACACACTTGCACAAAATCCTGAGCAAGTGGACAAGCTCCCTGAGGACGGTGATGGCCATGCGTGACATCCATCAGCTCCACCCGGAGCTCCAGGACAAGATCCGGCAGCTCAAGATCCTGTGCGAGGCGCAGGGGCTTGCCCTTGGGATCGCGGAGTGCCTGCGGACGGTAGAGGAGCAGGATGCACTCTATGCGCAGGGCCGCACCGCGCCCGGCTCAATCGTCACCTATGCGCGTGGCGAGGACTATGGATCACAGCACCAGTGGGGCATTGCATTCGATTTCTTCCAGAACATCCCCGGCCACGCCTATGATGATCTGGGGTTTTTTGCCAACGTCGGCACGCTGGCCAAGTCGATCGGCCTGGCATGGGGTGGTGATTGGATCGGGTTCGTAGATCGGCCCCATTTGTATCTCCCTTACTGGGGAGATACCCCCGCGCCGCTTAAACGCGAGTACGGTACACCGGACGCCTTTATGGCCACCTGGGACGATCCGCCGACGCTGTACGTAGATGGCTGGTGGGGGCCCAAGACCACCAAGCGCTTGCAGCAGATTTTTGGCACGCCGCAGGATGGCGTGATCTCCGATCAATGGGCGTTCTGGCGGGATGCCAACCCGGGCCTGACGTCGGCGGAGTGGGTTGACCATCCGACGGAGGGGAGCCCGCTGGTGCGCAAGATCCAGGAGATGGTTGGCGCGTATGTTGACGGCATCATTGGCCCGGAGACCATCACTGCCATGCAGATCTATTTTGGATCCTGGGACGATGGCGTGATGGACGGGCCGAGTCCTTTGGTGGCCGCGCTCCAGGCGTGGGCCAACGAGCAGCCTTGACAAGGTGCGCCTATGATGGTATCATGTACTTGTCTCCCATGGACGGCTCCATAGGAGGCGGGCGAGCATCGCGCCCGCACGGGTTGAAACGGAATCAAAAGCAGTGACAACCATGTCACTGGAAGTCTCCCGTGGACGGCTCCGCGGGAGGTTGCCTGGCATCGAGGCAACACGGGTTGAAACAGAGTCAAAAATAGTGACACTGGGAAAAGAGGGGGCTTAGGCCCCTTCTTTTTTTTGTACTTACAAAATACACACAAAAGTGTGTTAAAGTGATTGACAACACACAAAAGTGTGTTATAATGAAGCCAGAACAAAAGAAAGGAGGTCACAAAGAGATGACCGAGTACAAAATCACCTACACAAGCATTTGGGGCGACACCAAAGAGCACCGCACC
>OCTX012277935.1_pt1 | contig 23304 bp, 21 predicted proteins | sample 1539691 | NCBI WGS metagenome assembly OCTX01 (sample SAMN02144231, study PRJEB22623) | gut metagenome | biome: sheep rumen | host: Ovis aries | place: New Zealand
CTACAAAATCTATCCAAAATCAAACAAAATCAATCACCCAAAAACAAATCAATAACACAGGTATTTGTAAGATTTTGTTTAGATTTTGTTGGATTTCTCGCCGAAGGCGACCCCCAAGAAAGAAATTATAGTCTTTTTGCTTCACAAAAAAGTGTTTTCACCACCTAAAAACGGTGTTTTTACCCCCTAAATACTATGTTTTTGGAGTCTAAAAACGGTGTTTTCGCAAGTCAAAAATGCCGAAGTTCCATAATCTACTCATTATCAACGACTTACCAAACCTCGCGAGAATGGCGTTTTTACGACCGAGAGGGCGGTTGGTGGTCAAAACGCGATTCTCGCGAGTTAAACGAAGTTAATCCGTCAAGATTATTTATTATTTTAACAATTAAGGAATAAGAATGCTCATCTACGGCCCTATATGCTCATTTTCATCTCTTTAAGAAGAAAAAAGGAGAAATATTTTTCTGTTTCAGGAAAAAGTAGTACCTTTGCACCGCTTTTTCGACGTAACCGATGGAAGGAAGAAGAGTAGCCTGTCTATGTTGCGCGAAACTTATTACGAATTAAACAAATTCAAGACAATGGATTTAATTAAAGTTGCTGAAGAAGCATTTGCAACAGGCAAGCAGCACCCCGAGTTCAAGGCTGGTGATACCATTACTGTTGCTTACAAGATCATCGAGGGAAACAAGGAGCGTATCCAGCTCTATCGCGGTGTATGTATTAAGATCTGCGGTCATGGTGAGAAGAGACGTTTCACCGTTCGCAAGATGTCAGGTACTGTAGGTGTGGAGCGTATCTTCCCCCTGGAGAGTCCGAACATCGAGAGCATTGAGGTGAACAAGGTAGGTAAGGTGCGTCGCGCCAAGCTGTACTACCTGCGTAAGCTCACGGGTAAGAAAGCTCGCATCGCTGAGAAGCGTTCTCCGATGGCAGAGAAGAAGGATTAATCCTTTCTACGAAAGAATAAAAGAGACTCGTGCGAGTCTCTTTTTTTTGTGCATTCCACAAAAAATCACTTCAACAGAATATTCCCTTGATTGTCGATGCGCGCCATACTCTGTGGCACATCAGCATCACTGAGCATCTTCATCTGTCGCGGTACTGCATTCGTCTCATCCTTACGAGGTCCTACACCTTTTTGTTGGATGAAGGAGTGAATCTTTCCCTGAAGGAAACGTCCGTCGTTGGCAATCTGGATCGTCACCACCGGCGCATAGCCAGAGATTCCCTTCAGACTGATGCCATAGGGAGTACAGAAGTTGCCAAGACTATACACAATAAACCGTCCCTGGTACACCTCTGCGCAGCGCACCACATGCGGTCCATGACCATATACCACATCGGCACCGTTGTCGATACAGAAATGAGTGAACTCCCGCAGAGAGCCTCGATCCTCATTGAGGAAGATCTCCCTTCCCTGTGGCAGATGACTGTATGCCTGTCCTTCGGCACCACCATGGAATGACACCACAACGATATCAGACTTCTGTCGCAGTTCGTCGAGTACCGCCTTTACCAACGACAGGTCGTTATGCCGCATGGTGTATCCGTTATGTCCGAAGGCACAAAGTCCGAAGCGCACCCCATTGCGCACTACCACAGCACTCCTCACCCGACCGGCGATACCCGAGAAACGGATGTCCTGTTCCTCCAGACAACGCTCCGTGGAGAGGATACCCTCCATACCGAAGTCGTTGGCATGGTTGTTGGCCATGCTCAGGAAATCGTAACCCGCCTCCTTCAGCAGCGGAGCAAAACGGGTAGGCATGCGGAAGGCATAGCTGACATTAGATACTTTCTTCGTGGTCTGTCCACCATCACAGAGCGCTCCTTCGAGATTCCCCACGGCCAAGTCGGCACCAGTGAGGAGATCCTTCACATCACGGAAGAGATTCTTGCCATCGTTGGCGGGAAGCATCACACTGGGGAAGGTGGTGCCCATCATGATATCACCCGTCATGGCAATGGTTAGCGTATCGGACATAGCACCAGAGGGGGCCCCGCTGCCATCATCCTCCAAGACAGTGCTGTCAGAGTCCAACGGCTGTAAAACAGACGATGCCGGCATTTTCCTGCCAGCATCCGTAGAAGGTGAGCAGGCAAACAAGAATCCTGCTACAAATAATATAAAATGTGACTTCATATCTTTCGTTAAATCACGCGGCGGGCACCGATATATCGGCGGGAGTAGTAGCCATCACGGGAGTTGCTCACCTTCACGCCATTCGAACTGCTGGCATGGATGAAATTGAACGTACCGCTGACGGGATCCACATCCACGACGATTCCCACATGCCCCACATTGCGCCCACTGCCTGGACTGGTGAAGAACACCAAGTCACCAGCCTGAATCTCACTGTTGCGTATCGGCATGTTCTTGGCATACTGATCACGAGAGGAACAGCCTATCGACTTGTTCAATTGTGCATACACATAGCTGGTGAAGCCAGAGCAATCGAAGGCATAGGGACCTTTGGCACCACTGCGGTAGCGGGCACCAATATGAGAGAAAGCCTCATTCATCAGATTGTCGATAGCTGCATAGCTATCCTGGTAGTCATACTCCTCTCCAGTGTAGAGGAAGTCGTAGTTATCTATCTCCTGATATCTTTGCTCAGTCTTGGGTGCAGCCTGCCTTGCTGTCTTTTTCCGCTTAGCGGAAGAAGGAGCCAATGAGGATGCCAACATCAATACCACGCAAAGAATAATTTTCTTACTCATTATTTATTTAGGTTAGGGTGACAAGAACCATAACGGAGAATTTCTCCAGTTCTTAGAAATCGTACTTCAGAAAGAAATCCCAGAAAAAAAGAGCCTCTCTGAACTTTCGATTGCAAAGATACAAAAAATATAGCGGGCATAAAAACGGGTTTACATCTTTTTGGATATGTCGAAATGTCGGTTTTTGTCTTCCAAAATTCCCCTTAATCACAACATAACAGGCATTTAGGGCATCTCCTTCACGTAAAGGACAAAATGTGTGCGTTCACGTTTTTTAATATCGTTCTCCTATTTCATTTAACATTTCGTGAATCGCAGCATCTAAAAAAGATGTTTGGCCATCCACTGTTTTCTGATAAAAGCGTTGGCAATATCTTCAAGTTTTTGTACCTTTAACTTCGTTTAAGGTGCTCCCGTTCGGAAAAACCCAAAATACTTTTGGTTTTTCGCTCACTTATCCGTACCTTTGCAGTCGTAAAAGAGAAAGACTGTAAAATGAAAGAATTAGCACTGAAGTACGGATGTAATCCCAACCAGAAGCCGTCGCGTATCCTGATGACCGAGGGCGAGTTACCCATTGAAGTATTGAACGGCCGTCCCGGCTATATCAATTTCCTTGATGCACTGAACAGCTGGCAGTTAGTGAAAGAGATGAAAGCCGCCACAGGACTGCCCTCAGCCGCCAGTTTCAAGCATGTGTCTCCCGCTGGTGCTGCAGTAGGTCTGCCACTTAGCGACACGCTGAAGAAGATCTATTTCGTGGATGATGTGAATGGACTGGACGACTCCCCCGTGGCTTGTGCCTATGCCCGTGCCAGAGGTGCCGACCGCATGAGCTCTTATGGTGACTTCGTAGCTTTGTCGGATACCTGTGATGCCGTCACCGCCACCCTGCTGAAGCGGGAAGTATCGGATGGTGTCATCGCTCCCGATTACACGGAGGAGGCTCTGCAGATTCTCCGTGAGAAGCGCAAAGGGACGTATAATGTCATCAAGATCGATCCCAGCTACGTACCCGAGCCCGTAGAGCGCAAGCAGGTGTTTGGTATCACCTTTGAGCAGGGACGTAACGAGATCAAGCTCGACGACCCCGCCCTGTTTGAGAATATCCCCACCGAGAACAAGGAATTCCCCGCCGATGCCAAGCGCGACCTGATCATCGCACTCATCACCCTGAAATATACACAGAGTAACTCGGTGTGCTACGTGAAGGACGGACAGGCCATCGGCATCGGTGCCGGACAGCAGAGCCGTATCCACTGCACACGCTTAGCCGGTAACAAAGCTGACATCTGGTGGCTGCGCCAGCATCCCAAAGTGATGGCACTGCCCTTCGTTGACGGCATCCGCCGTGCAGACCGCGACAACACCATCGATATCTATATCTCCGACGACCACGACGATGTACTGGCAGAGGGTGAGTGGCAGAAGTTCTTCAAGGAGAAACCTGAGGTGCTCACCCGTGAGGAGAAAAAGGAGTGGATTGCCAAGAACACCCGTGTGTCTCTGGGTAGCGATGCCTTCTTCCCCTTCGGTGACAATGTGGAGCGCGCCCACAAGAGTGGTGTGGAGTTCATTGCCCAGGCTGGCGGTTCGGTCCGTGACGACCATGTCATCATGACCTGCGACAAATACGGCATTGCCATGGCATTCACCGGTGTCCGTCTGTTCCACCACTAAACAAATTGAGAATTAGAAATTGATAATTGACAATTAATGAGTAAGGAAGACGATTTTCAGAGCATTCTGGAGAATGGTATCGGCTTCGGTCGTGGCGGTGTTACCCGTAATGATGATGGCAAGGTGAAGACCAAGGCCAAGAAAAAGAAGTATATCACGGGAGCCCACGGCAGTGGCTCGGCCATGCAGAAAGCAAAATACCGTAAGCAACGGGCCAACAGACATAAATAAACGCGAATAAGAAAGGGAAGCTACGGTTGTAACTTCCCTTTCTTATCTTAATACGATTCCTGTGAAGATTCTGCCTGACTGGATCCCTAACCTACGGGCAGAGAAGAAGTCATCACTATGAAGATAAGTACAGATACCTGAAGGGAGGATCTGTGTGGCAGGAAGTCCTGCCGACAGCAGCTGTAACCGGTTACAGGCAGGAAGATCGATATGCCACTTCTCCCCCACCTCATCCTTACGCATCGCCGGAAAGCGTCTTGCCAGTTTCTCCATTGGGAAACGGGCTTCGGCAAAGGCAGCATACACCTCCTCCCCAACCTCGAAACTTTCCAAGGAGATGCCTGGTCCGATGACAGCTTTCATCCTTTGCGGTACTGATCCATACCGTTGCTGCATATGTAAGACCGACTTCTCTACAATCCGTGCCACCGTACCACGCCATCCCGCATGGACAGCCGCTGCCACATGATGTTGCGGATCATAAAGCAAGACAGGAATACAGTCGGCTGTAGAAACGCCGATGCAACAGTTGGTTATGTTTGTCGTGATGGCATCCTTACCCTCCAGCAAGAGGGGTAAAGCATCGGGGGATGTGACCTGTAACAAGTCCTCTGTGATATCCACCACCTCCGTATGATGAGTCTGATGAGGTAAAAACAGACGATCGTTTCTCACCGCTAACCTATCACAGAGAGCCTGACGGTTCTGAGAGACATGGGATTCCCCATCTCCACAAAAGGGATTGATGTTCAGACTGGCATAGGTTCCTTGGCTACACCCTCCATGACGTGTCGTACTGAATGCCGTCACCTGAGGGCCTAAGGCATATTCGTGGAGCAGGGGGTTATTCCTCATCGACATCCTCTATCTCATAATCCTCCGGTTCCTCGATATCCTCCACCTCATCGTCATCCACGAACAGGATCTCATCCTCGCCCTCATCAGCCAGTTCCCTGGCAAAGCGCCGCATATCCTTGTCACGATGTACCAGGGTGTCCTCGGCGGTAATCTCCTGCAGTTTGTTGCTCTCACTGTTCAGTTCCCGCCACAGCACATCCTTCAATTCATCCAAGCCGAAACCTGTCACGGCGGAGATGAACACCACGGGAAGGTCATCAGGCAGCGTCTCCTTCAGCATCTCTATCAGCTCCTCATCGAGCAGGTCGCATTTCGTAACGGCCAGCACACGGTGCTTGTCGAGCATCTCGGGATTAAACTGTCGCAGTTCGTTCAGCAGGATCTCATATTCTTTCTTAATGTCATCAGTGTCACCTGGTACCATGAACAGTAGTAAGGAGTTCCGTTCGATATGACGGAGGAAACGGAGTCCCAAGCCCTTTCCCTCACTGGCTCCCTCAATGATGCCAGGGATGTCGGCCATCACAAACGACTGATTATCACGATACCCCACGATGCCCAGCGAGGGTTCCATGGTGGTGAAGGGATAGTTGGCAATCTTCGGACGGGCATTCGAGAGAGAGGATACCAACGTTGACTTTCCCGCATTGGGGAATCCCACAAGTCCCACATCAGCCAGCAGTTTCAGTTCGAGGATGACGGTCATCTCCTGCATCGGCTCTCCAGGCTGGGCAAAACGAGGTGCCTGATTTGTGGCACTGCGGAACTGGAAGTTACCCAATCCTCCGCGTCCGCCCTTCAGCAAGACCACCTCCTGACCATCGTAGGTCACATCGCAGACGTACTTTCCTGTCTCGGCGTTATACACCACCGTCCCACAGGGTACGTCGATATACGCATCCTTACCATCGGTACCATGGCACTTGTCCTTGCCGCCGTTACCCCCATGTTCGGCCTTTACGTGACGTTGGTATTTCAGATGCAGAAGAGTCCAGTAGTTGTGATTACCTCGTAGGATCACACTACCGCCCTTGCCACCGTCACCGCCATCAGGTCCGCCGTTGGGGTTATATTTGATATGCTTGAGGTGCATAGACCCACGGCCGCCCTTTCCTGAGCGGCAGTAGATCTTCACATAGTCAACGAAATTACTCTCCATTATATGTTGTCAATTACCTTCTGTATATCACCGAAGATACGGTCGAGTGCTCCCAGTCCGTCGATATGATGGTGGATACCCTCTTTCTTATACCATTCGATGAGAGGAGCCGTCTGACTATGATAAACATCCAGGCGTTTCTTGATGGTCTCTGCATTATCATCACTGCGACCGCTCTCCTGACCACGTTTGATCAGACGAGTCATCAGCTCATCCTCCGGCACATCCAACTCTATCATCGCGGCAATCTGATGTCCCCGTTCCTCAAGCATCTTCTTCAAAGCCTCAGCCTGTGGGATCGTACGGGGGAAGCCATCGAAGATCACACCGGCATGTTCCTTGCCGAAGCCGTCATAGACACTGGCAAGGATACTCACCATCAGGTCATCAGGAATCAGCTGTCCTTTATCGATGAACGAAGCGGCCGTCTTACCCAGTTCCGAGCCCTTCTTGATCTCACTGCGGAGGACATCACCGGTGGAGATATGTCCCAGACCGTACTTCTCGATTATTAAGTCACTTTGTGTCCCCTTCCCTGATCCGGGGGCACCAAAAATTACAATGTTCTTCATATTGTCTATTGATAATGATGATTCTTTCAGCAACGTGTAGATATCGCGGAGATTCCGACCCTGCTGGTCATAATCCAGACCATAGCCCACTATGAAATCGTTGGGGATTTCCATGGCAGCGTATTCGATATCGAGATCGACCTTCAGCTTGTCTGGTTTCACCAGCAAGGCACAGATATGGATGGAGGCAGGGTTCCGAGTCCCCAAGGTCTCGATCATACGCTTCATGGTAAGTCCGGTATCCACGATGTCTTCTATGATCACCACGGTACGGTTGGTCAGGTCCTCGTTAATACCCAGCACCTCAGAGACTTTTCCCGTGGAGGTGACTCCTTGGTAGGAAGCCAGTTTCACGAACGATATTTCACAAGGGATCGTCACTCTGCGCATCAGGTCGGCAGCGAACACGAAGGCACCATTCAACACAGCAAGGAAAAGGGGATTCTTCCCAGCCATATCGCGGTTGATTTTGTCGGCCACGACCTGCACACGTTTTAAGATCTCTTCCTCTGGAATAGAGGTTTTGAATGTTTTGTCTTTGATTTGAACGATACTCATGATAGCTGTTTCTTTATTGGTCGCAAAGATACAAAAAAAAGAGTGAAAAGCCAAATTTGTTTAGGCTTTTCAGAGAAAGAGAAATAGAAACCTCGTGGTTCAGGCCATCAGGTTATTTCTTACCGAAGATACCTTTGAGGAATCCGCTGACCTTGGATCCTGTCTTCTTCACGCCCTTGATCACCTTCTGTCCTACACTGTCAACCTTCTCTCCTACCTTCGAGGCAGTGCGGCCAACCACCTTTTTCTGATAACGGGTGCGCAGTTCGGTATATTTGGAGATCTGCTCATCTGTCATCATTGCCTTATAGGTTTCATGATACTCAGCGGTAAGTTCGTCGTACTTAGCTGAGTACACCTCATAATTCTCATCGGTAATCGTCTTCTCTGCCTCTACCATCACGACAAGTGCATGGTAGCGCTCCAGGAAGCTATCCACTTTGCTCTCCTGTGCCCACCCTGTAAGGCACATCATCAAGAGCCCTAAAACAATCAATCCTTTCTTCATTTTCTTCTATTTATTGATAAAACTGCAACAAAATTAATCATTCTCTACCGACTTTGGTAACATTTTATTCTTTATTAGCAGTAAATATGAGTATTTAAATAACAAAAATTGAAAAAATATAGACGGATATGACCGCGGAATCCTATTTATTTTGTATTTTTGCAGGGATGAAAATATTTACAAGCGCTCAGATACATGAGCTCGACCATTATACGATAGAGCATGAACCTATCCGCTCTATCGACTTGATGGAGCGTGCCGCCAAGACGTTGGTGCGTGCCATCACTGATACATGGACGAACGAGAAACCTGTGGTAGTGTTTGCCGGACCTGGCAACAACGGTGGCGACGCCCTCGCCGTGGCCCGCCTGCTTGCCGAGCAGAATTACAAGGTCAGCATCTACCTTTTTAATGTAAACGGGAAACTCTCGGAGGATTGTACCATCAACCGTCAGCGCATCATCGACAATCGGAAAGTCAAGGAGTTCTTCGAGGTGAAAGATGAGTTCGACCCGCCACAGCTCACACCTTCCACACTGGTTATCGACGGTTTGTTCGGCTCTGGACTGAACAAACCATTGGCCGGAGGCTTCTCCTCGTTAGTGAAATATATCAACCAGTCGCCAGCGGAGATTGTCAGTATCGACATCCCCTCAGGACTGATGACCGAAGATAATACGTACAACGTACGGGCCAATATCATCAAAGCTGACGTGACGCTTACCCTGCAACAGAAGAAACTCTCGTTCCTCTTTGCCGAGAACCAGCAGTTCATCGGGAAACTGCGCATCCTCGACATCCGACTGAGTCAGGAGGGCATCCAGAAGATCGAGGCACAATACACCATGCTTGATGAGACGGATATCCGTCCACGGATGCTCCATCGTAATGAGTTCGCCCATAAAGGCGACATGGGAAATGCGCTGATCATCGCAGGAAGCTATGGCATGGCAGGTGCTGCTGTATTGGCCACCAAAGCCTGTCTGCGCGCTGGAACGGGAAAGGTGACCGTTCACACCCCAAGGCGCAACAACGATATCTTACAAATCAGCGTGCCAGAGGCCGTTCTCGACATCGACCGTGATGAGTTATATTTCAGTGACACCGTAGATACAGAGGACATGGACGCCGTATGCATCGGTCCCGGACTGCGTCAACAGGAGAGCACCGCCATTGCCCTGATCTCCCAGATCAGACGCTCCCAATGCCCCATCGTGCTTGATGCCGATGCGTTGAACATCCTGGCTAACCATCGTGCCTGGCTCCAGCAGCTGCCGAAAAACATTATCATGACTCCCCATCCCAAGGAGTTCGACCGACTGAACGGCAGCAACTGTGCTGATTCCTTCGAACGGTTGTCAAAGGCACGTGACCTGGCAGAACACCTGCAGGCCTATATCATCTTGAAAGGGCACTATTCGGCTTTGTGCATGCCTAACGGGCATGTGGTCTTCAATAGTACGGGCAATGCGGGCATGGCTACTGCAGGCAGCGGCGATGTACTGTCCGGAATCATTACCGGACTGTTAGCCAGGGGCTATAAGCATGCCGATGCCTGTATGGTAGGCATGTACCTGCATGGACTGGCTGGTGACATGGCCGCCAAAGACCTTGGACAAGAGAGTCTGACGGCCAGCGACCTCATCACCTATCTGCCTAAAGCATTCCTGAGAATCAACGATTAATATCCAAAAGCAATGAAAAGAATCAGTATAAAGAGAATCACAAACAATATTCTTCGCATCGGTCTGCTTACCTTCCTACCTCTAAATGCCCTGGCACAACAGGCGATAGAAGGCACCAGCTATTACCTGCCTCGTACTGCCATCAAATACACCCTGCTCATCGAACGGGTATCGACACAACCGGGTGAACTCTGCATGTATGCCGACAGGTTCTTGAAGAAAAGTGATGTGGCCACCAAACCTGTCACATCGTATCGTATCCTGACGATCAAGATAAGTACCGAGGGGGTGGCAGACACCACGAAGCTGTTCACACCGGCCATCGATGCCAAGCATTCCATCAGCAGCATCAAGGTAGATGATGAGAGCGGTATCTTACTTGCTGTCAATGCTGGCCCCATCAGGATAGAGAAGCCATTACCTTTCGTTGCGGCTGAGAAACCGCTGCCACTGAATCCGCGTGACTATATGAGTCAGGAGATCCTGGCGGCTGGCAGTAGTGCGAAGATGGCAGAATTGATTGCACAAGAGATCTACGACATCCGGGAGAGCAAAAGCCAGCTGAACAAAGGACAGGCTGACTTCATGCCGAAGGATGGGGAACAGATGCGCATCATGCTCAATAACCTGAACACACAAGAGGCAGCATTGCTACAGATGTTCGAGGGCGTCACCGACCGTGACACCACCGAGACGGTCATCACCTTCATCCCCGACAAATCAGTAAGTAAACAAGTATTGTTCCGCTTCTCCAAGTACTTTGGTCTGGTTGAAGCCGACGACCTCAGCGGTGAGCCTTACTATATCAGTATTGACGACCTGCATAAACAGGCACAGAACACAGCCATTGCGGAGACGGGCAAGAAGGGCAAAGACGATGCTGGCATCTATGCCAACCTTCCCGGGAAGATCCGTGCCACCCTCTACCATAACGAGAAAATGATGATGGAGAGTGAGCTATATGCTGCACAATTCGGCGTGACAGCTCCCCTGGACAACGAGCTCTTTGGCAAGAAACTGCAGACCAGTCTGATCTACCATCCTGCCACTGGTCATGTGGAGACGATTCAGACGGAAATCCTTAAGAAATAAATAGCAAAGACATTATGAATATTGGAACATCTGAGATTATCCTTATCGCCCTTGTCATCCTGTTGCTGTTCGGCGGTAAGAAGATTCCCGAGCTGATGAAAGGCTTGGGAAAGGGCGTGAAAAGCTTTAAAGACGGAATTAACGGGAAAGACGACGAACCCCAGGTGAAGGATGAGCCATGAGGAGACGCTGACCTTTTGGGATCATCTCGACGTACTCAGGGGTAGTCTTATTCGGATGATCGTGGCCGCTGTCGTGATGGGCATCGCCGCTTTCTTCATGAAAGACTGGCTTTTCGACATTGTGCTTGCACCAAAAGACAGCACTTTCTGCACCTATCGTCTGTTAGGCATCGGAGACTTCTCGATTCAGCTGGTGAATACCGGCCTCACTGAGCAGTTCATGATCCACATGAAGGTGGCACTGATGGCAGGACTGCTGATCGCTTCACCTTATATATTATATATACTGTTCAGATTCATCTCCCCTGCCCTCTATGAGAACGAACGGAGGTATTCCGTCAGAATCACCGTAGCAGCATATGCTATGTTCCTCATCGGCGTAGTGGTGAACTACCTTCTCATCTTCCCCCTGACCGTCAGGTTCCTGGGGACTTACCGTGTGAGCGAAGAGGTACAGACATTACTCACCCTCACGAGTTATATCGACACCCTCGTCATGATGAGCCTGATCTTCGGCATCATCTTCGAGATTCCTGTCGTTTCCTGGCTTCTCGCCAAAGCGGGGATGCTCAAAGCCTCGTGGATGACACGCTACCGCCGTCATGCCATCGTAGCCATCCTGATCGTCGCTGCCATCATCACGCCCACTGCCGACATCATGACCTTGGTGATCGTGTCACTACCGATCTGGCTTCTTTACGAAGTAAGTATCCTGCTTGTACGTACCGTGAGTAGTAAGAACCCGGCGGCTTAACCTTCCCACATGATCTTGATAACATCTATACAACCTATAATAAATAGCCACATGTTAAAAAAAATCCGAATTACACTCGCGACACTGATGATGTTGTTCATCACATTGTTGTTGCTCGACATCTCCGGTACACTGCATCACTACCTTGGATGGATGGCGAAGATACAGTTCTTGCCGGCTGTATTGGCATTGAATGTCGGAGTTGTCATCGTCTTGGTCGTGATCACCCTGATCTTTGGCCGTATCTACTGTTCGGTCATCTGTCCTCTTGGTATCATGCAGGACATCATCTCTTGGATTCACGGCAAGCGGAAAAAGAACCGCTTTACCTATTCCGCTGAGAAGAAATGGCTGCGCTATCCCCTTCTTGTTTTGTTCATTGCCGCCTTAGTGGCGGGAGTGGGCTCCTTCGTAGCGCTCCTGGCACCCTACAGTTCCTATGGACGTATTGTCGTAAACCTGTTCAAGCCTGTTTACGAGGCTGGGAATAACATCTTGGCTTCCATTGCAGAGCATTTCGACAGTTACGCTTTCTACCATGTGGATATATGGGTCAAAAGTATGCCTACACTGATCATCGCAGCGGTTACCTTCGTTATCATTGCCCTCCTGGCTTGGCGAGGCGGACGTACTTATTGCAACACCATCTGTCCCGTTGGCACATTCCTGAGCTTCTTTAGTCGCTTTTCGTTCTTGAAGATCCACTTCGATGAGGAGAAATGCAAAAACTGCAGTCTGTGTACCAAGAACTGCAAGGCATCCTGTATCGACTTTAAGAACCACACCGTAGATCACAGTCGTTGTGTAACCTGCGGTAACTGCATTGAGGCATGCAAGTTCGGTGCCCTCTCTTATCGGCACGGCCAGTCCGTGAAACCCTTGAAGACAGAAAGTGAACCTAATTCATCCCGCCGCTCTTTCCTGCTTGGTGCAGCACTGGCAACGACAGCCGCAGCACTGGCACAAGAGAAGAAAAAGGTGGATGGAGGTCTGGCAACCATAGAAGAGAAGAAAGCGCCTCAGCGTACCACCGCCATCACCCCACCAGGATCTTTCTCTGCAAAGAACATGTCTCAGCACTGTACAGCATGCCAGCTGTGCGTCTCCGCCTGTCCTAACCAGGTGCTACGTCCATCTACAGGACTGCTCACACTGATGCAGCCCACTATGAGCTATGAGTTAGGCTATTGCCGTCCGGAGTGTAACCGCTGTTCACAGGTTTGTCCTGCAGGAGCTATCAAGCCTATCAGTAAAGAGGAGAAGAGCAATACACAGATTGGTCATGCGGTATGGATCAAAAAGAACTGTATCCCCGTCACCGACGGTGTGGAGTGTGGCAATTGCGAGCGCCATTGTCCTGCTCAAGCCATAGAGATGGTGCCATTGGATCCCGATGATGAGATGTCGGTGATGATCCCCACCGTGAACGAGGCAAAGTGTATCGGCTGCGGTGCCTGTGAGAACCTGTGTCCCGCACGGCCATTCAGCGCCATCTACGTGGAAGGACATGAGATGCACAAAACACTATAGAAGCCACAACAACTGGTATTACTAGAAAAACTAGTTTAACTAGAAAATCTAGTATAAGTTGAATAACAATTAAAACTTGAACCATCAACCCCACAACCCCATGAAACCAATCTCCAGAAGACAATTCCTCAAGATATCCGGGGGAGCCGCTGTAGCCTCCTCCACCCTGCTCGCAGCCTGCAAGAACAAAGACGGTGAGGGAGCGGCCTCGAAGCAAGAGCCACCCAAAGACAAGATGACCTATCGCATCAACCCCAACACCAACGATAAGGTGTCGCTCCTTGGATATGGCATGATGCGACTCCCGAGGGAGAATGAGAAAGACGATGCTCCCTACGATCAGGAGATGATCAACCGTCAGGTGGATTATGCCATCGAACATGGCGTGAACTATTTCGATACCAGTCCTGCCTATTGTATGGGACAGTCGGAGCACTGCACAGGTATCGCCCTGCACCGCCATCCCCGAGACAAATACTACATTGCCACCAAGATGTCGAACTTCTCACCCGATTCTCAGACCCGCAAGGGATCCATTGAGATGTTCGAGAACTCCCTCAAGGAACTGCAGGTGGAATACATCGACTATCTCCTGCTGCATGCCATCGGCGGTGACTCAAGAGACAAAGACAGTGAGGAGACTTTCAATGCACGCTTCATGGATAACGGTGTCCTTGACTGGCTCGTTGAGCAGAAAGGGAAAGGTCGTATCCGTAACCTCGGCTTCTCTTACCATGGCGATGTGGAAATCTTCGACATGCTGCTGCAATGGCACGATGAAGGACGATACCACTGGGACTTTGTGCAAATCGAGCTCAACTACCTCGACTGGGACTGGGCCAATGAGATCAACGACCGTAACACCGATGCTTCCTACCTCTATGCAGAGTTGGAAAAACGGGGCATTCCCGCAGTGATCATGGAGCCACTTCTCGGTGGACGTTTAGCCAATGTTCCCGACCCCATCGTCAGGAAGATGAAGGAGCGCAGACCCGAAAGCAGTGTGGCCTCATGGGCTTTCCGTTATGCAGGAACTCCCAAGGGTGTGCTCACCGCACTCAGCGGTATGACCTACATGGAGCATCTTCGTGACAATATCACCACCTACGCTCCATTGGAGCCCATCACGGAAGAAGAGAATGCATTCCTCATGGAGATTGCCGAAGACATCTATAACCTCAAGAACATTCCATGCAACGAATGCAACTATTGTATGCCCTGTCCCTATGGCATCAATATTCCCGCCATATTCGTGCACTACAACAAATGTATCAAGGAGGGTAATCTGCCTAACATTGAGAAAAAAGAAAAGGAAAACGAAGAGCAGAAAGAGTACCGTCGTCAGCGACGTGCCTTCCTCATCGGCTACGACCGCAGTGTACCACGTCTCCGTCAAGCCAGTCATTGTATCCAGTGCGGACAGTGCAACCCCCATTGTCCACAGCGCATCGACATCCCAAGGGAGATGCGGCGCATCGATGAATATGTGGAGACTTTGAAACGGGACACCGATGTTTAAAGCAACCAAAAAGCCCCGCCAGATGGCGGGGCTAAAATATGTACATAAACTAAATAAATGAACCGATAGGATGACTGCTTAGTCGCAGTTGGCCAGTTTGTTGTCAGAGCCGAGCACATCGATGATCTTGTGCTTGTACATCTTCTCCATCTCATCACGGGCAGGACCGCAGAACTTACGTGGATCAAACTCACCTGGTTTGTCATGCAGCACACGACGAACGGCAGCGGTGAAGGCCAGACGGGAGTCGGAGTCGATATTGATCTTGCAGACAGCGCTCTCAGAAGCCTTGCGGAGCTGCTCCTCAGGAATACCGATAGCATCGGGCAACTTGCCACCCAGCGAGTTGATCTCATCAACATACTCCTGGGGAACAGAAGAAGAACCATGGAGCACGATGGGGAATCCTGGCAGTTTCTCCATCACAGCGTCGAGCACATCGAATGCCAATGGAGGAGGAACGAGCTTGCCGGTCTTCGGGTCACGTGTACACTGCTCCGGTGTGAACTTATATGCGCCATGACTGGTACCAATAGAGATAGCCAGCGAGTCGCAACCTGAGCGCTGTGAGAACTCGATGACCTCCTCAGGCTTAGTATAGTGGCTCTCGGCAGACGACACCTCATCCTCAACGCCGGCGAGCACACCGAGCTCAGCCTCAACAGTAACGTCAAACTGATGAGCATAGTCCACGACCTTCTTCGTCAGAGCGATGTTCTCCTCGAAGGGCAGGTGACTGGCATCGATCATCACGCTGGAGAAGCCATAGTCGATACAGCTCTTGCAAGTCTCGAAGCTGTCGCCATGATCCAGGTGCAATACAATCTCGGGGTGCTTGCATCCCAATTCCTTAGCATACTCCACAGCGCCTTGTGCCATATAGCGAAGCAGTGTGGCGTTGGCATAGTTACGTGCACCCTTGGAAACCTGCAGGATGACGGGGCTCTTCAGGTCGGAAGAGGCTTTGATGATAGCCTGCAGCTGCTCCATGTTGTTGAAATTGAAGGCGGGAATAGCATATCCGCCATTGATGGCACGCTTGAACATCTCACGGGTGTTCACAAGGCCTAATGTTTTGTAATCTACCATAATACTATTGTATTTAAAATGAATAATAAACAATCATTTCCGCCCCGTTGGAATACAACGGTTTGAATCATCTGCAAAATTAACATTTTATTTTCTCACGGCAAAGACTAAAAACATTTTTTAAGGATGAATCCGTCCGATTTTACTAAAATGTAACACGTTACCGATTCGACGGGATGCATTTTGCAAGATGTACATGACAAAAACAAGCTCACTTCATGGTAGCATCCAGCCAACCTAACAAAGCCACTAACGATGCATTCCAGTTGATGGCAATCTCGTTGGATGCATACGACTCCGCTACATCAGCATACGACTCATCGGGCTGGTTCGAAGGATAGGCAATCTGACTGGCCTTGTCCTGCTGTCCTGGATTCGGGCCTCCAGCTAACAGGCCGGGAATAGGATCTTTGATACCATCGGCGGCCGACAAACGATGATGAGGGTTCATGGTCGGCTTACTGCCGAAGCCTGTCACATAGCAATAGCCTGTGGCATTCCTACCTAAGATATACTCTGCGTTCTGCATAGCTGCAGTCAGGTATTTGGCATTGCCGGTCTGCTGGTAAGCATACAGCAAAGATACGCCACCTGCACAGAAACACTCTGCCAGACAGCCCCAACCGAAATCACGAGCACTGTTTCCGTTGGCAGTCTGGAACGATGAGGTAGCCATGGTGCTCACCACACTGTCACAGAAAGCAATGAGTTGCTGCTTACAGTTTTGGGCTATGACATGCTCTGGCTCGTTTGCTATCCACGAGAAGGCACCCAAGGAGGCCAAGCCGCCCCATGTGGGAATGGTGAAACGAGTAGGCTGCAGCTGTTGGGCTGTGGTAGCAAAGACCTCATCGCGTGTCAGCAGATACAGTTCCGTGGCTGCCCAGAACTGCTCATCGCGGGCATTGACATCACCATAGGTACCTGTAGAAACTGCCGGTTTGAACTGCTGACTCATGCGTTCCTGGAAATACAGAGCCCTTGGGTTCTGCTCTGCCCAGTGATAGGCAGCCAAGGCAGCACGTGAAGCCTGCTCTGAGAAACAAGGATAGTCTTGATTTCCCTTGTAGAGCCTTGCAGCCTGTGCCATTACAGCAGCGAAATCGTAGGAAGCGGTCACACTCTTCTGCACCACATAACGCTGTTGATGACAATCGGATGGCATCACGAAGCCTTCAAAATTAGGCGTTGTCAGCTTATGATATACACCCCCGTCATAGGGATCCTGCATCGTTAGCATCCATTTCAGGTTGAACATGATCTCGTCTAACAGGTCGGCCGTCTTATTTCCACTCTCAGGAATATTCACCTCCAGCGCATCGAAGTAGGCCTTGTTTTGCTCATAGCTGTCGAGCATGATACCTATAGAAAAAGCAGAGTTCACAATATACTTATTATAGTCTCCTGCATCATACCATCCGTAGGGTGAAGAGATAATCGTTCCTGCAGGACGACCTGGAGAAACAGCAGACGGGTGGATGGCTACCTGGGTGTCAGCATGTCCGAGGGGGCGTGCCCACTTTCCTGCGTATTTGGCCTCGATGGGTACTCCTGTACGCTGATAGTAGAACGCCTTGACTGCACCCTGTGACACCTCACGCAAGGCATGCTCTTTCACGGCAAAGGGGATCCGGCAGTCACTGTATTCAATCACATAGTTACCAGGGGTGGACAGACGGGAGAAATCGACAACAGTACGTTTCTTTCCCGACCAAGGAGACGTAGCCACGCGCAATTGTTTCGTGCTCACCACTTTCTTGTTTGTTTTTGCATCACGCACCACCACCTTCGAGGCAGACACCTTACCTTCCACCACAGCTACCTTCTGTTGCTGTGGATACATTGCTACCTGATTAACTCTAACTTGAGCATAAGACAAAGATACGGTACAGGAAGCGAGTACCGCTAAACATAAATGACAGGTTGTTTTCATGAGTTCGTGTATCAAAAGTGTAATAGGACTAAATGGAGAACGGAAAGTTTGCTACCCCTTGGGGAAAGCCAAACTCTCCGTTCTTAATAAATCATCTGTTCTCAAGATATGTTATTATTTCTCTGGCTCAATAACCTTCCAGATTCCTGCAGCACAAGCACCACCGATGAACGGACCCACAATGAAAATCCAAAGATTAGCCAAAGCAGTACCACCCTGGAACAAAGCCGGACCGATAGAACGGGCGGGGTTCACAGAGGTACCCGTATAACGGATACAGCAGAGATGTACCAGTACGAGGGCTAAACCAATAGCCAGACCGGCAAAATTGTTGGTGGCACCATTGGTCTTGGATGTTGCACCCAGCACAACCAAAACGAACACGCAAGTGAACACGATTTCAGCAAGCAGACCACCGATAGCTGGAATGGTATCCACACCATTAGCCTGCAGGTCATTGGCACCTGTTCCCACCAGTCCACTGGAAGCAGTCAGAGCATAGAGAATAGCAGAACCGATGATTGCACCGATCACCTGGAACAACATGTACATTCCACAGTCCTTACCATTCATTCTACCGCTCAGGAAACAACCCAAGGTAATTGCAGGATTAATGTGGCAACCAGAGATACCGCCAATGGTATAAGCCATAGCTACTACCGCCAAACCAAAAGCCAGGGCAGTGCCTACTACTGTTTCGGGATCACCATTTGAACATCCTAGACTCACAGCTGCACCGCAGCCCATTAGTACAAGTACCATTGTACCAAACATTTCTGCTAAATACTTCTTCATGATATTTACTATTTAAAAATTAATAATGTGTAATTCCCAATAAACAGTTGCAAATTTAATGAAATATTTTGAATATTGCAACTATTTCAATCAAAATCATTACTTTTTGGCATAATTATCTGATGCACCACTCCTCTGTATGAATAAAATGAATGAAAACACTCGTTTTTCAAATGAAGGAATACCCCCAAAAGCTTAGAAAAAGGCAAAAAAAATGGAGTACCGCTGTACTCCGAAATTGTTAACCTTAAATCTAATACTATGAAAAACACACTGCAAAGATACGAATAATATCCATTCCGGCCAAACAAACCTGCTAAAAACATTCGATATTTAACATATTTCTACCGGAATTAAATACTCTTTAACAGATTAATCATTTAACAAGACCACACCTTCCTGTTTCATGCCATCCATCATGACCTTCAGCGGATGGTCAAAACGGACATGGCGGACATACTCCGTTTCTTCCACAGCTGGCATCGCATCTAACAGATCTTTTTGGAACACACCATCACCGCTGAAAGTATTCACTGTAAAATAGCCGACACCAAAACTGGTAAGGTTCTGGAAGAAGTGTGTACCTTGTGAAGGATCAACGCGGTAGTTCTCCAGTCCCGACTCCACAATGACGCGAGCAGCAGAGATATGCGGCCACTTGACAGGAATACCCAGCCAATAGTCACTACTCCCCCACCGTCCTGGTCCGATCAGAATATAGCCTGTTCCCTTTTCCAAAAAATGCTGGTTGATTTTCTCAATCTCCAACGCAATCATCGGATTGTTTGCTGCCGAGAAATTCGTGTCTGTCTTTACATACACCACATCGACCACATCATCGCTGATTCCGTGTCCCAAGGAGTTGTGCGAACGGAGCAGGCATTGTTCGTCAGGGATCTTTTTCAAGTCCTCATCCAACACCTGCTTACTGTCAACAATCGGCCGGATCTGCAACAAATAGAACTCCCCTGTACGATCATCGTTCACATTGCACGCCAGTTCAATTTCCACAGGACGCTTCATAGCCTCAGCACCATATTTCATCGACATCTGCAACAGTTCTGGGAGTGGGAAGATGCCATGTTGAAGAACACCACACATAGAGATAATTTTACGTCCTCCCTCATAGTATCCGTCACGAATCATCTGATCGACGGGATCAAACGTACTGCAGATATATCGCACTGACCCATCCTGGTCAGCCTGTCGTACTCGAAGTCTTTTGATGTTAAAGCCATCATCAACCTGAAAATCATTACCTACATGAGTCATATCCAACGCATAGAAACGAGTCTGTGTATCCTTGAGGGCGATATCCATCTCACTCATCTGCAACAGTTTGTTGGGATGATACGGACTCACCCGCAGTGTCTGACCGCCATCCACGATATATTTACCTAAGCCGAGAGCCAGACTGGCTACTCCCTCCTCAGCCTTCTCGTCATCAATGGGATAATAGTTCAGGGAACGCAGCACACCACTGATATTCGGGTAAAAATAGTCTCCGTAACGTTTACCCACCACCTCCTGCAGAATCACAGCCATTTTCTCCTGGTCGATGACATTGCTCGTGGCCGTCATGTATGCCTTGGAGTCCTTGTAATAAACCGAGGCATACACACTCTTGATGGCGGCGGCAAGCATCTGCAGCATCTGGTACTTGTCATCAAGATAAGGAATCATATAGGTACTGTAGATACCTGCAAACGGCTGGTAATGTGAATCCTCCAACAACGAACTGCTTCGGATGGCAATGGGTGAACGAGTGGCTTCAAAGAAGGCGAAGAAGTCGGCGATATACTTATCTGGCAACTGTGCCCGGAGGAAATGTTTCAGGATCTCCTCATCCGAAGCATCGCTCAGCGCAATCTGATAGAGGTTGTTCGAGTCCATAAACTCATCGAACACATCAGTACATAGCACTACCGTTTTAGGAATACTCACCTTCACTCCCTCAAAATCATTAAACTCGGGATGACGTTTGATGATATTGTCGAGGAATGCCAATCCACGTCCCTTTCCTCCCAAGGAACCATCACCGATACGGGCGAAATGGCTGTACGAATCAAAGCGGTTCCTGTCGAAGAGAGCCACCACACCGATATTCTTCATGTGACGGTATTGTACGATGGCGTCAAAGATAATCTTCCTATGGGCATCCACATCCTGTAGCTTATGCCAAGTCACAGTCTTCAGGAACGCGGATACTGGGAAGATGGCCCGCGCACAGAGCCAACGGCTCATGTGATTGCGCGAGACATGATAGAGCATCGAATCGTTGGGGATAGTGAAGATATTATCCTGTAGTTCCTTGAGGTTTCTCACCCGCATGATCTCGTCGTGAGTCTTTGGATCACGGAAGATAAAGTCACCGAAGCCCATGTGCATAGCCAGCAGGTTACGCAGGTCGATGTTCATCTTCTTAGAGTTCTTGTCAATATATTTGATGCCGATGCCTGCCTCCTCCGCCTTCTTGCGGTTCGACTCTTCAGCACTCTGCATAATCAGGGCAATATATTCATCATGCTCACGGATGGCCTTCAGCAGTTTGAGACCAGCCTCCGGATCTTTCTCCTCCCCTTCCCTCATCGGGAAGCGGCAGTCGCTGATCACACCCAAGGTATTATTCTCATACTTCTGATACAGTTCCCATGCCTCCTCATAGTTTCGTGCCAGCACCACCTTGGGTCGTCCGCGCATGCGAAGGGTGGCGGTATGGGGGTTCAGAGCCTCCGTGGCAAAACGCTGACTCTGTGCCAAGATATAACTATATAAGTTAGGTAAGACAGAAGAATAGAAACGGATGCCGTCTTCCACCAAGAGGATCATCTGCACACCGGCCTCCTGGATATCGTGCTCGATGTTCATCTTATCCTCAATCAGTTTGATGATAGAAAGGATGAGGTTCGTGTTCCCTAACCAGCAGAACACATAATCGAAGATCGACAAGTCCTCATTCTCCATCCGTCGGGTGATACCATGCGAGAACGGGGTAAGCACCACACAAGGCATATCGGGGAAGCGGTGTTTCACGGCACGGGCCACATCAAAGGCATCGTTGTCGGCATTACCCGGCATACAGATCACCAGATCGATATTTGTCCGTTCGAGCACCTCGGCAGCCTCCTCCGTAGTACTCACCTGAGTGAAGGTAGGCGGGTATCGAAGTCCGAGTTCTGTATATTCGTTGAAGATCTTCTCATCCACTCGTCCGTCGTCTTCCAACATGAAGGCATCATAAGGGTTGGCGATGATCAGCACATTGTAGATTCGACGTGTCATCAGGTTCACAAACGACACATCTTTCAAGATAAACTTGTTCCACTGTTGTGGCATATTATTTTCCATTCAGCACGCTGTTGTTTCTTGCATGCAAAGGTACAAAATAATATGGAAATCACAAAATAGCAGGAGAAAACGTGAGGAGGAACCAACTTAATTTTGTATATTTGCACCATGACAAGGATTCAAAAAGAGGATGAAGGCATGACCATCAGCCCCATCGCCCATTTCCGATCGCCCCTCAAGAGCAAGTTCGGCATTCCCCGTCAAAGCGGGTTGGCCAACTCGTTGGAAGGAGTCATCGTCCTTGAACCAGCCTATCGTCATCCCGAAGCTCTCCGTGGCCTCGAAGATTTCGATTTCCTCTGGCTCATCTGGGAGTTCTCCGCCAACCAAAACGAGAAGGAAGAATCACAGTCGGGCACCCGCACAGAACACCTCACCGTACGTCCTCCCCTACTGGGCGGCAACAAACGAATGGGCGTTTTTGCCACCCGGTCGCCTTTCCGTCCGAACCGTTTAGGCCTCTCCTCGGTCAGGCTTCATCATATTGACTGGGAAGGCGCCGATGGTCCTGTCGTCCATGTCACCGGTGCCGATCTCATGGACAACACACCGATCTACGACATCAAGCCCTATCTCACCTATGCCGACAGTCATCCCGATGCCCGAAGCGGGTTCACTGACCATCATCAGTGGGAGAAGCTCACGGTTTTCATTCCCGAGGAGATACGCGCTGCGCTCAGTCCACAGGACCAGCAGGCCCTTCAGGAGATCTTGGAATTAGATCCCCGCCCCCACTATCAGGATGATCCAGACCGCATTTACGGTTTCACCTTTAACGACAAAGACTATCATTTTCGGGTAAGGAAAGGCGTGGTAGAAGTACTATCCTCCCAGATAATTAGCAAAAAGTAAGCATCCACAAGAAGATTTTTCAATATTTCCTTGGTCGTTATCAAAATATTCCGTATTTTTGTGGTGATGAAACGACAATGTGTCAACATCCATTAACCTGAAAGAGTAACAAACAACTTTAACGTTTAACTAAAAATATAAATACACTATGAACGTAGAGAACATTATGCAGAACCTGGAGAAGAAGCATCCGGGTGAAGCCGAGTATTTACAGGCAGTAAGAGAAGTGCTC
>OCTX014548674.1_pt1 | contig 23248 bp, 45 predicted proteins | sample 1539691 | NCBI WGS metagenome assembly OCTX01 (sample SAMN02144231, study PRJEB22623) | gut metagenome | biome: sheep rumen | host: Ovis aries | place: New Zealand
GCATTTGTTCCTCTTCTAATTTGTATTGCCATCGTTATCTCCTTTTATGATGTCTGTAATTTTCCCAAAAGGATTAAGTTTCTTTTCTAATGCTTCTACCCTTGCTTCAAGGGATTCGATAATCTCTTGCTGTTCCTGGATAGCTTTCCATGCCATTGACACCATCGAGTAAATGTCAATGCCTTGTTCCTCTCCATCATCGTCTTTTGCAATGACTTCTTCCGGCACGTTGTACTCGCCACCGATTGCCAAACCAATGTGCTTCTTTGCATCGTCAATAAAGTTGAACGAGAGTATGTCGGCATCCTTTATCTTGTTTAATACGGAATCAACTTTCTTTAAATTTTCTTTTAGGTCTAAACGTGAAGAGTTTACGAATGAGGATGCCGTTACCGAACCACTAAACTTCGCTGTTCCTGTTCCGTCAATAAAGACATTGCCCATTGCATCTGCTGTTAGCACAGGAACTTGTGTCTGTCCATCCCATCTGCCAACCTCAAGTCCAGCCATTATATTTCTATTGCCTATAAAATCCGCATAATAATCGTACTCCGTATTAATTCCCATGAGGGTAGGGGAAGTGTTGCTTGTGTATCTTCCTGTGCCACTATTTAAGTTGAGGTTAATCCAATCGGCATTCTCGTCATTTGTTTCAATGGAGATTGAACCGCCCTCAAGTTTGAAGTCCTTTGCAATGACAGTTGCTTCGATTGTTCCGGCAGAGATATAGTCCGCTGAGATCTTCTTTGCTTGGATGTAATCATATGCATTAACGACAGCACCAGCCATTACAGATGTATTTGGGTTAGAGTAAGAGTTCTCCATGTCTGCCGGAGTCTCAGCTCCGCAGCTGATTGTCTCCAAGGCATTCAGATTAAAAGTAATGTTAGTGACATAGGAAACAAAAACTCTGCCTAAATAGTCAGAGATTGCAATCAGATCGCCTGCCTCATAAGCCGGATCTCCATAGATAGTTGCATTATAAGGTCTGAGTTTGATGCCCTTTAAGGTCTGCCAGATGGCATTTGCTACTACTTCCTTATTTTCATCATTAACAAGTGCATTGTCCTTAATCTCCAGAATATATCCTGGTGCTCCTGCTGTAGAGAAGTTAAAAGCATCAACTGTGTTTGGAACATATGCCCTGACACCGGTTATCTCTACATCCTCTGATCCTACAGAGATTGCAGATACTTTGCTCACAGAATAATCCAGAGCATAACCGCCATCTATATCAGGAACCACAGTCCATGGATCCATGATTCCACCATCAGCAGTCTCATCTGAACCCCACGGATTCATGATTCCGCCATCCAGTGCATCACTCAGAACCTCAGCATTTCCAGATGAGTACCACTGCACTTTCATTTTGCCATCATTCTTCATGCGAGCGAATCCGCAGTTAATCTGGCAGATCCAGCTGAGCACTTGTCTGCATGTGGTGCTCTCGTTATACTCAAATCTCTCTATCTCAAGGTTTGAGTTGATGCTCCAAAAGTCCTCATCATAGGAGACTCCGCAAAAATCACAGAGCGCCTGCGCAAGTGGTTTGGAATAAGTAGGAAAAACAATGTCCTCAGAGCTTCCATCTTTGCCGATGTATGCCCGGTTCATCTTATCCATGAAGTCATAGGCAACCAGCTGAATGGTTTTGCCAAGTGTCGATGGCATCTCAACTGTATAAATGCCACGGTCAATCCATTCCTCTGATTCATCCTCATAGATGACTCCAAACTGGACCGCAATGGTTGCGCCACGGAATCTGAAGCCATCAAACTTGCCATCCTGATTATTCAGTGTGCAATTGAAGCTGTTAGATATTACAGAACCAATGTTGAAACTCTGCCCAGAGGAGGAGGCATCTGTAAACCTTACAGACCCTCCCATAAAATCATCACCGGTCAAATTAAGAGCAGTGCCTACCACTGGTGTGAGCACTGCCTTAATCTGGAAAACATTGGATTCCGCTGTATAATCTTTCCAATCTTGTGATGTGGAAATCATTAGCTACCTCTCAATTATATTAAAACTTACTTTGCTGTATCTCTTGTTATTGCTGAGCCATGTTTTGACCGGAATGCTCTGATCTCCGCAGTAAAACTGCTTAGTGGTCAGTGCATTTGTGAGTGGATCTGTAAACCTTACCCAGAAGTATTCAGGAGCAAATGCCTGCAGGATCCGTTTAGTCTCTTCCGGATCAGGTCCCCACCAAGACAGCTGGATCTTGTACTTCCTTGTCAGCCGGTTGGTGTACATGGTGGCATTGGCATTCAGAACTCTTCCAGAATCTGCTGCATTAACATTCTGGATGTTGACTGTCATCTCTGAAGGAGTGAACCCAACACCATCAACAATTATCATCTGTTTAACTGCCATCGGTTCACCTCCTTAATGCGCATAGGCAGATACATTGTATCTTCTGTTCAGTGAGCTCTGCCCTGCAAGTGCAGCTCTTGCTACTACTTCATTATCCATGTATACATTGACCTCTGTGGTAGTACTTCCACCACCGGCACCGCCTTCTGCTCTCATGAATGCATTGTAGACACCAGCCTCAATACCAGCGATGATGTCAGCATTGTTAGCAACAGTAGGAGTTCCGCCCATTGTACCTACAAGCTCAGGGCCTGCCTCTCTTGCGATAAAGAGCTGACCTACTTCCGGATGACCGCCTTCTGCGTATCGTCTGGTTAAACCATTGATTACGCTTGTAACTGCTTGGATTGTGGCTGTCGCTGTAGTTCCAGAGAGATTATTGAGAGCGTTCTTAAGGGCCCACACTTTACCGCTTACGCTATCCGCCTGGCTTCCAATACCTTTAAGGCCATTGTTAATGCCATTGAAGTTAGGGGCAGAGCTTGCAAGATTTCTAATGGATCCGGCTGCGCTATCAATTCCGCCCTTAACAGTGTCTGCACCTTCTTTGGTTTTTCCTAATGCTTTTCTAACAATAGTGCTTGCTGTTTCTCCTGCTGCAGAAAGTTCCGGGTACATGTCAATATATTGCCTAAGTGCGCTAGTGTTTTGCCCAACAGCGCCCTTGAGTCTGTCCTGGGCTTTAATCATCTCTTCTGTGGTTATTGAGCCCTCATACCACTGGTTCCATGTGTCCCAGTATTTCTCGTTCTTCTCAATGCCTTCATCAGTCTTATCAATGGCTGTCTGCAGGTTTGACACAAAGCCATCTACATCTATGCCAAAAAACTCAAGCACGGGGCGGAGCCCTTCCGCAATATCAAGACCAGCTTGTAAGATTACTTTCTTGATCTTAAGAGGAATAGACATAAGGAATTTGAAAACATTTGCAATGGCCTGAGATACCTTTTTGAGCCATTCGGTATTTGCAATGCCTTCCTGCATCTCATCCAAGCCACTAATAAATTTTTCTTTATCATGCTCAAAAATACCCATTAAGGCGGTCATTGCACCAGGTACGCCCTTTGATATTGGATAAAGAAGGTTATCATCAATAAACTTCCCTACTTCTTTAAAAATAGGACCAACAACAGAGGCAAGTTTATTGAACATGCCAAGCAGGCCCTCTGTAGCAAGTGGTGCTTCTTCAAACAGATCGCCAATGCCACCACCGGCACCACCGCCACCGCCTCCTCCACCTCCGCCTCCGGAGGAAGAGTTATCCTGCATCTGGTTAAGTTCATCAAATGCAAGAAGAGTTTTCTTGAGTTCTTTATTAGCTCCTGCGGCTGCAGCTCCTACTCCACCGACTGCAGCTCCTACTCCGCCAAAGTTTTTCTTGGCTCTTAAGTAAGTAGATCTACCACCAAGCGCAGCGAATACCTGAGATAGTGCATCAGCTAATACAATGACATAACTGATAATCTGCATGATAACAGGCGATAACGTCTGAAGCAGGGATGCAAATGCTGCGCCAAGCTGGTTCTTCATCTGGTTGGCTGATGCGCTTAGATCCGCAAAGCAGGAAGCAAAACTGTTGCCGGTCTGATTCGCCCAGCTAACTACATTGCCGAGTGCCTGCTGTGCCATTTGTGCAAACTGTTGCACTGCCATCGCTGCCATATTTGCCAGGAACACCTTTGCCCCCATGCCTATCCTGCTGAAGCCTCCGCTTGATTTAGTGGAGGCTGACTGTACTTTCGTAGAGGCCTGCTCCGCTTGTACTCCTAATTCTCCTAAAGCCTGCTTAAGAGCATCAAGGGAGTCATCAAGAGATAAGCCCTTTGACTTAATCTTAAGGAGTACCTCGCCAAGTTTCTCCAAAGAATATCCTGCGGATTCTGCAGCCTGAACCATTTCCGGACCGAGTGCGATCTGCACAGCCTCCATAGCCATCTCGATCTGTGAGGCGGTCTGTTTGGTGGCTGACTGCACCCGGTTCATCGCTGCCTGGTATTTGCTGTCATCCGCTTCTATTGTTACATATAAGCCTTCATTCATTTGAATCTTCCTCAAATCTGGCATTCCAATTGCTTGCAAATGCCATGAAGTTGTTAATTGATTTTTCTGCTATTGCATTCTGCCTTTGAATCTCCGCATCCTCTTTGTCCTTCTCCCCAAACAGTTCCGGATATAGAGCATGAAGCTCAGGGAACTCTACCTTTTCACCTAAGCCTCTTGCGATGGCATATATCATTAACTGAGCATGTTTGTAGGAATTGATTGCCTGCATCTTGGCTGAGTCCCTCTGGCGGATGTTGGCAGCCAGCATGTAACGCTTAGCCTCTCCAAAATCAAGCTCCCAAAAGTCCTCCTCCATCAGCCCGGCAATCAGGCACCAGTTGCGGAGAGTGAAGATATAACCAGTTAAAAGAGCAGAGGGGTCATTCTCCTCTGCTCCGGTTAGTTTTTTGCTTCTGCTTCCAGTTCTTTCTCTTCATCAGATTTAGGAATTAATCCGGAAGCCTCATAGATACCAATAAGCACATTCATCAGCTCAGGATAGCTGTGCTCTTCAAGGTATTCATCTAAGATGTCCAGAACATTCTCATAGCGGATGCCATGCTCATACTTCTGCATGCTTGCATGGATCAGGAGCGCACACACCTCTAAAGATGGAATCTGGTTGTATTTTTCTCCAAATAACATCAGCAGAGTTTTGCCCAGCTTCTTCTCTACATCCACAATATCTCGGGTTCTCAGTTTCAATTTGTATGTTCTGTCATTTACAGTAAATTCGTAATACATATCTTTCTCCTTTTTAAGTGGGAGGAAGGGAGGAGAAAGCATAAGTAAAACCTTCCTCCCCTCCAATACCTTCAGCCTCACGCCCAGGTGATAGCTGTGGTTGGTGTGATGTTAAGAGTATCTGTCAGAGCCTCATTGATGCCTTTGCCATTGAACTGTACAGAAGGCTCACCCTTCCATGTAGCAGTTGTGTCAATTGCATCATTTTCACCATCTGTGATGGACAGCTTCCAGAACATTTCTCCGGTCCATGCAGCCATCGTTGTGAACTGCGTTGCGTCATGGAGAAATGTGAATGAGATGCTGTCGCCATAGTTCTCGATGCCGTTGCGATATACATGTGCAGCATCATCGAAAGTGGTGACTTCAACAGAGTCCTTGTTTCCGCCCATATCCGGGAACTCCTGAAGGCCTACAAGGTCAGTGTAGGAGCTTCCGTCAGAGCTGTAAGAGAGCTTCATGCCCTTTGTGATTTTTCCTGCCATTTATTATTCTCCTTGTTCGTATTGTTCTTTCGCCAGCGCCTCATAAAGATTCAGCTTGCATATCTGGTCATCCACAACCATTTCATCACCTGAAACTCTGTGGAAGCCAAGTTTCCGCATGGCCAGATCTGCTTGAAGCGCATAGGTTTCTGCATCTGCTTTGCTATTCGCCCAAACCTTTACCATAAACTGTATGTAACTGTAGCCAATGCCGGTAGTCTCCATGCTCCATGCTGCATCATAGTTGCTGTACTCCTGATAAGTGATAGCCGGGAGCGGAATGGATCCATCCGCAAAGAGTTCATAATAAGCAGGAAGCACCTGATCAAGCGCTTCCTTTACTTCTTTGTTGTAATCAATCATTTCAAACCTCTGAAATAGTTCCTGAAGATTTCCAATACCTTTGTACGGTTCTGAGTCAGTGCCGGATGCATGAATGGTCTTGGCTTCATACCCTTAACGGATTTTGCAAAGTGTTCGCCATCTCTGTCTGTCCAATGGAGCACCTTTGCATGTCTTGGGTATATCCTTGCCCCTGCAGGGCCAAATAAACCAGTGCCATACTCAACATAAGGCGCATAGTAGACATTGGTGCCTATATCCACCTTATTGTCATTGATGGTATAGAGGATGGAGTTCCTTAGTTCTCCATTTCCTCCCATTCCCCATCCGGTCACATTCTTTTTCGCTTCCCCTTCCACCAGAGCACCGGCTCTGCCTAAGGGAATGCTTAGGTCTGCATTCTTCATCTGATCAATAGTCAGATTAAGCTGCTCAAGGCCTATCACAAACTTACTCATGCTCTCCGCCTCATGAATACCTGGTTATATCTTTCCCCCGGCTGTACATGAAGTACTTCATAAGTCTCTCCGGAGGAAAGCATAATCCGGTTGTTAATGGAAACCTCAGCCTTAGTGAGTCCAATGATCTCCACATCCTCAAAGCGAGGATCATCTACATTGGCATTGCTGTATGGCTTGATCACCATGTCAATGAAGTCCTTTGCCGGAGCGATCTGCTTCTGTCCGTAACTGTCCAACTCACTGGAGAACGACTGGAGAGTTACAGCTACCATTTCACGATTGAGCATTTTTAATGACCCTAATCTTTCTGTGGGATTTCAGAAGCCTATCAATATCAGCAGGGTAGTCAGCGGTATAAGAATAACTTACTCCGCTGTAGTTCTCTGCTGTAAGTCCCTCGGATCCAAGAGTGTTGTATCTCCAGATCACCATCTTCTGGATCAGGACATCATCTTCAAGGTTTTCGTCATGGGTAATGGTCTGAGCATTTGTCTGCTCATTGGTAATAAGCAATGACAGCAGATCATCTTTGCTGGTATCGCTGATACCTAATTCTGTTTTGATGTTATCTAAGATTGCCATTGCCTACCTCCTGAATTATGCGCTTGGTGCGAGTTTAACAACTTTTGTTGCATCCGTAAGAGCAACAACATTGCACTGACGGATGAAAAGGCTGTTCTTTCTGGTGTCAGCATCTCTTTCCTGCTCTACTTCAACACCTCTCTTAATAAAGTTCGTGACAGCTTCTCTGTTCGCAATGAACATTGTGCTGGCCGGAACTGCTTTGGTGATGAAGAGCGGAAGGCCTACTACAGAACCGATGTAACCGGTCTTAGCAAATGCCTCTACATATTTGAGATCCTGGCCTAAGCCTTTGCGGAGATATGCCTGAGCGGATGGGTTAGCAAGGATGAAGAAGCCTTCTTCCTGCTCAACATTCAGCTTGCCGATTGCATCAACGATTGCGTTGAATACATAGCTGCTGGAAGTTGTGGAGAAGTCACATGCCTGGGTAAGAGTAGCTGTGCCAAACTCTGTAACTGCTTCTGCTGCGATCTGGTTAACCATCTTGTCTGCCATGCCTCTCATGATGACATCAACGATGAACGGATCCTTCATAGCTTCTTCGTCATAGTACACACCTTTGCCCTGAAGGACCTTTACTGTGTACGGAGCGGAATCAAAACTTCCCTCGATTACGGAAGTGTTGCCAACTCCCTGATTCAGACGCTCTACGTTACCGGAAGCGGTATAAGTGTGGATCTCTTTGACCATGCCTGCAGCTTCTGTCAGAGAATAGTCAGTTGTGAAGAACTGAGCCATGTCTAACTTAGTTGTAAGCATGTCAGCCATTTTGTTTTCGATTACCTTGTTAGCATAAACTGTATTTGCCATTTTCTCTTTTATCCTTTCGTAAGTTGATTGTAGAGTTCTGGGTTAGTCCTATACAGCTCTGCCTGCTCTGCAAGTGACATCTTGCGGAACTGCTCTCTGTTGATGGCTTCATCCGGAGGGAGATTCTTCTTAGGAATGTTGGTTCCCAGTCTCTTCTCTACCTCTGCCTTAACAGATGACTTAAATGCCTTATCAAGTAGTTTGATGTTGGCATTCATTGTCTCGGCATCCTCAGCCACTACAAAGTCAACGAGCTGAAGGCTTAAGCCCTTCTCTTCTAAGATTTTAGCTGCTTCATTTTTGTTCTCTGCCAATGCGAGGGCTCTTTCTTTCTCAACAATGGCCTTCTCCCTCTGCTCAAGTTCGTATTCGTACTTCTGCTGGGAGTTCATTGCTGCGAGTTTCTCAGCCTCTTTCACTTTGGCCTTGTTCTTTTCCTCTGCCTTCTTTAAAGCAGATGTTACTCTTCGGTCAGTCTCTGCCTGAAGCAATGCATCAACCTCTGCCTGCGAGTAAGTCTTGGTGTCCTGACCCTCTTCTAATTCCTGAGTTTCAAGCGCTTTGTTTTCTTCCATATTCTTTTTTCCTTTCTGAGTTCAGATCTCTCTGCCCTCTGCTGAGTTCTCCTAAGAGCCCTCGAATATATACGCATTAAAAAAGGGCTTACAGCCCTTCAATAACCGGAATGATCGTGCATCTGCAGTTTGGGTGGATTGGCGGACAATTCACTCCAAAGGCTGCCATGCTTATTTTGTAAGGCGATTCATCAGAGATCCGCTTGCATTCCATGCACTCCCTCTCCGGATGCTTTCCGGATCCGGGCCAGTCCTCTGTGTCCTCTACCTCATAGTATTCTATGCCTGCCTGGCGGTATCTGTCTAAGGCTGCCTTGTTATGGCAGTAACTCAGCTCGGTCCGCACAAGCCTCTCAGCAACATAGTTGCCTTTCAAGTTAAAGTCTTTGGTGAGCTTATCCCTCAATGGTCTAACACCGGTTCCGTTTGCTATGGCATCAAAAAGCCCCTGCTGTAAGTCATTCAGCAGAAGCCCTTTGTTATTCCACAGCCTATCTGACCAGTTGCGCCCATCAGAGCACCATACCATGTTGATAGCTCTCTCTGCTTCTATCTCATTGAAGAAGTCAATTAAGCCAAACTCATTGCTGACCATCTCTTGAGTTTTCTTGTACATGTCCATCAGCACCGGCTCAATTAACTTGATCTCTTTATTGCCTAAGGCGGTCATGCGTTTCTGCATGGAAGATAGCAGCTTATAGTAGCGGTTGTATCTGTAAAGGTCATTCACATGAAGCTTGCCATCTACAGAATCATTGATGATGTCCTGATATACTTCCATCATCTCCTTGATGATCTGCTCCGCTGTGATGTTGTAGATCTTCATGAGATCTTCTGCTACCATTGCCAGCTCTTTATCATACAGCTCTATGATCTCCCTGGCATATCTGTCTCTCCAGTACTTATTCCTCTTCAGTGCCATCCTCTACCTCCTCTGCAGGGGAAGCAAATGTATAAACCTCTAAGTTCTCCAGCTTCTGCCTCTTGATCTCTTCCATCTCTTCTTCAACATCCGTAATGAACGGAAGCTGTGCAAGAAGTGTTCTGTCAGAAACAAGGCCCCGGAGCTGATTGATCTCACTTGCAATGTCACTGGTGTTAATCGGCAGATTTCTGGTAAAGGTAATGCTGACATCCCTCCAGAGCGCTTCTGAGTCCATGAGTGTTTCAGCTAAGAGTTCTATGCGCCTCTGCAGGGCCTTCTTAAAGTTATTTAGAATGGAGGCAGTGTTGTTCTCCAGGGCCATGCATCTATATCTGATTGCTATGCCGGAACTTGTGCCAAAGTTCTCACTGGCAAAGTTAGGGCAGGCACTCATTTCTCTGATCTTCTCCTCTACCGCATCCATGAGGTGCTCGATCTCTGTGGAGGAGGTGTTCTTAACCAGATATTCAGCAGAGGCATCCGCATCTAACATGAGGGTTCTGTATGCCTTCATGTTCTCCAGATCTTCGCCATCTGCTACCGCTCCCTTAAGAACTAAGTACGCATCACAGAATGCATCCCAATCATCAATGCTGTCGCTGATCAGGGAGTTGTATGCATCCTGAAGGGAGAAGATGGTATCTGCAATGCCTTCCTCTTCCGCATTCAGGGAGAAGAATGTGATAGGCACCTGAAGGAATCCATGCAGTTCCTGAGATACAAACTGGAATGACTGAAAGCCCTCAGCGCTTTTGTATCTGGTTACATAGCGGTCATCATAGACCTCTGCCATGTATGTCTCGTTAAGAGATGCCCCAATGTTCTCCTGCCACAGCCGGATCGCATAGATCAGGTTGCCATCTAAGGTATCGTCATATACCGGGATGGTTCCCATGCTGTCGAGTACCTTGAAGCGCTCATTCTTATCTTCATCCAGGTAGCAGATCTCTGCAGCCCTGCCATAGATCAGGCCATTCCGGAAGAGCTCTGCATCTTCATCGGCTACATCGTTGTACTTCAGGATCTCCTCCAGATGCTCAAAGCCTTCATCATCTGAGGAATAAGTAACCGGAACACCAACCGCATAGCCTTCATAGGTGTTGACAATGTTCTTAACAAAGTTACACACAATGTTGTTGCATGGGCGGTTAGGATCCTCGCTTACCTTCTGCAGGATCTTCTGCTGTCCAATGTAGTAGTTATATCTCTTTTTCATGGATGGTCTGCAGTTTGTTAGGAATGAGCTGACAATATCGCCCAACTGCAGTGTTGTGATAGGTTCATCTTTACGCAAATAAAACTGGATCATAATCCCAATACTCCTTTGTCAAAGGTCCTTAGTTTGCTTCTTGTGTATATATCTGAATAGGCATAGCCCAGAGCATCAAGGCTGTGGCTATACTCATGTGTCGTGTTGTCTGTATATTCCCCGGTCTTGCGGTCCTTAACATAACTGAAGTTCTCCAGCTCCATAATCACATTGGTACATCTGGGATGTACTATGATCTCATGGTTCTGGAGGAACATTATCCTCGCCTCTACTGAGTTAGGACCCTTCACGCAAGGAACCGCATTGATGTACTGGCGCTTGAAGAAGTCTATTGTCCTCGGCTCTGCTGCATCGCACTGGATCTTACTCTTCTCCATGTGCATCCGCCTGATCGCCTCTGCCAGTTCATCTAATGTCTGCCCGGTCTTGTAGAACTCATTGCTCACATAGATGCGCTTGTGCTCTTCATCATAGAGACTGTCCACTATAGCTGATGGATCCTGATAACCAAAGTCCATACCGCATCTTCTGCGGAAGGTCTTAGCCAGTTCCATTTCATCGAACTCTTCCACCTTCCAGTTCTTGAACACAAGGCCGTCTGTGTTTACTCCCCATTCACCATCGCAATAGATCCGGGCCTTCTGTGGATTCCTTACCCTGAGCTCTTCCAGAGAAGCAATGTAAACATCATCAAGGAATGGGTTGTCCTTGTATGTGGAATGAATGCAAATGGATCCAGCCGGAGGATCACTCCACAGCTCATAGAGGTAAGAGTTCCGGCTGATCGGATTCCATGCCAGGATAATCTGCTGCTCATGTCCGCCTCTAAGTCTGAGGTTAATCTGGTCTATGATCTCCTTAGGAACCTCATAAGCCTCTTCCACAAAGATGGCATCCATAGTCGCAATGGAGAGGAGCTTCTCTTCATCATCCAAACCAATAAAGATAAACTCTGAACTATTCGGCAGAGTGATTCGCATATCTGTCTCTCTGACATTGCAGTATTGCTTAATCTTCCAGCTCTTAAGGATGTCCTTAAAGAGTGCAAAGCATGAGTTCCTCAGTGTTGTGCCATACCGCCTACAGACAGCGATCCGGGCGGAGGGGTGCATTAACGCCCGGACCAGTAACTTCTGGGTAATAAAAAAGCTCTTGCCTGAACCGGCAGAGCCCATATACATTTCCCATCTGTGTGAATAGTCTGTAAGATAAGGTCTAAACTTAGGCGCAAATAGTTTACTTGATAAACTCAGGTTAATCATCGTCAGTGATCCTTAGGTTTATCTCATTCGAGTTTATGTCGAACACATCCTTAGGTTTTTCGCCTATGGTGTCCCTTATCACTTCAAATGCCCGGATGTCTCCATCCATGCCCTTCTTCATGATTGCAGCTGAAAGTTTCTCCTGCACTTCCGGATCTGACAGCATCAGGAGGAGTTCTTCCTTCAAGGTTCTTCTTGCCCTTCTGGCTTCTCCTGAAGCCTTTCCGCCTTTAGCTCCTCTTTCCCTTGCTTCTTCCTTGCTTCGCACCGGTCTTAAGTTTTGAGTATTATTAGCCATAATTATCACCTAAATACAAAAAGAACCAGATGGGGTCTGATTCTCTTTGCGTACAACCTAAATATTAACAAGAAAGGAGGTGGTTCAACTAAAAGCAAGCAAAAAATTGAACTTTCTTCCAGTAGCATAATATCACACTCCTTACTGTAATTTACTGTAATAGTTCATCATCCTCCTTCTTCTCAAATCGTTTGCAGGCTCTTGATGATCTGTACTTGAAATGTGCAAGTGCAGAACAGTTCCACTGGAATGGACGATCAGGATGCAAGCAGGCAATCCCTATAATCTTTTCTTCTCCGCATAGCCACTTGCAGTCTCCACACTTGTTGTCTTCGATGTCATCAAACACGATTGGACACCACTTTGGTCTTTCTGTTTGCTCCACAGCCTGAAAACTATATTTATCTTCATTTGTCCTTGCCTGACAGTAATCCCACGCACCATTCTCTCCAAAGTGACAGCATGGACAATCAAGACAAGTCTTCGGTCTCCGTCCTCTAATCGTGAACATCATCTTCCTCCTTCTTGATGATCGTCTTTGTCTCCCACTCCATGCTCTTTGCTTCCAGTATTCCGGCGACAGTGATTGCGATCAGGAGCAGGATGACGGCAGCTATGATCACCGCTAACAATAACTCAATCATGTTCCATCTCCGCTCCGCAACTGCAACAATAGTCTGTTATTGTGTAGCAGTTATTCGGTTTCCCACAGCAAGAGCAGATGAAGTCTCCTGCACTGTAACCCTTGTCACCTCGCTCGATTGGCATCCAGATACCACGCTTACGCTCTGCGGATGGCAGTGCTTCTATACAATCTTTTATTTCTACAAGCGTAGGATTCCCAAAAGGCTTGTCAGCCCATAAATTTATTACTTCATCAATCGCATCCTGTCTGTTTATTAAATCACTCATCATCATCTTCACCCTCGCATTTCCGCTCCGCAGTTGGGACAGTAGTTGTATTTCCAAACACTTTGCATATCGCATACAGAACAAAACTGTCCTTTCATTGGTTTATAAATCCACTCCCCATGCTTACGCTCAATTACTTCTTCAAGTGCTTCGATTGCCATGTTTTGTGCCTTGCCAAGTTCCTCGTCTGTATAATCTGGATTAACTAACCTTGTCCAATTATGGTCGAGTATTTCCAATGCTTCATCCCTTGTCATCTTCTCTCTCCTCTCTTAGATCAGCCCCACAATAAGGGCAAAAAGAATATCCTTTATTCCCAACCGCAAACGAATAGTCTGTAGCAAGGACCCTGCATTCACACTCAGGACATTCCAGCACTGGAACAATATCAATTCTTTTGAGCCATTTATTTTTAACCGGCTGTCTATATGGATAAGGCTCATCATGTAGAATCACATCGGGAATCACATCGGCTGTCGGCTCATTTTCAACTATTGCATCAATAGCATCGTTCCATCCTCGCATATAGATTCGTGCTGAATCATTATTTAGTACTTTTTCAACATCATGGAATTTTTTATCTTTCAACTTATCCGCATCAATGTATCTGCTCATTTCGCCCTCCTTCTTGGTTTCCAAAGTAAGTCTTTTATTTTATATTTGCCTGCTGTCCCCGGAGTAACCTTCCTCATAATGCACCATTTGCAATTCAGATCTGAAATACAGAAGGCTTTGCACATGGCTCCTTTAACTCTGTTGAAGCTCTCCGCCTGGTAGTCACTCATTCTTGTTATCCTCCGCCCAACTTCTTACTAACTGCCAAATATCAAAGGTTTCCTTACCTCCAAAGCACAGCAGAAGGATTGCTCCTACCATGTTCATTGCACCATCGTGCCTTCCAAGATCATAAGCCTGCTGAATGGTTGTGACTTCATCTGCCTCATGCAATTCTTTCGCCTTTAAGAAATGGTATTGATAACTATCAGTTAAATGCTGCTTAAGTTGTAATTCATTTATCCTCATCTTCTATCCTCCTTATCTCTTCCCTATGAAGCTGATAGATCCGCTCCACAGAATAGTTCATTTTTTCTGCTATATCCTCAAACTTCATTGCATCCAGGTAATGAAACTCAAGTATGGCCTTTTTGCGTTCATCCTCAACACTTGCAATAATAGCCTCCACTTCATCCACCTTTGCATACAGCTCATTCAAGAGCTCAAGTTTTTTTGCCTCCTTCTCCCGGATCCTGAACACCAGCTTCTCAAATGGAGCCTCCTGCGATCTGTTGGAGGCCAGTCTCTCCTCATAACTGACCCCACTAACAGATTGTGCATCCAACTGGAGTTCCTCGATCTCCTTCTCCAGTCTCCTGATCCGGATCTTCAGGAAGCGGTATTCCCTTAAAAGGTTTCTCTGAGATATGCTCATTATTTCACTCCGCCAAAGTATTCCCTTTTACTTACAATTGATTCGATGTGACCATCTGCGAACTCAGGAGACATGCCCCTTACAATCTTAGTAGCCTCCTCAATTGAAGTAGCCACTACACTAAATGTTCTCCGCATCGCTCTGTGGTCATCCCACACAACTGCCTTGACCTGCCAAATGTACATTGTTTTCATGTTAATAACCTCCTACTTGTATAATTGTTCTTCTATTTCTTGCATTTCCGCTTCTGAGTAATCTCTTTCATCAAAATTCTTAAATTTATTTTTTGATTTGCTATTACTCTTAACTATCTTATCTATCCTATCCTTTCCTTTCTTATCCTTTCCTATCCTATCGTCTACTTTTGCTACATTTGTAGCATTTGTAGATTTTGTAGAATCTTGATACCTTGTGTTGACTGCCTCCCTGCGTTTTTCGCAAACATCGGCATAATGTTCCCTCTTTTCCTCAGAAAAATCGTTCAAGACATCAAATACTCCCTCTGCCTTAGGATAGGCGGATAGGTCATAGCTTGGTTCATCCCCGGCATCTATATCCAATAGATCTATGAGGACCATGCCTGCCTGCTTTGGGCCAAGCTTCTTGAGGGCCTTCCTCCAGGAATGAAAGAAAAGCATTGATTTCTTTGTTTTACTCGGCATACTTACTCAGCCCCTTCTGCACCCACTGGCGATATTCTCTCTCCAGTTCCGTTCTCTTCTGAACTACTGGCTTAGATGGTCTGAGATCCGGGTATTCCTCCTGCAGCTTCTGTCTGGATCTTCTGATGCTTTCAAACTTTGGAATCCCAAGCTCTGCCCGGTTCTCCATGACATCCCTGAAGGTCAGCTCTGCAAAAGGCACATTCTTAAATCTGCAAATGTCCCTGACAATGCACATGTATAAATGATCATCAGATGCTCTGCACTTCTTGTCTTTTCTGAGATAGTACTCAACTGTTTTGCTTACTCTTGGAAGGTTTTCCCTCATTGCTTGTTTCCTCCTATAATTTCTAAAAAAGTTTCAAAATCCAATACAACTCTCCACTTCTCATGGCTCTGCCTGAATACCACCAGAGGAACATCCTCCCCTGCATCCCTCTCTGCCTGCCGGATCCAGTCCATTAAGCGGATGTTTTCGCACCTTTTGACTTCTATGTGATAGCCAGGAAGGCCTACCACATCCGCTGCATCTTCGGTTGCTCCACAGTACTGTTGGGATCGTCTGGCATCAAATCCACGATTTTGTAGGATGTGCGCCACTTCAAGCTCTCCCCTTTTTCCTTTGTTCTTGCTATTCATTCGAATGGAAGGGCATCATCATCTGCTTCTGTAAAGCCTTCTTGTGGCGCTACTGTCTTGGCCTTACTTTCCACAAATTCCACATTATCCACATACACATCAGTAGTGTGTCTGCTGGATCCATCCATAGTCTGATAGCTTCCGGTTCTGATCTCGCCCTCAATGCATACCTTTGTGCCTTTCTTCAGGTAGTTATCAATAAACTCTTTCGTTTTTCCAAAGGCTACGCATCTTGGGAAGTCTGTGTTCTTCTCGCCTTCCTTCTTAAACTTGCGGTCTACCGCCAAGTTGAAGGCTGTTACTTTCTCCTTGCTGTCAGGGTCTGCAGTTAATCTGCCAATTAAAATCACTTTGTTCATTTTTCACCTCAAATATTCATCAATCTCATAATCCCACCAGGGCTCTTTTTCTATTGCTCGCTTCATTTCTCTTTCCGCTTCCGCTTTGCTCCTGAACTGGAGCGGAATGTTAATGGCTCCCTTTTTACCCGGAACTGTTCTCCATTCCCCGGAGCCATCTATCAGAAAGCGGTCATATAAGATTTCCCTGATATTTTCATTGCTTCTCCTCAGGATCCACATGGCTGTCACCTATCCAACTGCCTTACTAACTTGGCATACTGGGATGATGTGAGCTCATTCAGGGAGCGGACACCATAAGCGCTGCAGATCTTGCCAATGCGTTCATCAATTGGATCATTAGCCTTGACTGCGGAGATCATCGCCTCCAGTACATCGGCTTCTTCCTGGGTGATGCGTTCCTCTTTCTTCTGCTGTGTCATTGCATTGGCTACTTCCTCATAGGAAGCCACAGAAGTATCAATTCCAAAGCCTGCCATGCCTAATGCTCTGCCTACTGCAGATGTCTCGCAATTTTCAATGTAGCTTGTTTTGTTGATGAAAGAAGAGTTCTCTTTTTCGTATGCAGTGCCTTCGCCTAAAATGTGGCCATTGTTGTCAGTAACTGTGGCATGGAATACTGCTATCCCTCCCTCATTGCTGACTAATGCGGTCATGATTCCGCCATCCGGGTAAACCATGCGGAAGGCTTTAATCCTCTGGTTGACCTCTGCATAGTCCTTACCCTTGATGTCAGTGGTCCTGATCTGGGCATTGGCCTTTGCTAATTGTTCAAATGTTGCCATCAATTTCCTCCTATCTTGTCTAAATATGGCGCCTTACTATTTAAGGCATAGGTATCAAATTGGTATTTCCCTCTCTCACTGGTCCTCCGGCAGTACTTGTGAGCTTCATCAGATCTGGCGATCCTGCGGAGCTGGCTCTCACTCCATCCATCCCTCTTCAGCTCTGTAATGGTCTGCCAGCGCTTAGCCATCTTCATACCTCCGGGAAACAAAATCTAATGAGCCAATCTGTAAATGGTTAAAGTGATCTGTCTCGGTATGATCTGTGTGTAGCTCTTTCGCCATTTCAGGAACCGCATCGCCCATCATCATGATTGTTGTCCCATAGGAATCGAATTGAATATCATCAATGTCATAACAATCGAATGATTTAAGCCTTCTTAACTCCGCAATGGCTTTGTGGACATCTGTCACCCAAGTGTTAATGGTCTGGGCTTTATAATGGTCCACATATGCCCTCCTGCATCTGTTACAAGGAAATTTGTTAACATCCGTCTGAGTCCAGATGCAGTCCTTGCAAGATAATTCATTAGTCACTTCCTAACACCTCCTCAATGTGCCGGTCTACTCTGCTGATCGTTTCATTGCTTCGGGAGATGCTCAGCCTTACAAGGCAGAAAACCAAACCAATGACAACCAGTAGTATGACCAGGGCAAAATATAATAATTTCTTGTTCATTAGGTCCTCCTCACTCACAGTTCGTGAGTTTTAAAATCAAAAAAATATCTTATGTATGGGCTTTTTATAATAGTCAGAGATCCTGATCTTGATGTTATCTCTTGGAACCCTTTCGCCAAGCTCATACATAGAATATGTGGAAGGGCTTATTCCTAAGGCTTTAGCCACTTCCGCCTGCGTTCTGCTGCCTCTCAATTCCGTCAGCTTCTGGCCTATTTTTTTAGGATTCATCTCCATTTCTTTTTTCGTTTCCTCCTTTCTCTGTCACTCACGTTTCGTGTTGATAGTACTATACACCTTGCACAATTACTTGTCAACACGTTTCGTGAGTTTTTTTAATTGCATTTTTTCACGTTGCGTGAAATAATATAGTTGCTACATTGATTATGAGGAGGTATATCATGGCAGAGTTCAAAGATATGTTGAAATACTATAGACAGCTTCACGATCTTTCTCAGGCAGCGCTTGCTAAGGAGCTTGGTCTTGGTGCTTCTACTATCAGCATGTATGAAGTTGGACAGCGACAACCTGACTTTGAAACCGAGGAGAAAATAGCAGATTATTTTAATATAGATCTCAACACCCTCCGGGGAAAAGATACAGAGACTGAGAGTGAACTGGAAAAGTATGGAATCAAGCAAGTAAAGTTTAGAAAGATACCAGTACTGGGAGAGATTGCCTGCGGAGAGCCTATCATCACAAATGAAGAGGCTGAATATCTGACAATGGAGGATGCTCCGGATGCAGCCGATCTGGTCCTGATCGCAAAGGGTGACAGCATGATAAATGCCCGGATATTGGATGGTGATTATGTTTTTATCCATCAACAGCCGGATGTGGAAAATGGAGAGATAGCTGCAGTCATTATCAGAGATGAAGCAACACTAAAACGAGTCTACTATGACAAGAAGCATCAAACCATGACATTAAATGCAGAAAACCCTGCTTATGCTCCTATGGTTTATATGGGCGAGGAACTCAACCAGATCCGGATCATAGGCAAGGCCATTGCCTTCCAGAGCGCAGTAAGATAACTGTGAGGAGGTGGTTCTATGAAAAAATATCATAAATATCTGCAAGTGGGTTTTAGATCTGATGGTTCCCGGATCAGGAAGCACTTCTATGGATCCAGTCAGGCAGAACTTGATCAGAACATCCGGAACTACTTTATCCAGGCATCCAAAACTAAGAACCCTTCAGATATTACTTTTGGAGCCTATGCTAAGAAATGGCAGGAGATTTACAAAGCTAATAAAAGTGCAGCTACCAGAGAGATGTACTCTAATGCCTTGAAGAAGATGGATGCCATAGATCTGATGGAACTCCGGAAGATTACTAAGACTGATTGCCAGCAAGTGGTAAACCAATATGCAGGAAGAAGGACCGCAGAAGTCCTCAAAATGACCTTAAAACAGATTTTTAATACCGCCATAGATGATGGAATCATTTCATCTAATCCTGCAAGGAATTTAGAGCTCCTGAAACGCAAGGCGGAGGAAAAGAGAGCCTTCACAGATAGAGAGAAGGAAATGATAAGGGATGCGGACCTTCCTCCAATGGAGCGGATGTTTGTTAATATCCTCTTAACATTTGGATTAAGACCAGGGGAAGCTCTGGCTCTCACTCGCTCTGATCTGGATCTAAAGCGGAAAGTGCTACACATTACAAAAGCGGTAGAGTTTGATGGGAATAAGCCTAAACTCAAAGGAACTAAAACAGAAGTATGCAGGGACATTCCTATCCCGGAGCAACTACTTAAGTATATACTTACGTATATGGAGGATAACAAGAACATTCTCCTCTTCCATAAGCAGGATGGCACTTTAATGAGTAAGACATCGTACTACAAATTTTCACAGCGGATTTTAAAGGCCATAGGAATCCCAAACATAACTATGTACTACTTCCGCCATAATCGTGCCACAGAGCTGTATTATCTCTGCCAGAGGGGAATTATAAGTACAAAGAAAGCCGCAGCGCTTATGGGGCATTCTGAGCTTATATTCTTGCAGACTTACAGTCATATCCTGGAAGAAAATGAGAATACTGAAGAATTATACAAGGATTTAGCAATATAGGAGGGGATAACATGAGAGTATTAAGACTAATATTAGGGATTTTAGCCATGCTGTATGCATTAGGTCTGGCTTTTGCATCATTTGTTGGCAGTTTCTTTGATGCAATGCTCGACACCAATGTAATAGCAGATTTCATGCTTTACTTTATCATTTTGTACTTTGTGACCGGGCTGATCATGGTGGTTTGCAATAAATGGCAGGCCTTTGCCGGATGCATTGCAGCGCTTACTACCAGTTTTGCTGGAGTGGTCCTTACTCTACTATCAGAGCAATATGTTATGCAACAGTTCATCATCTTTGTGGTTCTGGCATGTGTCGCTGCCGCAGGCCTCTTTGTATGGGAATTTAAGAAGCAATAACTGAACCAAAACTGAACCAGTGAACCAGAATTGAACCAAAATTTTACTAAACTTTTACAAACTTTAACAAGTTTTAGAAGAGCAAAAAAATAAGCGGAAAGCCTAATATTTCAAGGTTTTCCGCTATTTTTAAGTCGTGAGCGTGCGGGGATTCGAACCCCGGACAACTTGATTAAAAGTCAAGTGCTCTTTCCTTTATTTTAGGGCTTTATTGGCATCAACTGAACCAAAACTGAACCAACGCATCAGTGGAGCACCACCTTCATTCTGATGCCATCAATAGGATCACCGATAACTCCGGCAAAGCCTTTATCCTCATCATGAATGTTGTGGTCAAAGGATGATACATACTCATACCACTTGCCGGATTTTCTTCCATGTGCCTGGTATAAGACTTCAACCTTTTTGTCATCGGTCCAGACTGTGAAGGCATCAATCGGCCTTGCATCTCCTGCAAAACCATTCTCTGTGTCATTCCAGTTGTAGCCGGTTACGGATGGCAGCCACTTTGGATCGCCATACCACTCTTCAGAGTCCCCTTCCCAAAGATGTGCCTGATAATGGATTTTAGCCCCATTTGAGAGCTTCATAGCAATACCAATAACATCAGAACCATAAATGCCTGCATAGTCACTGTCATTAATAACAACCGGAAGGATAGCCTTGTTCAGGTCTTCCTGGACACAATACTCGATATATGTACCGCTGACTGGATCCGCTCCACCACCAGTGTCGAGTCTCAGGATATACTGCCAATATCCCTGAGGAATTGGCTGAACACTGATTTCATTACCGGTTCCCCAGTCTCCTCTTTTGCCGTCATAGTTGTCATGGGCACCAACTGCATAATAGGAGCTCGTTGCCATCTCTACATGATGACCATTTTTAATAAGGATGTCTCCCCTCTTAACTCCATAATAATTGAAGGGCAGTTTCTTAAATCCAGCGGGATACAAGATAGTTCCCCAGCTCCAAGGTGTTCCATATTCTTCATTTGGTTCAAAAACACCTTTGATAAGCCCAACATGCTGAAGTGCTGCAGAGATCAGACCTCCGCAGTCATAATCTCCATGCTGGCCGAGATTATCATCAACAATGTTACTATATCCATGACTATTGTCTGCTGCGATTCCCTCCGCAAAGCGGACAGCATTCTCTAACTGTTGTGCTTTTGTCATTTCTTCTACTCCTTTTTGAGCCACTCAGGCTCTGCTATTTTGTTCTCCTCAACAAACTTGTTGAAGAGGGTTGTCATGTACCAGTTGCCATCCAGATCAGCAAAGTAGTGCTCTGCTACAATCATGATTTCTGATTCCTGACCAGGCTGATAACTATCCATCAAAAGAAGAAGCTGGGTCCGGACAATGTCCTTCTCCAGCTTATCCATCTGTTTTGATAGTCTGTTAAGTTCGTTGTTTCTGGTGTCATGCCTCTGGATCAGGAAGATCAGGAGAGTAACCAGGCTTCCTCCACCCAGAATGCAGCTTATAATGTCTAATGCCATTTACTATTCCTCTGTTTTAAAAGCTTTGATAGATGCCTCTTGTGTTTCAGCATTCTTCTGATACTGTGTCCCAAAGTAGAAACTCACGATCACAGTGAAGATGTTAAAGAACTGCGATGGAGTTATCATCTTGGTGACAAAGCCATAGATGAATGCCCCAACAAGTGCCAAAGTCATGATGGATTTCACATCAATGAGTTTTGTTATTTTGTCTTTCATGTTTGCTCCTATTTCCATTTGCCAATTACATGATAAGCAAGAGCTACGCTCTGATTAGTAGAAAATGCTTGAGCTTTCGCAAGAGCATAAATAGCTGCTTGTGTTTGTGTGTTGTTTGACGACACATCTGAACGCTTGCACACCCAAGCTGGGTCTGCGGAACGACACATAGTTACCGTTTCGCTTGGAGCTTCGGTAAACGTAAACGGATAACTTGGTCTTGAAAGTCCAGAATAAATATATATCGGTGATGCCCATGAAACGCCGACACTCGATATGGTGTTTGTTTGCGAACCCCAACATTCTGCCTTACCACTCGCCCACTTTTCGTATGTCCATATACCGCTCGTCCCTGTTTCCACGACATAATCGGCAATTAGACCTAATTTATATTCAAGTTCTTTCACTCTTTGGAGTAAGTTCATAACTAAATTCTTAATCATGCAAAGCACCCCCTTTCAGAGAGTGCGTTGAGTAAATTAAGTATTACCCCCCCCACAAGAATTAGGCTAATATCTAACTTTTTCCCACTTGCCACATTGCCACGAAGCCCACCAAGCCATATATTACTATTGCTATAACTTGAGTTAATCGGATATTCTACGTCATTGCATGAAGCACACCCAAAACCATAGTGAACAGTAAATGGTGGATTAGATGGGGAAGATGGGTCAAGCCACAGATAAAGTCTTCCTGTATCAGTTGATGTGTTGGCTGTAACGTGTGCTACCGCAACTAAAAATCTGTCCCCAAATTGTGTATAGGTAAAAGGAATAGATTGATTACTCAAACGAGGACACATTATATTGAAAGTCCCGGTTTTCTGTTTTTCGTCTGTGTACTTCTTTGCACTCTGTTGTGCTTGCCCTATTTTGTAGGACAAGTTTTTAAATAAATTCTTAATATTCATTAGCTTGCACTCCCTATCAAATTCCAATGACTACTGTTCCATGATTCACCGCCTGTTATTGCGGTTTTGCACTCATAAACATTTGAGCCGTATTTTGCGAATTGCCCTACAAAATAGTCTGCGGTATTGTCATAAGTGGATGCCATCAGATTAGCCAACTCCAGGTAATCGTCTGTTGACAGAACACTGTCTGATAGTGTTACTGCGTTCCATTTCGTGCTATCCCATGTTCCGCTCGTTGGAGAAAGGCAGACATATATTTGTCCTTCGTAATTGCAAGGTTGTCCAACGATATAGGATGAAGCAACATCATACGGCTCTACCAATGTGTTCATGTTGCTGAACTCTGCAAACGTGCCAACAGATGTGCCGACTAAAAACCGCTCACTGTCTGTTGTGATCGCTGGCTCTCCGCTTACGATATTGCCGTAATTGGATTCCCAATTGGCATTTGTTCCTCTTCTAATTTGTATTGCCATCGTTATCTCCTTTTATGATGTCTGTAATTTTCCCAAAAGGATTAAGTTTCTTTTCTAA
>OCTX012181571.1_pt1 | contig 23236 bp, 15 predicted proteins | sample 1539691 | NCBI WGS metagenome assembly OCTX01 (sample SAMN02144231, study PRJEB22623) | gut metagenome | biome: sheep rumen | host: Ovis aries | place: New Zealand
CGTTGTCTACAAGCTTCCTCCGCAGGAAGATCCTTTGACCTACCCAAGGCGCGAGATAAAAGCGGTGATCGTGCAGGCATGAAGGCGGCGGGCGTGGTCGAACGCGCCCCAGAGATTCGAGGCCTCGTCGTGGGCGTCGTGCAGGACGACGGCTGATGCGTCGAGCTTTTGCGAAAGCCGGGCGGTGCGGCACATTTGCCGCACATCGTCCACGCAGATGTCGCGCAGCCGCGTCACGTTCGTTACCTTGCCCGCGACGCCCCGCCCCGTACCCTCGAAGAAAAGACAGAGATTCATCCTATGTAATTCCTATCGCGGCGGATTTGCCGCAACGCCACTCACCGTATCTCGAAAACAAATGTTCATCCCTGTCCATGCCAAGCGCGGCGGATTTACCGCGCCTGTTTCAGCGCCCGCCCGGAAACAGCCGCTTCGCAGCCCTACACAGATTCTAGCCGTGTAGATCGTGTAGAAAGCGTTGCCCCGCTCGACGCTAAACGACCCTACTCGACTCTGATGCTTAAGCCGCAAAGAACGCAAAGGTCGCAAAGGCAGACAAAACCGCAGCGAGCGGAAGCAAGGCAGACACTGCCAATGTCAATTTCAACATAAAGATAAAGCCCGAGCCATTTCGCTTCAGTCGGAAAAGCGGAATGAGTAGATATCCGCATCGGACAACTCGAACACTATGACAACCGGCCGACCAGCGAAGTCCGACAGTCTGCTGCCGCCGGCAAAATCCACTATCCTGTCAACCTTGTCGCCGAAGAGCTCCACGCTTTCGAGCGTGCCGCCAGACGAATCATGGATCTTCACAAACATCCGGCCGCGCGCGGACGTGGAGAAATTGACAAGCATCTTCGCACCGCAGAATACGATCGGCTTTGTAACAACCTTCTGACCTGCATAGGTGCCGTGGCGCGAAACGAACCCGTCCTGGCGCATGCGCCAGCGGATGAGGTTCTCGGCGAGGCCGCTCCAGTGCTGGTCGTAGGTGAAGATGGAAACCTCGTCGTCGCCGCCGAACGGCGCGGGCGTCTTGATGAGCTGGTAGGCAGGGTAGCCGTCGCCGTACACCCAGTTGCCGGGATTTTCTGGGCCAGGGCGCATGAACGCCTCGTCCTCGCGGTAGAAGCGCTGGCCGTCGCGCGAGAAGATGAAGATGCAGTCCGTGACCGTGAGCCCGTAGCGTGGATGGCCGCCGTGCGAACGGTCCATTCGCCACTTGCGTTTCTCGGGCGAGGGCAGCCGGTCGTAGTTCGGCGTCCACGCCTTGCGCTCCACGTAGCGCGAGGGGAAGCCCACGAAGATCGACGGCTCGCGGAAGTAGGGCTGGATCACGTTCGTGTAGAGCGGATAGTCTTCCGCGCCCTCGCCGAAGTCGAGAAGCTTCGGCGTTGACCAGTTCCGGAAGTCCTTCGAGACGCTGTGGCGCACGTCGCGGATGCCGTCGCTCACTCCGGGCTTGATGTCGTGGAAGGCGCGGAGATAGAGGTGGTATTCGCCGCGCGTGCCGTCCCAAAAGGCTACGTTGAGGGAATCGAACGCGCCGAGGCGCGTCATGAGCCATCCGCGTCGGAAGCGGATGCCGTCGGACGAGACGAGGCACCAGAGGTTCCGTTCGCACCTCTTGCCGTTCACGACGGAAGACTTCCAGAAATGCGCTCCGGCGCTTTCCGGAATCGGCGGCGCGCCGTCGGGCACCGGCTCGTACCCGCTCAGGCAGACGGCCTTGAAGCGCTCGTCGGCCGGGCAGCCCGGACGAGTATCCTTGAACACGAAGAAGTTGTCAAGATCCCAGCCAAAGCTCGACCTGTCAACGATGATGTTGTTGTCCTTCGACCCTCGGAACTCCGCGATGCCGAGGTTCGGCTTGACCCACGTGAGGCCGCCGTCGCGGCTCTCGGCGTAGCAGATGCGCACGCCGTCGGCGGAGAATCGCGTCTTCACGTCCTTCCAGCCGCACCCGATGGCGACGCCGTTGTAGTACATCCGCAGGAACTCGCCGCGCTCGTCGCGGTCCGGCACGATGCAGTGGAAGTCGCTCCCGTCGCCCTCCCAGGGCTTCTCGTGCGTCATCGCCACGCCCACGTACTCCGGCTGGTGCACGATGCGCGACGCGGTCGTCTTCTCCGTGTCCACAACGTAATCGTCCCACAGCACCTGAAGGCGGCTCCCGGCATCGATCGGCTTCGCCGCGCCGAAATCCAACCCGAGCGCCAGGCGCACCTTCTTCGCGTACGCCTGGCCCATCTGCATCATGCCCCAGTCGTTCGGATGGCAACCGTCGACGGTGTATTCGTCGTCGTCGATCTCGAGCTCGTCCTCGGTGATCCAGTGGAGCCGGCTCCATTCGGCGGGAGACTCCTTTTTCAGCTTCTCAAAGACGGCGTGGGCCTTGGCAACGCCGGGCGAAGGACGCCCCACGGCGCCGCCTCCGGGCGGGGCGAGGATGATCGGCACGCCAGGTCGCGCCGCGTGGAGGCGGCGGACGAACTTCTCGTAGCGCGCCTCCAACTGGCCCGTGGCATGCAGCACGTTGCCGAGGGGATCGATCACATAGCAGGACGCGTCGATGTCGGCGAGCATGTCGCAGACCTCCGGCTCCAGATGGGCGCTGCCGGAAAAGCCGAGGTTCACCACGGGGAAGTCGCCCTTCCGCCCCGCGATGGCGGTGAACGCCATGCCGGGACGCGACGCGCAGCCCCCTTGCGTGATGGACGACCCGTAGAACACGACCGGCTTCGTCACGCCGCTCGCCCGCGCGGAAAGCGGCTCGATCTTCTTCCCCTTGGCGACGCCGACCGCGAAATCCGAAAGTCCGTTGTAAAGCGGCAGGTAGATCCAGCACGGACGCCCCGGCGTCCACTTGACCGTGTAGATGTTCCCGGCCTGCTTGTCGGGATAGTTGCGGGGTGTAACGAAGCGCCAGTTGACGAACCGCCATCCTTTCTCCTTCGTCCATTCGTAGATGTCGAGTCCGCTTACGCCCGTGGCCGCCATGTGCGGAAACCCCAGCTTGGGGCTGGAGAGCGACCACCGCAGCGTGATCTCGTCCGCGTCCGTGACGAACCGGTAGCAGATGCCGGCGCTTTCGGACGCATGGCCGGCCACGCCGCTGTTGACAGGGGCGATCTTCGCGAGGTGCTTCTTGCCGATGCGCCAGTAGGGCGTCTGCGTGTCGGCGAAGGCGCGCCCCTCCTGCGGAAGATTCGCGCCGTCCGTCCACACAAGCTCGTTCGTGTTCGCGAGCGGCGCGCCGACGGCGACCTGCGCCGCCACAACCAGCACAACGCCCAATCCCAATCCGCATCTTGCCAACATCATCCTCACCTTCCTTCTAGTCAAAATGCCTTTCATGCCCCCTCGATTCCCGGGGTCCCTCGTTCACTCATCACTTGTAGAACCACTCCACAGGCACCTTGACAAGACGCAACAGATTGAGTCCCCTGGCGCAGTAGCCAAGCAGCACCGTGCCGTCGTCGAGCGGCTGGATCGCGATGTAGCAGAACCAGCCGGCCGGATCGCTCTCGATCAGCTTCACGTGGCTCCACGTGACGCCCTCGTCGCGGGAGATCGCGGCGGCGAGCGGCGAACGGTGTTCGGCTCCATGCTTATACTTGTTCAGCGCCATGCGCGACTGCGTGTCGTTCCACACCGCGAGCAGGTCGCCGGTGGAAGGCAACCGCTTGATGCTGGCAGGAGACGTCGGCGAGCGAAGCCATGTCGGCTGGGGCGGCGACCAGGTCTCGCCCCGGTCGGTCGATCGGCTCATGAACTGGCAGCCCGCGTTCGAGCGAATCCAGAGGAGGACGTTGCCGTCCCTCAGCTCCACCACGCCAGGCTCATGCGCGACATACCGGCGTCCGTTCGGCGCGTTGACCTGCAACTCGGATTTCCCGCGCCGCCAGGTCTTTCCGTTGTCGTCTGACGAGTAGGTGAGCACCTTGCCCAGCTCGTCAAACTTGCCATCCGGAGACCAGCTGTGCTTCGCGACGGCAAAGAGCAGTCGCCCGTCCTTCAGCTGGATCACGCGGTCGTTGTTGAGGACGAAGTAGGCGACCTCGTCCACGATGCACATCGTCGGCTCGCTCCACGTCTTGCCCTCGTCGAAGGAGCGACGCATGACGGGGCGGCAATCCTTGGTGCTGTTCTTGACGAGGTAGAACATCGCGATCTCACCGCTTTGGAGGCGAAGAAGGCTCACGCTCATCACGTTCATCCCGCCGTGGTTCTTGATGACGATCTCGTCCTTGTCCGTCCACGTGCGTCCCTTGTCGGACGAGTAGCGCGCGGCGATGTCGGCAGTGGCGTTGTCGTGGCTTGACTTTCCGTAGTAGCGGCTATACGCGAACATGATGCGTCCGTCCTTGAGCGGCATGAACGATCCTTCGCTGTTGCGCGGATTATCTGGTCCTGGCGGCAGCTCAAGTCCGATGTGGACGCCTGGCGCGGGCGCTGCGGAAACCGAAAATATGGTTGCGGCAGCAACCATGGTGCTTAATATAACGATTCTTCTCATTGCTATTTTCCTCCGTGTCTGTCAAATCAATTTCGCGTCGTCGCGGCGGAAGATTCCGAGCGCGGCGACCTTGGCGATGTAGGCGTCGTATTCAGCAGCGGTGAGCGGACGGCCAGCCGGACGGCGCGCGTCGCCGCAGTCGAGGCCGAGGTACTTCATCACGCTCTTGTGCGTGGAGAAGTTCCCCGCCTCGGAGAAGAGAACCTCCACAAAGCGGCAGACATCGTCCTGAAGCCGACGTGCCTCAATGAAGCGTCCCTCGTCCGCAAGTCGACATATCTCCGCATGATGCTCCGGCATCTGGTTGTCCGTCGTGCCGATTACGCCGGAGAAGTGCCCGGATGAAAGCGCATAGAGTTCCTGTTCGTCCGCGCCGGCGAAGAAGATGGCCGGCTTCGAGAGCTTACGGCGGAGCGTGCCGAGCTCGAAGTAGTCGCGCCCGGTGTACTTCATGCCGTGGACGTTCTTCAGGTCGAAGAAACGCGCCGCCTGGTCGGGAACGAGCTTCCCGCCGACCGAGTAGACGAGAAACGGAAGGTCCGTCGCCTCAGATATCGCCTTGTAGTGATCGTATGCCGCATCTGGATTCTGTCCGAAGTAGACAGGCGCGACTGACGACACCCAGTCCATACCGGCTCGCGCCGCCGCCCTCGCGAGATTGCATGCATCGTCCGTATTGAGACAGCCGACGTGCGCAATGAGCTTCAAACGGCCCTTCGCCGCTTTTGCGGCACGCTCGTACACGCGCATGCGCTCCTCCATTGTGAGGAGGAATCCCTCGCCCGTCGAACCGGTGAGATACATGCCTGTCAACCCCTTCCCGACCGCATACTCCACAAGGTGCTCGATCATTTCCTCGTTGAGCTCGCCGGACTTGGATCCCTCGCGGAAGAACGGCGTGTACATGGCGCTGTATGCACCCGTCATGCCGTCGAATATCGCGCCGGACGGGCGGGCCAGTCCGCCGCCCTGCTTGGATTCCGCACCGACCGCACCAATGGCGGCAGCCGCCCCTACTGCGGCCATGCCTCCCATAAAGCCGCGTCTCGTCGTCTCTTCCATCAGTGATCCTCCTCGACTTTTACCTTTACGCAGATCTTCCGCAATGCATTCGTGACGGGTTGTCCGCCAAGTGTGCATGCCGGACGGTGTGCTCCGCTGGACGGGAAAAACAAGATGAATTCGCCCGGCCTTACCTTCAGCGGGGTTGTCTTGACGCGAAAAAGCGCATAATCGTCTTTCTCGTTGAACTCGACTCCGGACGGAAGCGCATCCAGCTTCTCGTACCCGATAGTCTCCTCTCCTCTGATCGGGACATGGATGTCGATATAGCGACGATGCACCTCAACCTGTCCATTCGGATCGTCAAAAGGATGCAGAACCGGTTCCGAGACGAATGCGAACACCCTGTCCCCGTCGATCTCGACTTTGCCTGTCGGCAGGGCATTCAGATCGTGTGTTCGCAGGAAATCAAAAGCCGTGGCGATGTTGCGGCTTTTCTTCAGAATGTCGCCAGGTGCCGCCAACACACCTTTGACATATGCCTCGCGGCAGCAAGGCGTCTTGCGGCAGCCGACAGCGAATACCACCGCTGCCGTTGCCGCAATCGCATAGAGAGATCTCGCAAATGAGTGTTTCATTGTCTGTAGTGTTTCATTGTCTGTAAAGAACTCTTGGTAGAACCAACTGTGAGGTATTTGTCCTTGCCTATCTCACGACCTTCCTGTGGTTCATGAATTCCCAGATGCGATCAAGATACGTATAGCTGCCCGTTCCCGGTGCGGCGGACGTCTGGAAGCAGTGGGGCCGCGTCGCCAATGTATGCACCTCGCCCTGGACGCCCATTCGCCTGAGCTGCTCCCACACCTTCACCGAAGCCATCGCCGAATAGCCGTCGGAGTCACCGTGGATGAACAGCACAGGACACGTATCCAGATCGAACGAGAAATCCGATACAAGCCTGTCGTCGTCCGTATTGCCTCCATTTGTGTTCACTCCGTCGACCCCATCCGTCAGTGCATAAGCGGGATAGAGCGCCACGGCCCACTGAACTTTGCATGGCAGTCTGTCTATATCGTCTATTGGAAGATATGTCCTGCGGCGCGAGGACGTTGCGCCCATGAGCGCGAGATGCCCGCCCGCCGATCCGCCCATGATTCCGATCCGTTCGGGATCAAGACCTTTCGCGACAGCCTTCGACCTGACGATGCGGACGGCGCGCTGCAGGTCCTGCCATGCAGAAATGTGCTTCGCCAGCCCTCCCGCCGGACGCGGTTCGCGGTATTTTAGAGTCACGACGGTCATCCCCTTGGCGTTCAAGTAGCGTCGTGCCGAAGTCACCGCCAAGCCCTCCGGGTCGTTCCTATGGTAGCCGCCGCCAGAAAAGATGATCTGCACGGCCGCCGTCTTCCTCTTCTTTGGAAAGTGCCACTCAATAAAGGGTGCGCACTGGCTGGTGAATCCCGGAGGCGTCTGGCCCAAAGGCCAAATCTCCTCCTTCTCGTAAAAGTCGCGCGCCTCGTCGCTGGCGAAGCGGGACATCAGATTGATTTCCCCGCCCAGACGACCGTCGTAGTTCATCTGGCGGATGAATTCGGCTACACGGAAGAACCAGTGGTCAAACGCTTCGCCCTCTTCGCCTTTCGCCATGTTACCGTGAAAGCCGTGCGGACGGTCGGCAAAAAGGTGAAGCTCTGCGGCCACCCCCATTTGCCGAATCTTTCGGTAGAGACGTGTCGAGCCGAGCGGTGAATATTCGTCGGCACCGCCTTGAAGAAAGCACATGGGACAAGTCTTCTCATCGAACTTGAGCTCTGGGACGATTGCAATGTCCTCTCCATCTCCATCCCGCGAGTTGGGAGTTCCCTGTCCGTCCGTCAGGACGTAGGCCGGCGCCTGGGGTATCGCGAAGGCGAGATTACACGGGATGCTGTCTATCTCGTCCACAGGTTCGTAAGCCGGAGTAAGCGAAGATGTCGCGACGAGGAGAACAGCTTTTGCGCCGGCCGAGATGCCGGTAGCACCGATCTTCTGTGGATCAAATCCTCGCCGGTCCGCCTCCGATCGGACGATGCGAACCGCCCGCTGCAAATCCGCCCAGGCGGACTGGTGGATTGGAAGACCGGCTGGACGCGGCGTGCGGTAGGTGACGTCCGCCACGGTGATGCCCGCGTTCAAAAGCCACTCAACGGCCGGGCGCATGCGCTCATGGTCGCAGCAGACGTCAAATGCCCCGCCAGAGACGGTGATGACGCAGAGATCGGTATTTCGGGAAGGTGCGGGTTTGTACCAATCGATGTAGGGACGGCGAAAGTCGGCAGGGTCGAAAGACAGAGAAGCCGTCTCTTCAGTCTTGGCTGCGACCTGGTGCGGCTGAACGAACGGCATCCGTCCTTCAGGCCATATGTATGTGCGTTCGTATGCGACGACTGGAGGATCGACGAATGCGGCGGCGATGGAGGAAAGGCCGTGCGAGTTGCTGCCTGAAGCGTTCTTGTTCTCCCATATCGTGCCAGTCGCCCTTGCCATCGGCAGGAAATACGCCTTCGCCTCGCGCTCGAGAACATCCCGGCGGCCCGTGCGGAGCAACATGTCGAAGCGCATGTAATACCCGAAAATAGAATTGGACGCGGGGAGCTCCGGGTGTATCTTTGCCGCGTCCCGCGACGGTCCGCACGATGTCACCAGTCGGTTCCACAGTTCGCGGTCCCTGTCAAAGTCGGCCACTCCGAAGAAGAACGCATAGTACTGGCACCCCTCCGTGCAGCCGTCGTCAAGGTCGCAGTCTCGAAACCACCTGCCGTTCCAGCTTTTTTCGCGGACCAGTCTCCGGACTTCGGCGGCGCGTCTCGCATACGCCGCATCCCCGCACAGCGCGGACAGTGCGTCGAGCATGCCGGCATATTGCATGTTCGACGGATAGTTGACGCCCTTCGTGTGCGCGGCCATCTCGCTCCATTCGAGAAACACCCAGCCCGGCAGGTTCTCCAAAAGCCCGTCCGCGTTAAGAAATGCTTCAAGATAGCGGGCAAATGAGACAAGCTTCGGGGTCAATGCGGCCACAGTGCGCGGATTGCCGCCTCGCTTTGCGTATTCAGCCGTCTGCATGACGAGCCACATGCCGAAATTCGGGATAAACTCGCCATTCGGGTGCTCCCCTGGATAGACCATCGGCAACGCACCGTCCGGAATGCCGTCGAACTTCGGGGCGAGCGCGTAGTTTTCGAGAAACACGTCTTCGACAAGAGTCGTCCCCGCAAGGAGGTAGGAGGCCCGGGCCGTGAAGAACGTGTCGCCGATCCAAGCGGCGCGTTCGCGGTCCGGGCAGTCCGTGAACACATCCACCGAGTTCTGCGCCAAGGTCTCCGCAGCCGCGTCATAAATCACCTTCAGCTCAGGGTCGACGCCCGAAAACCGGCGCTTGTATGGCAGCGGACTCTTGAACTCGCGCATCCAAACCTTCGCAACCTCGGCCTCTCCGCCGTCGGCGAACGTCTCGACAAACATCGCCGCGTTCGGATCGAAGGCCTCAAGCGTGTAGTCGCCGGGCTCGGCAATGTCCCAGAAAACCGCATAGCCACCGTCGTTGTCTATGCCGGAGAACGATGTACGCTCCATCTCCGACATGAAGGCAACCAGCCGGCAGGGGCTGACGACGCGCACCTCTAGGCCGAGGAATCCAGCCGTCACCTTGCCGCCGCGCCAGAGCGTAGTCGCGATGGAACCATCAGGATCGTCCACGTATCGCTGGATTTCGCCCTTGACGTCGACAATGAACTCTTCTGGCTTGTATCCCTTGTAGCCGTTTTTGCCGACAAGCGTTATCTCGCGTCCGACGACCGTCTTGACATGCGGATCATTGCGAAGACGGCGCACCTTCACTTTCCGAAACGACGAGTCTATAGAATAGTCGGGCTGGGGTACGCGCCGCGGAAGAAGTTTCACGCGCGGACGCTCCTCAAGCGATAGGCGCTCCTCGCTTCCTCCGCCGATGCGGTAGGCTTCCGCGAACAGCCTCTGATAGTCGAAGCGCGGGACTCTACGGACGCGCTCATGCGTATCGAAAGCGGCGAACCCGTCTCCCGCAGCGGACGTTGCGAGAAGCGTCCGTCCACCCACGGACAATTCGGCCTGGAGGAAGCTGGGGAACTCGCAGTATTCAAAGCTGTTTACGTTTGCACCCTGGACATCGATTTCGAGAAGATTCTCGCCTTCCTTCGCGCGCCCCGAGAGATCAAGGCAATCGACACGGAACGCGCCCTTCGGGCCGCGTGCTGGACCAAACGCCACGAATTCGCCGTTCAATCGGACTCGGTAGCAGGTTGATCCCGTCAGCGAAAGGATGCATGGCACACCGATAGGAGGGATGAACGAGCCCCTGAAACGGACCGTATCGTTCATCGTCTCCGCACGCCCGGCTGGCCAGACAGGAACCGCCTTGGCGAAAAAAGGCGGAACTGCGCAATCTGCGACTGCGTGAAATACGGTCAGCGCAACCCAGACGGACAAAAATGCGATACCGCGCATCATCCGGTCATGCCCCTTGTCGTTTGCACATCAGCGGCACAGAGGGAAATCCTTCCGGTCTGTCGTAGAGTTCGCAATGGCAGTCGCCGAGGTGCTTCACCTTGAAGCCGTTCGCCTTGTACTCCTCGTAGTTGAAGGCGTTCAGCTCGTCAATAGCAATCTGGTGGAACTTGTCGAAGTCCGGCCACCACTCCCAGCCGCTGCCGAAGTCGTTGTAGAGGAATGCGTCCGCGCACTGCTTGCCGAGCTCGGGCGTCACGTAGAACGCGCCCATCGCGAGGACGTTCACTCCGTTGCCGGTGATCGCGCGGAACGCGGCCGGCACGGACTCCACGACGCCCGCATGAACGCCAGGACACTTTGACGCCGCAATGTGGATGCCCATGCCCGTGCCGCAGAAGATGAGCGCGCGCTCGAACTCCTTCTCGGTGATCATCGAACCGACGCGAAGTCCGATGCGGTGGAACATCAGCTCCGTGTCGTTCGGATCGGAATCGGCCTTCACGCCGATGTCCGTCACCGTCCACCCCTTCTTCGCGAGGTATTCCTTGATCGCCTCCTTCAGCGGATAGCCCGCGAAGTCCGCTGCCATGAGAATCTGCTTTTCCTTTACCATCTTCATTCTTGGTTTCCTCCTTGTATTTGACAATAGATTCAGGTGCTATCGTGCGCACGCCATCCTCTCTCGCACATTGGATTGCCTATTTCGCGCTGTGTCCTCGTGTTTTTGGACAGGCGCGATCGTGAGGGTCCATTCGACCGGCCCCTTGGGGGAGAAGGAATACTTCTTCATCGGCATCGGCCCGCAGCTCGCGCCGCCGAGACCAGTCTGGCGGACGTCGAGGTTGAGCACAATCTCGTCGCGCGGCACGAGCGGGGTGCGCATCCGGCGCTGCCCGTTGATGTGGCGAGAGAAGGCAAGATCCTCCCAGCCGTAGTGCAGCGCCTGCACGAACAGTGGCTCGCTCGCCGAGAAGCGGACGCCACGTCCGTCGCTGTCGAAGAACTCCGCCCATCGGACGTCGCACTTCATTCCGCAGTCCTGCGGTCGGACGTAGTCCACGAACTGGTCCGTCACCGTCGACTCCCATATCCCGACAAAGCTCCCCGTCTTGCGGTCAACATAGTTCTCCCAAGGCCCCCTGCCGTACCACCGCATCCCCTCGAGCGAACGATCGAGCAAGAGAGTGAGTCCGAGACGCGGCAAAAGCTCACACTGGCGTCCGAACGGCGTCACCTTGTTCTTTATCGAAACCGAGCCGTCTGACAGAAACCGCCACTCGCACTCGTGCAAGAAGCCGCCGCCTTTCGCGCCGTCCACGGAAACCGATGTCCTGACCGTGTCGCCCACGACATCGATCCTCTCAGGATGGTAGCGGAGCTGAGTGAAGCCAGCACCCTCAACGCTCTTGCCACGATCGATCATCCAGCCGCCGAAAAACATGAATCGGTCGTTGTCGGTATAGGCCCGTACGCAAGTAAGATGCGGCCCCGCAAGAACGTCGTCTTCGTCCGCAAGCACCTTCACGCCATTCACGACGAGCAGCTTGAGCGTCCCAGTGCTTCGGCTGAACACGGCGCGGGTGCTTCCGCTCTCGACAGCCACCTCTCCCGCATCCTCCCTGACAGACAGCGCCGTCGCACTCTTCACCTCCGGCTTTCCCGCAGACGAGGCAAATGCGATCTGGTCGCGAGCGACAACATGGCCCTTCTTCGCCCAAGGCGCGTCCTTCTTAGTCGAAAACTCGAAGTTGACAAAAATCTCCTTGTCCTTCCCGAGCGTCGCAAGCGCGGCGTCCAATGCTGGAATAGACAGCGCACCATTTGCAAGCGGCGCTATGGACGGTACCACGAACTCTCCCTCGCCCACCTTCTCGCCGTCGGCAAGCAAAGTCCAGCGGCCGTCAAACTGAGCGGCATCGGTAAAGCAGAACCTGTTCTCAAGAACAAACCCCGTTCCCTCGGCACTCGCTTCGCTCGGCGTGTTTGCTTCCCCATGGGTCGCAAACCCCCGCAAGGGGCGGTTACGTTCCCCGTTCCCCGTTACCCTTTCCACGACGAGATTTCTGTAGACATGCCCCACCTCGACGAGTTTCGGCGAAACGTTGCGAAATGCATCGACTATGCCGTTGCAGCAGAAAGGCCCGTCGTTCGGAGCGTCGTCGAAATCTCCACCGTAGGCGAGAAACTTCTCGCTCCGCCCAGTCTTCGGGTCGATGCGACCAGTCTTCTTCCACACGGCCTGATCCACCCAGTCCCAGATGCACCCGCCCATGAGCGAGGGATAGGAGTAGACGACATCCCAGTAGTCCTGCAGGTTGCCGACGGCATTGCCCATCGCGTGCGCGTATTCGCACATGAACAGCGGCTTCCCGAATGACTGGCGGTTAAGCGGCCGCGACTCGTTGTCGTCAATCCACTCGCCGCCGCGCGGCTTGTCGCCGACCTTGCCTCGCCGTTCCATCCATTCGACACTCGGATACATGTAGCTGTCGACATCAACGTCGGGATTGCCCTGCTGCCAATGCACTGGGCGCGAAGCGTCGACCTTCTTGACTGCGGACATGGCGGCGCGGAAGCAATCGCCGTGGCCTGTTTCGTTGCCCAGGGACCATAGCGTTACGGATGGGTTGTTTCGATAGAATACCGCCTGGCGCTCGTTGCGCTCCACAATGGAATGTTCCCACTCCTTGAAACGGCCAAGACTCTTCTCGCCATAGCCAGGCTCGTGCCCCTCGACATTGGCTTCCGCGACAACATAGACGCCGTATCGGTCGCATAGATCGTACCAAAGACGGTGATCGGGGTAATGGCATGTGCGAACGGTGTCTATATTGTACTTCTTGAAAAGCGTGATATCGGTGATCATGTCAGACAGCGACACAGTGCGTCCGTTGTCGGGGTTCGTCTCGTGGCGGTTGACGCCCTTGAACTTCACGGGCATACCGTTTACGTAAAAAGTGTTGCCGACTATCTTCTGCTCCTTGAAGCCAACCTTCTTCGCGCGGATGTCGCCGCCCTTCTTCACGACAAGCGTGTAGAGATAGGGGTCTTCGGCGCTCCACAGATGGACAGAAGAGAGTTGGGTAGTTGGGTGGTTAGGTGGTTCAGTGGTTGAGTGGCTTGAAAGAGTTGCCATAGGATTCTTGTCTGCGTCGTAAAGCGTTGCGGCCCACTCGCCATCAATACCTTCTATCGAAATGGAGGCCTCTTTGCACTTTCCACTTTCCACTTTCAACTTTTCACTTACCTTGAAGTCCCAAATACCATCCTTTGGCATAGACCAGAGCGTAACATCGCGGAAGATGCCCGAATATCGGAACATATCCTGGTCTTCGAGGTAGCTACCGTCACACCACTTAAACACCTGAACCGCAAGAGTATTTTCCGTGTTTTCCGTGCCTTCCGTGGTTATATAATCCGTAACATCAAACTCACTCGGCAACTTCGAATCCTCGGCATAACCGACCTTCTTGCCGTTGACCCAGACATAAAACGCGGAGCCAACGCCCTCGAAGCGAAGAATCACCCTGCGACCCTTCCACGTCTCTGGCACAGTGAAAGTGCGTCGATAGCTGGAGACAGGGTTGTAGTCGTGGGTCCCGGAGTCGCGGTCAAGTATCTTTGCGAAATCTTTGTCCGCAGGATTCGACGCATCCTTGTGCGGATAGCGCACGTTCGTATAGACAGGAACTCCGTATCCGCGCATCTCAACACAACTCGGAACATCTATCGTCGCCCAGCCGCTGTCATCGAAATCCGCATTCCAGAAATCGAGAGGACGCCGCGCAGGGTCGCCGACCCACTTGAACTTCCATTCGCCATCAAGCGAAAGCGCATACGGACTCACCGGCTCGATTGCGTCCGAGAACGCTGCCTGTTCGTCCGCAAGCGGAATCGTGTAGGTCCTCGCCTGTAGGCGGTTTATAGAATTTACCGCCGGATTCTCCCAGTCATTGACCTCCGCAGCAAATATGCCGCCGACAGCCAGACCCATCGTCATAGCAAGCAACAGCTTCATCTTGATCCTATTCCTCATTTTGCGCTTTCTATCAACTCCGCAATCTCGTTGCGCCAGAGGTAGATGACTTCGGGATTGACCGAGAATTCCTTGCCGTTGCGAGCAAGCTCGTCTGGCACAGCCAGCGCAGACTTGGCGCGTTGCAGCCACCCAGCGCTTTCCACTTTAACCTTTCCACTTTCCACTTCATTGAGCTTTTGCTCAAGGAGCTTCACGTACCACAGGTCTTCAAGCCCGTCGCGGAAGTTTTCGAGGCGAAGCGTCGGGATCGGCATCAAGTCCGGGCCGCCGCAATAAGTCCATTGTCCATCGCCGTCCCACTGGTCGAACGTCCGCGGACGCCAATCAATCCAAGGACCGCTCGTCACAGGCTTGTCGCCCGTCCAGGCAGCCGTCTCCCAATAGAGAAAGCCGTCGGGCTTGCACTTCTGCGTGAGCGCACCCATTAGGACGCGCAGCTGGCAGGGCGGATCTTCGAGGATGGCGTTGACCCACGGCGCGTTCGGCCAATTGCAGATATACCACCAGACTTTACGCCCTTCCTCCCGCGCCTTCTTGACGATTTCGGGGTAGTAGCGGTTGACGACTGCAATTGACGCGTCAAGACATGAAAGCGGCGAGCCGTCAGTGCCACGCTTGAAGTCCTGTGCCGACGAGACGATCGGCACGTCGTGGAACTCCTCCTTCATGATTTTGACCGCCTGTGCTATGCCCTTGTGGTATTGCGGTTTCTGCTCGCTGCACCCGCCGAAGATAGCGTAATCCAAGAGCCCCAGTTCCTTCGCCTTCTCGTAGCGGGCGCGGTAAAGGGGCATGTAGCCCTTTCTGAATGCTTCCTCGTTGTCATAGTCAACGCGCCACCAGAAGCAGAGGTTGAATAATCCAAGTCGCCCTTGCTCCTTGAGACGGAGCAGCATGTCCCAGTGTGGCTCGACCTTGGCGTTTGTGTAGTATGTGCCCATCGTGATGTAATAATCGGCAAGCCAGTCGCAGTAGGCCTCCTTGCGCGTCTTCCACGCAAAGTGGTAGTCGTCCGGCGGCAGTTTCTCGCCCTTCTTCATGCCGGGCTTGTTGGGAGCGAACGAGACGATCATTGGAAGAGGCGATGCCCGCCCCACGGAGAAGTCGTTGACATGGAGGTGAAGGACCCCCTTCTCCGCTTCTCGCCCCCCTACCATGATCTTGACGCGGCCGATATAGTCACCGGCGGGCTGGTTTGTCGGGCATGTCACGCGCACCCAGAAGGACTGGACATCCTCGCCGCTGATATCAGTCGACTTCTGGAAATCGAGTATCGCGTCAGGCCACCATCCAAGCGACGGCAGTTTCATAGCGGGGCGCACCTTGTAGGGCCACGGCGGCGTCTTCGTCTCTACGTAGCCGACGACCCCGACAGTGAAATTGGATGGGCTGAACGCCGAATCTTCCCCCATGTCCACCACAACGCTAACATCCTTCAAATCGCCGTCCGCAGGGGCGACGAGAACCTGAAAGCTCTCGCGCTCGCCGCGAGCAAGACGCACATAAATGTCGTGGATGGGCTTCCACGCGAATGCGGCGCGAGGGCGAATCGCCTCCATCGACGAAACATGGCCAGCAACGACATCGCCTTGACGGCACTCCTCGCGGAATCGCAAGTAGTCCGCGTGATGCGCCGCCGTGTCAAGCGGGTGAACGCGTGGCGCCTCTTCGACAACGGGCTTCGGCTCTCCCTTGTCGAGAAGAAGCGCCCGTGCGAGGGCGAAACGGCGCGGCTTGCGGTCATCGGTGCGCACGACGATGTTGGAGACTGCCGAAAGATCGACCGAGTTGCCAATCTCGCCAAGCCCAATAGTCACGGCTCGAAAACCATTTTGAGGGAGGTCGAAGCGCCGCAGTTCCTTCTTCGCGGCAACGCCCTTCTTGATTCCCGAGACAACTACATTGGCAATCGCCTCATCAGTCTCCGCACCCCAAATCTCAAGATAGAGCCGGTCGGCCGTCTTTGGCCACTGGGCAAGTTGGTTCGCAAATACGGATGCAACCTGCGGCGAGGAAGTTGTTTCGAATCCCTGTGGGGCCTCGTAGAGCGTTGTCGCGGCATTGGCGGCAACGCCACTAAAAGCCGATGCAATAATCAATGTCCGGCGCAAGAAGATTCTCATGGCTCGCTTTCCCTAATAAATAACGCCATTAGTCAATCGTCAGGCAAACGCGCATGCCATGCCCATATGACGAGCCGGCGTAATTGGCACTGTCATCATGAGTTGCAAACACATAGACGTTGAGATTCCCATCATTATAGTTGCATCCCTTGGAATGGTATTGCTTGTAGCCCTGTGCAGTCCATCCCGTGGGACCAATTGGATTTACATAAGTTTGGCCTTGCGTGATGGTCGTACCGCGATTGAGGCAGAGCTCCCAGATGTTGCCGAATATGCAGTAGAAGCCCCAGGCATTGGGCGAACACCGATCAACATAGAGAGTTCCGCTGTCTGCCTCCAACGAATTTCTGCCGTCGGTCAGAGTTTTACGAGAAGAGGCAATTCGCGTGGCGCCAGGATAGTAATCGGCGGTCGATCCAGCGCGCATGGCGTATTCCCATTGCCATTCTGTAGGAAGGTCGAACGGAAGCCCAGTACGGTCTTCAAGTCGCTTCAGAATCGGATCGTCGGAAACACCGGCTGCACCGCCACTCTTGGACACAGTCCGTGGCGGCCAATCGAACGGACAGGTTACACTACCATTACTCTTGATCGTTTTGCTGCGGGCGTTTGCGAGGTTGATTGCATCCATTGGCCGCGTCGCTCGACACGTCGCATTCGTGAAGTACGAGAAGTAACTCCCGTAAATGTTGTATGACTGCGCCTGGGTGAGCGGGAAAATCCCGAGATAGAAGTCGTTCGTCAAAGTGCAAGTGTGCGAGGGGTAGTAGTAGGACGCACCGCCTCCCTTGCCAAGCGTCATAGACCCAGCCTTTACGCGCTTGAGCCAGAGTTCGGTCGTCTTGCAGGGATCGTTCTCCCCGACAGTCATAGTTGGCGCGGTTGTAGTATAGCGGACTGGATATTTCGTCGCAGACGAGCCACCTGTGAGATCGACGACGAGATAGACAGGCGTTGTGTCAGAGTAGGGCGTAGCAGTGACGGAAACCTGAAGGTCTTCGGCACGAAAGTCGGGATAGTCCGCGCCGAGGTTCCAGACGAAGCGATTAGCGCCGGTAGCGGCAATCGGCTCGTTCTCGAAGGTCTTGGCGTAGATTGTCTTCGTGCCGTTGTCGTAGGTGGCGGTCATTTCCACGGCGAATGCCTCGCCTTCCGCCGCGTCGCCGATTGTGAAATCGACATCTACGAGACTGTTCCACGGCCAACGCTGGCGAGCCGAGACGTCAGTGACGGTGAGAGCGTTCGCGCTTGCAACCGTAAGCGCAAGCACGGCCGCAGTTGAAAGTTGAATACGGAGCGATGAGAGGTTCATGGGTGTTTCTCCTTAGTTGTTAAATGGTGGATGTGTTACTACCGAACAATCAGCTGAAATCCTATTGCCTTGAGGAAGCTGTCGGCGAAATACGGTTCGCCTATAGCGTCTTCAGAAGTGTCGAACGAGGCGAACAGAAGCCGCCAGCCGCCGTTTTTAGGACGCCAGGGATGAGTTCCTTCGGCATCTGCCTCTGCCGTGAACAGGACGTTGGTCACGGGCGAGGCGATGTCGACACCGCTGCCATCCTTCGTCTGGACGGCCAAGATTGACACGGACGCGGCGTTCGTCGCCCATGCCGTCGAATAGGTGAGGGCGACTGGGTTGCGGGTTGAGACCGCCTCCTGAAACGACTCTTCGCGCGTATCGGCAAAAGCCCCCTCGCCGGGAGAAGAAACCGCGCCGAAGGAGATGTCGCGGACGAGCGCTTCGCCTATCTCGACATCGTTCCCGTCATAGACGCGATGGATGAGACGAACACAGGGAGCGTCGCCGGACGAAAGAGCGAAAGAGTATGAGCCCTCTGCATCGGCTGCACAAGTCGTGACAACGGAGGTCGTGGCGTTGAACATTCCCGCGTGTTCGACCTTCTCGATGACGACATGGGAACCGGCATCCTTAACGCCGCCCCATGACGGACTGTAACCAACTTCTTTTGGCGCGACAGTGCGCACTTCGCCGCCTTCGCGGGCGTCGACTGCGATAGTTGAAGCTGCCGTGCCTGTGGCTGAATCGGCGTGCGCCGACAGAGCAAGCGCAGGCGAGAGCAGAGCAAGCGACGCAAGCCCCCGCAAGACGGCATTACCTGTTTTCATTGTGCATAGCCCTTTTTATTGCAGCCGGACGGTTTCGCATTGCGAGGCGGGAGTCTCCAGCAAACCCTACCTTGCGGCAAATGAGGCGACACTGCCCCTTTTGTTGGCAATATTATATCACACCAAGCCTCGGAAAAGATTTCCTTTAGGCAAATAAAAACATTCTCAATTGGAAACAGAGGGAGGATGCTGGACATGCCGATGCCAAGGGCTCGGACAACTATCAGACAGGTAGATAATTTGAGAACTCGGGAAGCCCATTTACGCCATAAGAGCCGTCAGCGGCAAAACATACACTCCGTCGGAACGCCTGTGCGCTATTCCATGCACGCCGACAACAACGGCCAGCGAACGCGGCGGATTGCGCACAAAGCGCGACGCGACAGAGAGAAGCCCCGCCGCCGCCTCATCGACATCCGCAGGATTGAGCTTGACCTCGAATCCACTCCACGATCCGTCGGAAAACTGCACGACGGCGTCAATCTCGCTACCACCATAGTCTTGATAATGGCAAAGCTTTGCGTCAAGACTTTCGGCGTAAATCTCAAGGTCTCTCAATGCCATGGACTCGAAGAGGAAACCGAACGTACGCATATCCCGCATCAATGATTTTGGCGAAGCGTCAAGAAGCGCCGCAGCGAGGGAAGGATCGCAGAATCTATGCTTTTTCGCCTGCTTGATTCTCTGCGGCGAACGGAGGAATGTGGAAAACGGAGAAACATCATTCGTCAAGAACAACCTCTTGAATGCATCAAGATAGGCGGCAACCGTATGTATGCCTAAGGATGAGTCGTCTATCTCTGCAATATCGTCCTTGATTGTCGACACCGAGACCGTAGTGGATTCATTCCTGGCCAGCGACTTCAAGCACTTCAGCACCTTTTCCGAATCTCGCTCAATGCCGTCAAGTCGGTTGATGTCTATCTTCACGATGTTGTCAATGTATTCACGTGGAATTGCCATCGCCTGTTCGATTGGCAAACCGATTGATCCCGGCCAGCCACCACGTACGACAAGTTCGACTATCCGCTCCACCGAGGGTGGTGGAACCGTCACAACACCGATGTCATTTCCGTCGCAAACGTCAGAGAGAGAGACTGCGCACGACGAATCTCCGCTTTCCTGAAGAGACATGGGATGCATCGCAATCGAGGCAATGCGTCCAGTGCCCGAATGCACCACCCCTTTCAGTTGCGGGGTTGAAGAACCAGTCAATATGAATCTGCCCTTCTCGCTGCGCTCGTCAGATTTGTAACGAACGGCATCCCAGATGGCAGGAACTTCCTGCCACTCGTCCACAAGATGAGGCGCATCTCCCTCAAGTGCTTTATTGACATCCAATCGCGCTATTTCCCGATTGGAGAAATTATTGGTAGGGTCTGCGAGCATGAACGCACTCTTGGAATGCATCGTGCTTGTCCATGTTTTACCACACCATTTGGGTCCTTCCACGGCAACTGCAGGAAATGTTGAGAGGAAGAAATCCAAACGCTTGTCTATCAATCGCGGCCTGTATTGACTTTTATCCATAAAACCTCTCCAAGTTTGGGATATTATAGCAAATATTGTTTGATATAGCAATCACAGTCAGATATTTTACCTTTTCACAGTCAGGTTTTTCGGTGTTTTACAGTCAAACTTTAGGATATCAGACAGTCAGATTTCTCACATCATCCATTCATAACAAAACACTCAGGCGTCACTGCGCGCCGCATTGGAAATTGAGATTTCGACTTTATAAACCCTTGTCTCGCCGGGGGCAAGGGGTCTCGGTTCGCACATAAGCGCCTCAAGACACCAGAACTTCCGCCAATCGTCGGACTCAAGCGTCTTCATGTCTGGCGTGGCCTCTTCGCCTGGATTCCATATCCACCAGGAATCGGCATAAGGCGCGTCGACTGCGTATCCGCGGCCGCGCTCCAGATCGCAAAAGACGTGCGCCTTGCCGTCCGCCGGAAATTTCGCGGTGTCGCCATTTGGACGCGGCAAAGCCCTTCCATCGACCGCGACTGACAAGGCGTTGGAAACGGCGAAGTAGGGATGGATGCCGAAAGCCGACTCGAATGGCTCGTCGCCCGTGTTTGTCTCGGACAGGGCAATTTCCATCGTCGAAGGACTGGTCATCGATATCTTCACCGTCAGACGAAATTTGTGCGGCCAGAGTTTCATGCTCTCGGCAGTTGACTCCGTGGTAAGCTCCACGCCGTCATTGCCGAGCCGTCGCACAAGCCGCCATTCCATGTAACGAACAAGACCGTGGATCGGCAGCCCTTCCCTGCGACCGAACCACGGCCAGCAAACGGGAATGCCACCATGAACCTCGCGCCCCCAAGGAGTCGACGCCGCCATGAAGAAAGCATCTTCCCCCCTTAACGCGGCTGGCCGCCAACTCGTAGTCTGAGCGCCGACGCGACTTACGGCAAGCGTTCCGTTTGTGGAGTGGCAAGCTACACCGCCATACGCCGCCAGCGCGAAGGACGCGATCACAGCGATCAGCGACATTTTTTCACCCAAGAAGGAGATCGAGGTCTTCCTGCGTCGGGGCGCGACCGTATTCGCTGATTTCGTAAGTCTCCATGTACTTCGGAACGCGCCGGCCGGGATAGCGCTCGCGCCAGGCGTCCGCGAAGCGCTCCGCGTCCGCGACTTTACGAAACGCCCAGTATTTGCGCAGATACGCATTGCGCTTCTCTATGTCGCTGCGGTCGCCAAGCGCCTTTACCTCGCCGGTCGTCCCCTTGTCCCACGGAAGCCAGTCGTAGAACTGCGACACCTGCGCGTCAAGTCCGTCGCACCACCTGTCCATGTATGCGTCGACGTCGAACATGACGTCAGGTTTCAGTTCGCGTGGATACGTAAAGAGGTCGCACATGTAGAGGACAACCGGCCTCAGGCGCATTGGCTTCGCTTCCTCGCACCAGTGCGGAACGCCGAGAAGATAGCCTGCGTCCATCACTGCCTGTCCTGTGGCGCGATGGTCGGCGTGGTAGTCGTTCGTGCGATGGGTGAAGATGAAGTCGGGCTCGTATTCGCGTATCTTCTTCGCCACGAGGCGGCGAACTTCGTCCGTCGGATAGAGGCCGCAGTCCGGATAGCCATAGATGTCGTAGCCGTCGAGTCCGAAACGGCGAGCCGCTTCCTCGGTCTCGGCGCGGCGCACCTTCGCTATTTCCGCCGGGGGCAATCTGTGGTGGCCCATGCTGCCGTCAGTCACCGAGACGAACTTGACCTTGAAGCCGCGTTCCACGAGACGGACAGTCGTGGCGCCGCAGATGATGTCCGCGTCATCGGGGTGTGCGCCTATCACCATCACTCGCGGCGGACCGGGGCGCCTCGCCTCGTATTCAGAAGACTTGGGTGGACACGCGGCGGCGCGGCGGCGTGCAGGCGGCGGCGTTCCAGTCTCCCCAAATGCGCCTTTTGTCGCACCAGCCGCCGCAGCCAGTGCGCTTGCAGTCAAGAAAGCCCGTCTGTTGATTTCCATGCTTGTTCTTCCTTTCAAATCGTTGCTGTCGCCACTTCCAATTGCGACATAGATATTATACCACGCACATGCATGCAAAAGATTTCCATTAGGCAAACAAAAACATTCTCAATTGGAAAACATCCCCTTGTCCTTCGGGAGCATAATTTGATATGATGTAGCCACTATGAGGCAGACAGGGGCAAACTCAGCGACTGGGCCGGTGCTTCTTTTCACGCGTCCGACGTTTCACTCGCATCGCGAGCGCACGAGCGGGGTCTATGCCGCCGCGATAGAGCGCGGATGGCAGATACAGCAAGTGGCCGAGGTGCCGACGAAAGAGCTTATCACAAAATGCATGCGGCTGTGGAATCCGATAGGATGCCTTATAGACCCCTCGGTTATAACGCAGCACCTTGACGGGAAGATCTTCAAGATACTTCCTACGGTTCTAATGGGGCGCGGCGAAGGTCATCTGAAGTGGGAAAAGTTTGATTGCTCGTTTCAGGACTGCCAAGCGCCTGTGGACATGGCGTATGCCGAGCTGTCACGGCTCAAGCCAGCAGGTTTCGCGTTCGTGGGCGATCCGGCAAAGCCGTTCTGGAGCATGGAGCGCGGGGAGTTCTTCAAGAAGTCCGTGGGGAACAACAGCGCCTTTTTGGAATACGCGGGGCCCAATCCTGACACGGTGCGCGGCAGACGGGCCATGGTCAAGTGGATTAGCGCCCTTCCCAGCCCTTGCGGATGTTTTCTCGCGGCTGACCATCTTGCCGCATCGTTCTATGCAGCGGCGGCAGAAGCCGGTCGAAAGATCGGCGCAGACCTCCCGACGGTCGGAGTCGATGACGACGAAAGGATATGCAAATCGATGAAGCCAACGCTTACGAGCGTGAAGCCAGACTTCTTCCAGTCTGGCGTAAACGCGATACGGCTTCTGGAGCAGCGGCTCGCGAACCCTTCGCAAGCCAAGGCGAAGGCAACATACGGAGTGCTTGGAATCGTAAGGCGCGAGTCGACGTTGGAGAGTTACAAGGACATCCGCGTCACGAAGGCGATGTCGCTCATCGGCGAGCGCGGATGCGGCAAGCTCTCCGTCGCGGAGGTTGCGCAGGAGATGGGATGCTGCTCGCATCTCGCACAAATACTGTTCAAGCGCCACACAGGAATGACTGTACTGGACGCAATCCGCAAAGTACGGCTCGAAAAGGCGTTCTCGCTTCTCAAGAACCCTCGCATCCCCCTGGACGCAATCCCCTTCCAGTGCGGCTATGCAACTGCACCCGCCTACTTGAAGACCTACTTCAAACGCGTCACCGGCCTCACCATGCGCGAATGGCGAAAGAAGAACACGCAATGATCGCCATCAGCTTGGCGATTTCCTTCGCGTCGCGGGTGGTGTAGGAAGCGACGCGGCGGCCGAGGCAGTTGATGGG
>OCTX014580175.1_pt1 | contig 23235 bp, 20 predicted proteins | sample 1539691 | NCBI WGS metagenome assembly OCTX01 (sample SAMN02144231, study PRJEB22623) | gut metagenome | biome: sheep rumen | host: Ovis aries | place: New Zealand
AGGTCACGGGGTGCCTGGCACGGTGTGACCCATAAGGATGTAGTCTCCATGTGACAAAGAGTTCCGTCACATGGCAGCTATGCTGTTACTATCCAATCCCCGTTTCGATTACCGTGTATTTCGTGGCAATCCAAATTTTCGTGAAGAAAGTTACTTTGTTGTGTCAGCGTGGAGAGAAGAAGAATGAAAAAGCTCATGGGTTATGTCCTCCTTAGGTGTTCCTTTAGTGTTCCTTTAGTGTTCCTATAGCGTAGGACTATCGCTCGGATAGCGAAGCGGAGATGCCAGGTACCAGTCCCCTTGGCATCGACTATAACAAATATTTTTCACGAAATTTTGTCGTTTCAGAAATAATCCCTATCTTTGCAACGAAATGAAGACGACGAAAGAATATATCGACCTGATATCTACTCATGCCAACGAACTCCGTTCCCAGTTTGGCATAAGTTCTTTGTGTCTCTTTGGCTCTGTATCAAGAGGCGAGCAAACAGAGGGAAGTGATGTAGATGTTTGTGTGGAAATGGAGCCGCGCATCTATCTTCTAGCCCGTCTGAAACGTTTTCTCGAAAACCTCCTGCAATGCCGTGTTGATGTCATCCACAAGCATCCTCACATGAACCCCTACCTCTTAAATGACATTGAGCGCGATGGAATTTACATCATTAGATGAACGAAATAGGGTAAAGAACACGCTTTGACATCAATGGATACTTAGTATTCTCTACGGTTAAAGACGATCTTGAGCCCATGAAAGTTGCTATTGAGTTTTTTATAGAAAAGTTATAACATTTCGTAGGAAAGATAATGGCAGGCTCCCAGTGTTCTGAGGAACCTGCCGTTTTTGTTATATTGGAACTATTTGGTTCAACTATAAAATTATGGCCGAGTCGATGTAATCATACTCTAGGCTGCTTCTAGCCATACTCTAAGCTGCTTCTAGCCATACTCTAAGCTGCTTCTAGCCATACTCTAAGCTGCTTCTAGCCATACTCTAAGCTTACTCATTGTACTTCGCTGATTTTGGTTGTCAGTATTCTGTCTTACAGCTGTTTCAAGTTGACGGGTTAATAATATAAGACTAATTCTTTTCTCCTGCAAAAAGCCCTCTTCCTTTCCCAATCCTTCTTTGCAAAAATTCCTCCGTCATGAATCCGCTAATAATCAGCCACTTATGTCGCTTAGTGGAGAAATTTGAGCAAGAAAATGGTAGAATTAGTCCTCCTTTTGTGTTCCTTTACTGGTCCTTAGGTGTTCCTTATAACTATGATTGACAAAACAGTGAAGGCAAATCCTTGTATCCTCCATCTTCCCTTCGTAGTGGGTTCGTAGTGGGTTCGTAGTGGGTTCGAAGATAGCAGGGCGAGAGTAGAACTAGGCAGGAACGAAACAAGAACGAGAGTGGAGCTGAGAAACGAAGAGTATTTTATCCTAGAGGATCATCCTGAGTAATTCTAAGCTGCTTCTAGGTTTACTCTAGCCATACTCCAGGCTGCTTCTAGCCATACTCTAGGCTGCTTCTAGCCATACTCTAGGCTGCTTCTAGCCATACTCTAGGCTGCTTCTAGCCATACTCTAGGCTGCTTCTAGGCTTACTCATGAGTATGCCTGCAGTATGACAAGACCGAGAGTAGAACGTGGCAAGATCAAGGCAAGAACGAAGCAAGAACGAAGCAAGAACTAGAGTAGAGCTGAGAGACGAGAAATCCTCTTGTCCTTGGTGGGGCAGTTCTTTTCGCGCGTTCGCTTCAAGTAAAAAACGGATCGCAAGGCTTGTGAAAGTGAAAAATTTAATTGTGTGTTGCAAACATTTCAGGAAATAGTTGTATCTTTGTGGTCAAATATTGACTACTCTGATACGAATACCTAAAACGGTATGTTGATACAATAGTATAGCTTTTAGATGACTAAAAACAATTTTGATGGAATATACATATAAATATAAATATCCAAGGCCTGCAGTGACAGCAGACTGTGTTGTGATGACAAATGAACCGCTCCCTAAAGTGTTGCTTATCCAAAGAGGTTCCGACCCTTTCAAAGGAGCATGGGCATTCCCTGGCGGATTCATGAATATGGACGAGACAACGGAACAGTGTGCTATTAGGGAGCTGATGGAAGAAACAGGCTTACTGGTGACAGAACTGCATCAGATTGGTGCTTATTCCAAAGTGGATCGCGACCCGAGAGGACGCACCATCACCATTGCATACCTCACAATTATCGATAAGCCTATTGAAGTCATTGGTCAAGATGATGCTGCCAAAGCCGAGTGGTTCCCCATCGATGCCCTTCCTCCCTTGGCATTCGATCATGAAGAGATAATGCTGGATGCGATAAAAGCATATAAAATGTTATTTCCACAAGGCTTGTGATATGGATTATGATTATCGATATTAAGAATTAATTGTAATTTTGCAGCAATTATTTACTAACATTAGAATCTAACATATTATGAGAAGAATATTATGTTGCGTCATTTCCGCATTTATTCTATGTCAAACTGCTTTGGCACAGTCGCAAGTAGTAAGGGATATGACTAATGCCCTTACAGAATTAACAGGCTCTTTCCTGGATAATCCTTATCATCATTCGAACACTGTTAAAGTAAATGATCTTACACAACAATTCAAAAGTACAATAGATGAGATGTACAGACAAGTTCCTCGTGAAGCCGAGGCTGATTTCTACGCTATTTTAAACATGAAGAAAATAGTTAAATGCTTAGATTTTATAACTGCTAACATTTCTGGTTATTCAAGAGGAGGCTACGACGCAACAGAATGGGAAGCGACATTTAACCACATCATGCCAAGTTTTGGATGGACATGGAAAGTTATTCATTCGACAGAGGATATTATTTTTTTTGAATACAGCAAAGATAACTTCAAGATGGTCTTGGCTAAAAATATATTGCCGAAAAAGGATTATGGAGATTATAATGCTGTGGCATTTTCGTGTGACACATGGAATCATAAATGGAAGAAATACACGTCTGGAACCAGGAGAGTTGTTTTTGGAGGTAATTACCAGTTTGTAGACTATGGGGATGACGAGCATGTCTATAAAAAGATTTCGAGAGTTTCGTCAAAAAGAGGAACTAGTTTTGATAGTTTTAAATAAACTGATGAAATAAATAATGGTGGCAAAGGTATTGAAAGTTTACCTTTGCCACCATTTTATTCGTTTTTAGAACGCTCCCATTTTACCAATCGTTACCAGAACTGTAACTTGACCCGATGTTATTTCCATAAGCATCGTAATAGGTTGTGGTAGTTCCACCACCGTAATTGGAGCGCGTAGTTGAAGAACCGATACTTCCACCATATTGGTCATAGTAGTTCGTCGTCGTTCCACCTCCATAGTTGGAACGAGTCGTAGCGCTACCAGTACTTCCACCGTATTGGTCATAGTAGTTCGTCGTCGTTCCTCCACCATAGTTGGAACGAGTAGTGGCACTACCTGTACTTCCACCATATCGGTCATAGTAATTCGTTGTCGTTCCACCTCCATAGTTGGAACGTGTTGTAGCACTACCTGTACTACCTCCGTACTGGTCATAGTAGTTTGTGTTGTAACCACCTCCATAGTTTGAGCGAGTGGTAGAGGAACCGATATTGCTACCATACTGGTTGTAATAGTTGGTGTTGTACTGAGCGTTTGCTGCGATGGCGATTACGACTGCCATCAGTGTCATCATTAACTTTTTCATAATCTCGATGTTGTTAAATTGTTACTTATAGTGCTGCAAAATTACAATTTATGCTTTACCAATCCAAGAGAAATCGAATAACAAGGCTTGCGAAATAATAAATATTCTTCAACATATTGTTTTATTCAGAAAAAAGTTTTATTTTTGCAAGGTCAAATGTATATATTATGTTTGCTAAGAATATCTTTGCCGGATTTGGTATCAGGTCAGAGTTCGTGAATCTGATATACAAGGAACTGATGAAACGTGAGTTTGTCAGCTATGCTGATGTGCTAGCTTTGTATTGTGGAAGACAAAAGGGGTATTACGATAAAATAGCTTGCAATAGTGAACCTGGCTATGGTGAACTAAAAAAGGCTTTTCCCGAAGTGCTGAAAGCATTGGAAAAAGCATATCCTGGTAGTGTTGAGAATAATGGACTGTCAAAGGGTAGGGCATATAGATATACTGGTCGAATTGATGATCCATTAGCAGAAGAACGGAAAGCTGTCGTTCAAAAGTCAGTAGAGGACTATGCTACGTTTTGTAAGGCATCTGCTGGTATTATGCCAGCAAGTTGGTTCTCCTCATTCTTTGAGAATACCCAGTTGCTGCTTGACACAAATAGAGAAGCAAAAGATGGTGACATGCACATCAGTTCAAGCATGGAACAGAACCTTACCAATATTCATCTCTTGCCAGTGTTCTTTAAAGCTATTACCGATAAGAAAGTTCTTCGTTTTGATTATCATCCCTTTGGGCAAGACTCCTTTACACTAACTTTCCATCCCCAGTTCTTGAAAGAGTATAATGGGCGATGGTTTGTCTTTGGCGATGCTAATCGCGAACCCTATCAAGCCTATAATGTGCCTCTGGACAGAATTGTAAGTGAAGTTAATACGGTTGAAGATATCGAGTACATCCCAGCTCCCAAAGGATTCTATCAGGAGTATTTTAATAATATCGTTGGCGTCACCCATGAGAAGGATGCCAAGGTTGAGGAAGTCGTCATTCGAACAAAGACAGAGTATCAGCATGGCTTGCTACTGACAAAACCTCTGCACCACAGCCAGAGAGAATCGATGCCTTTTGGAGAACATGAAGATGACTGTTATGGCGAAGTTATGCTAACTATTGAACCTAATCGTGAACTGCGAGGTAAGATTCTTGCTTATGGTCAGTATCTCGAAGTGATGCAACCATTTTTGCTGAGAGAACAAATAAAGGAGATTATCAGGACACAGATGAAACTTTATTTTGGTGAAAAAGATGAAGAATAAATCAAGGAGAAAGACTAAGCATTTAATGCGTCGTTTAAAAAAGAATTATAGGAAACAGATTAAGCGTCAATTGGCAAGGGATTTATTTCTTTTGTCAAGGAGTGACATTAATTCAGTATCCCTGTATGTACCAAGTCTAAAAGATGAAGATACTCTATTTGTAAACCGAGAAGACAATAGTTGTGGACACTTCCCTGATGACGATGAAATCTTTATGCAGACTGGGTATGCCAGTACTTCTGTATTATTACTGAACCTCATCAAATTGTCAAATGACAGGTTTTTAAAGGAAAGCTATATCAATCCAGTAATGTTTTGCTTTCGACAATATCTTGAATTGACAATGAAAGACTCATTGTTGAGGTTTAGGTTATGGAGAAAAAGTCCATCACGTGGCGAAGCCAATTTGGATGGACACAATCTTTTCATTTTATGGAGAGATTTGAAACAATATATTGAAGGTAAAAATAAAAAGGAAGTGAAAAGGATAGAAAGACTTGTTGAAGAATTGAATGGCGTAGATGAAGATGGGACTTTGTTTAGATATAATGAGTTCTTGACAAATGCAATAAAAGAAAAGGGAAAAACCAGGCCCTTAATAGATATTGAAATGTTATATTTAAGAATCTTGCAGATGTACAACTTCTTTGAAGGTATAAACACGTTAGCGAGAAATGGCTTAGATGAGATTGCAAGCAACAGATATTAATAAGACACTGAGTATGAAAGAAATTGTTTGGGATCACGAGATAATGGTTCCAAACAGAACGAAACTGTTCATTAGATATAAATGCTTGCAGCAATCAGAAATAGGTCGTAAATTTGCAGCGAGAAAAACCGGACAAAATAACAGATAGCTATGCAGCAGTATGGTACAGATATGGAGAGAGTAGCAACCCTGATAGATTCTTATAGAGAAGAAATCGGGGGTGCTAATAGTAAAAATGCCAAAGCACTCCAGGATTATATAGAAGCAGAAGAGAGAAGACAAAACTCTGTTATAGAAGAAAGAATTGCTAATGGCGAGGATATGCCTTTTTTTGAGACTGTGATTAAGCACCCCATTGAATTGGAAAACAAAATTAAGGTCAATGAGCAACTTTTAGGTCACTTCTATTTGACATCTGCGGGTAATGAGGCTGATATAAGTGTACTCGCCCAACTGTTAGCAGATTATTATGATGACAGTTTTTTTACCACAGAAGATGAGTCCTTCTTAACCCTCCATTTTGTAGAAGTCATTAACTACATAATCGAAACATCTTATCTCTTTTTTCAAGAGTATAGCGATGGAAAAGAAGTTCACTTATTACCAGCTGAGATACTAGAATTGGTTGCAACAGAATTTGTCGTACCGGATGGCACGGCTATATATAATCCATTCGCAGGATTTGCGCAATTCGCCAAAATCTTCAAAGGAGCCATGTTAGTCTGTGAAGAAAGCTATACTTTAGGGCGGGAAAGAAGCCATAAAGACGATGCCAATTGGTTATGGGCATGGATGAAAGTGGCTTTGTTTGCAAATAATAGGAATACCATAGTTATAGATAATAACGAAGTGCCTACATCGTATGATTATGCTATTTCTTATATACCATATACAACAACAGACTTCTTCACTAATCCTAGTGAGGACACTTATCAGAGTGTTCTTTCGAACAAATGTGACGCAACAATAGTTTCTAAACTGCAGTTGGTTTACCAAAACCTCAGCAGTAAGGGGAGGATGTTGTTAATCATCCCAGATTATTTGATGTGGAAAAATGGCAAGAACTATCCCATGGGAGATCTGTGGAGACAAGTTATCAGCGAAGGTTCTCTAGCTAAAATCATACAACTTCCTTCAACGTGTAATGGGCTCAATTACAATTTTTGTATTGTCATAATAGAGAAAGGACGCCATACGACTGACGTTCTCATGACGGATGCACGATTTGCTGCTAAGACTCTGGACCTCAATATTTTTGAATTGGAAGATTATTTGGATGTCATCAGGAAGAACGGGCAAAAGACATCTGAGGAAACACTTCCTACTGGCTACAGGAGTGTGTTTATCAACGGTGAAGAAAAGATGGTAGAAGAATACGATGTTCCATTCTTTCAAACTGTTAATCTTGAGTTGATATCAGCGATGAAGCTCAATAATGGCAAAGAACCTAATAGTGGATTGAGAAAAACGGTAACTATCAATAAAAAGGACTTGGATCTCAATCTACTTCTTCCACAAGTGTATGTTTCGCAAAAACCACAGGATGATGAGGATTCAATACCTCTGTCCGACCTGTGTTCTTTTGTGTCGACTGTTATCAAGGATTTGGATTTTGACCTTCCTATTGATACCCCATGGATCAAAGTTAAAAATTTGACTTACACTTATCAGGGTGCTATTGATTGTTCTAAGGTGGAAAATGCGGAATGTCCCAATAATCCACCCCATACTGACGATTACTCATTTGACAGCAATGGGAATTTGTCTGAAGACCGTCCTTGGCATCAACGTAAACCAATAGGAAGACGCGTACTCGAATACAGGAAGTGTACTTATCTGGATGGAAAGAGTGATGCTGTGTTAATCAAGTTCGATACAAATGGGATTCCTTTTGCTGTTCTATCTAGTGAATGTAATCCTGTCGCTGTTGACAAGGACATCATGGCTTTTTGCCCAAACGATGGCGTATCTATATATGCTTTGGTGGCAATCCTCAAAATGCCGATTGTGTATAACCAGATTATTTCCTATGAGAGATTTGGCCTCTCTGAGTATCTTGAAAACATTAAAGTGCCTTTCGACAAGTGGTTGATAGACGATGAAGTTTCCCGACTCATTAATGAGGAGAGAACTACCCTAACCCTAACGAAAACTAATGAGGACATCAAAAAGTCTGTAAGAATGCGTAAGCATGCGCTTACCCAATCTATGTCATCTTTACAAGCCATGTTCAATGCACTTAATGCATATCGCATTCGCAAAGATGGTAAGATAACAGATAATGAGATTATATCTCGTGTTAAAGGAACGACAGTAAATGAAGCCTTTGAATATTTATCACGAAATATAAAAGGTATTATGCCAGTATTAGAGCATATTGCTGATGTCGAATATTCTTTTGGAGATCCGGAATGGATTGAACCCGAAGAGTTTATTGGAAATTATATCTCCAAGAATGAAAAAGGTTGGATTACTTTTACTCCGATTGTTACATGGGGAGAAGGCGATAACAAAGCTAAAGACAACATCATAGAGCCTTCAACAGGGATGATTCTATTAAAAAAAGGAGAGGCGTTCAGCCAATTTCTGTTCCCTAAAGCAGCATTAGAAAAGATACTGGATAATATTGTTTCAAATGCCCAGTCACATGGTTTTAACAAATCTCGTAATGATTACCACATAAAGTTTTCGTGGTATGCGGAGGATAAGGCGATTAAACTGCTGGTAGAAAACAATGGATCTGCAATTCCTGATGATCGGGAACCTGCCTCATTACTTGAATATGGTGTTTCAACAGCACTTCATTCTGATGGCCATAATGGGATTGGATGTAATGAAATAGATGATATCATGCATAGATATGATGGCAAAGTAGAAATATTATCATCTCCCCAAGAAGAATATACGGTAAAATATATACTCACGTTTTATCATTCTAATAGTGCAAATTAACAGAATCGAAATATGGAAATGAACGATTTAATAAAAGTCCTTTGGGTTGAAGATGACCCAGAAGTAACGAATACATATCCACTAGAAGCAGAGAATTATGACTTAGAACTTGTTCCTGTTTGTTGTTGGGATGATGCAAAGGTTGAATTAGAAAATAGGTTTGATCAATGGTCAGCAATTATTCTTGATGCAAAATGCAAATATCATCGTGGCAGTGAGGATAATGCTATTGTATTCTTAAGAGAAGCCCTGGATGACATATCGACTATTTGTGAACGAGAAGGTAGGATTATTCCATGGTATGTTTTAACGGGCGGTGATAAATCTGACGTTTCTGATTCTATCAATGATAAACGTTTGAAATGGGATAAAGACTGGACAGATGAAGAGAAGAAAAAATATTATTCAAAGGATCTTGACAGGGGAACTCTGTATGCAAGAATTAGATTGCATTGTCAGAAATCTCATCGCCTTCAAATAATAGAGATGTACCCCAATGCTTATAAACAGTTACTGCAATTAAGTGAAGATATCTGTGAGGACATTCTGACAATTCTAGAGACAATGCACTTCCCTAAATCACATCCAGATTTTGCACCTCGCTTGTTTTACAATCCAATGAGAAAGGCACTTGAATATGTTTTTAGGGCCATGGGAGAATTCGGCATTATACCTGCTCCATTTTTCGCAAAAGGAAATGTAAACTTGAATCAATGCTTTATGTTCTTGATTGGACGTGATGCAGAAAAATTGGGGTACCGATATGGAACAACAGGAGAAAGAATCGCCCCAAGGCATATACACGACATGATGTCATTAATCATCAATTTAGGTAATTCTAATTCACACTCTACGGAGTTATCTCATCTTACAGAACTAAGTGAGCATGAAATTCAAAAATATGATAATCAAATCAAGTCGTCAGGAGTCAATTCGCGATTCCTTATCTTCAGCATGGCTTTACAATTTTGTGAAATAGTACAATGGATGAACAATTACATAAAAGAACATTCTAATAAAGACGAGAATTTAGCTATGTGCGTTAAACTTGAGTCAGCAGATGTAATCAATGCGGATATCGAGCCTAATGATCTGATCGGTGTCATTGAAGTCGACAACAAATTGTTCCATGTCGGGAACAAGTTTGGCGTTAATCCTGGGTATGTAACAAAGAATAGATTGGTAGGAAAGAAGGTAAAGATAATAAAGTATGATGTAAACATGGATGAAAAGGCTAAAGGGCATTATCCGTACTATGCCAGCATTATACAGCCTATAGAAGAGTAAAAATGGTTCTAGATAGAACGGAACCATTCGTAAGGTGGAAATGCTTGTGGCAATCAAAATTCGTTTGTACTTTTGCATCGTGAAAACCAAAAACAAAGAAACTATGCGTACAGCAAACAACAACTTCACAGTAGAGGCACTTGTTGCCAAGTATCGTAACTTCGTAGAGAATCATGCAGCCTATGACATTGTAGGTGAAGATGATTTTGGATTGGGTAGTTATGAATATGGACTAGATGGCTGGGCAGATCATCAGCTTCTTATAAAACTATATAATGACGTTGCAGGAGAAAAAGCCGATCCAAGTATTCTGGATAGTCTTTCCAAATATGAGGAACACTTTTGGAATGACATTCTTGCTCCTAAAGAATATGCTTTCTTGATTGAGAATTTCAAGGACACTGTGGAGTTTATCTTCTCGAAGGGCATACATTATGGAAGCGAGGCGACTTCAAATACAGTACATTTGATGAAGAGTGACATCTCATTCATCAAAAAGGCCAACAGATATGTCACCGCAAAGCCAGGGGACAGTGTTTATCTCGAGAATGATACTCTTGGAGACGGAGCAATACTCTTTCCTCAATGTGTGATTTTATGTGATGATAAAGACAGCGACGATTCTGCAATAAAGAAGATTCGCTTGTTCGCTGCAGGTATTCAATATCGGGATATCAACAGTTTCGAAGAGGAAACAATAGACATTATTATATCTGGTTCAGGATGGTTCCCGGGATTCCTTGTTCCATCCGAGACACTCTATGCCGCCTTAGCGAATAGTGGGACTATGGTTATGGAGGCTCACCCTCATTTCATGGCTAGCATGGAAAAAGAGGCTGTGTCATTCAGGAAGAGACTGGTCGCCGACAAAGCAATTAAATCTATTATCAAATACTCAGAAGGAAGTAGTATCTTCCGTTACGTCATGGTAATAGAGAAAATGGAGCATTCTGAGGTTGATTTTCAAGATAGAGTGCGTCAAGAATCTGGAAAGGTAGATTATGAGCAGATTTCTCCTCAATTATTACTACCAGGTTATTATTTAACTGAAAAACCAGAGAATGGGATGCCATTATCTGAACTCATAGCCAACTATGACTTCATGTATTTGGAGGATGGGGTATACAAGCATAAAGATCAAAGTGTATCTTTAGAGCAGCCTGTAGTATTTCCACAAAACCTTGGAATTGTTTTCAAGGATGTAGACATAAGCCTGAAAGACATTAAAAAGGGAATAGAATATGGCGAAAATGCTGACAACCCTGCATCAAACTGTTACAATGTAGATTTTCCAAGTATCCTCCTTTATGGCGGTACAAAGAATATCTATGTTGGAATAACCCCCCAATGTCAGGTTCCATATGCGGTTCTTGATCCAATAGCCTGCTTTAGGGCAAAAGAGGATGTCGATTTACGCTATGTTGCAGCTTTGCTATTCAATCCAATTGTGGCAAAACAAATTTCTGCCATATACTTGGACTTTTACTATGGCAACATGATGGCATTAATGCCTGAGTTTTTGCATAGTATAATCGTACCTCGTCATGATAATAATGAGCGAGATAAGTATCTTGCAGACATATGTTATGATGCTCTATCTTCCTCACAAAAAGAATTCAAACAGGAGAATGATTTTTATAGAAGGGCAGTACGTATGCGCAAACACGCACTGACACAATCCCTCACTTCCATTGAGGCTATGTTCTATGCTTTAAATGCATACCGCATCAAGCAGAATGGCGAACTTCATGACGAGGACAATATTTCACGTAGTCAACTAAAGACTGTTCGCGAGGCATTTGAATTCATATCTCAAGGTCTGAAGGACATGCTGCCAGCATTGGATCATATAGCATCCGTAGAATATTCTTTTGCTAAACCGGAATGGATTGATCCGGAGAAGTTCATTGAGGAATATATTAAGAAGAACGAAAAAGGCTGGTTGAATTTTAAATCCGTTATTACATGGAAACAAGGTCATAATCAGGCTGCTGAAGACATGAAAGATCCCTCTACGGGAGATATCATCTTACGGAAGGGAGACTCTCTAAACCTGTTCTTGTTCCCTAAGGATGCATTAGAACGAGTATTCAAGAACATAATTTCTAATGCCCAAGCGCATGGATTTGTCGATAAGTCACGCAACGACTATCAACTTCGATTCTCATGGCATGTTGATGGTATGGCATTGATAGTTGAAATAGACAATAATGGTTCAGCTATTCCCGACGATAGAGACACAGCTTCTTTATTGGAGTATGGAGTTTCCACCAACCTTCACAATGATGGCCACAATGGCATCGGGTGCAACGAAATAGATGATATCATGCAGAGATATAATGGAAATGTGGAAATTGTATCTTCGCCCGAGGATGATTTCCCAGTTAAGTATATTCTAACGTTTAATCGCTCTAACACTGTTAGATCTTTTAAAATGTAATAAGGTATGAAAGCATATGACTTGATACAGGTACTATGGGTCGAGGACGACCCTAAAGTGACAGAAACTTATCCGCTAAAAGCAGAGAGTTTTGATTTGGAATTGGTATCATTCCCTTGCTGGGATGATGCCAAGGCCGCATTAGAAAGTGATTATGACCGCTGGTCGGCAATTATTCTTGATGCTAAATGTAAGCACCATCGTGACAGTAAAGACAGTGCTGTAGTCTTTCTCCGCGAAGCTCTTAAGGACATTTCCGTATTGAGCGAGAAAAACGGTCACATCATTCCCTGGTATGTTTTAACTGGCGGTGATGAGTCTGAGGTATCAGATTCTATTAATGACGAGCGTATGCAATGGGACAAAGATTGGACTGATAGTGAAAATAAAAAGTATTATTCCAAAAATGTTGATAACGAGAAACTGTTCAGAAGAATCCGTTATCATGCATACAAATCTCCTCGTATACAGATTCAGGAGATGTATCGTCACGTCTTCGAGGCTGTAGAAGAATGTGGTATCGATGACAATGGTTATAATGCCCTGGAAGATTTGCTTGTGCCAATACATTTTCCCAAAGATATAAAGGATAAAGACTATAATGATAAGTTCGAGAAAGCTCGTACCGTCTTGGAATATATATTCCGTTCAATGTCAACACATGGTATTCTTCCTGATTGGGGTAAGCAAGTAAACCTTCAATGGTCAAGTTGCTTGTTGTCTGGTATGTCAGCTATAAGAAAAGATGAGAAAGGGAATGATGTAGTTATTATCGAATGTAAAAAACAAATTCTTCCTACCGTTCTTAAAGAAACACTCAGAGGTATGACTAGAATAATACCTGCCTTTTGTCATTCTGACAATAAGGAAGAAAAAGATGTGAAGAAGGAAGAATACCTCAACCAAGTTGATGACTCCACTTTACTCTTGAAGAGTTTCGCTTTTCAGATTTGCGATTTTATCCTATGGTATAGAAACTATCTGAAAAAGAATAACGACACTAAGCTAAATGCTAGCAATTGGGAAGTAAAAGACTATAAAGCAGCCAAAATAAGGCCTATAATCGGTTCCAAGTAGAACGGAACCGTTCGCAAGGTTGTTTTTCTTGCAAGGTTGCAGAAATCGCCTTAACTTTGCAGCGTCAATCATTGATACCACCTCGAGATTGATGCTGCAAATGCTTAGTGGTGGGAACTAAACACAGGATGACTACTATGATGAACACAGCACTCCAAGCAATCGTAACAAAGGCTCTGCCAGCACTCTCTGGCGAGCAAGTGACATACAACGCAGCAAAGAACGTATTTCTTTCGCAGGGATACACCAGTGCTGCAGGGAATATGTACTATAAGGCGATTCGTCTGTCGAACAGATTGGTGGTCTATTACGACCTTGGACAGGGGTATATCCACACCTTTCTGAACGGTATCAAGCTGTTCGCCTTTGATGGCCCGAAGGCAACACTTATTGCTCAGAAGTACTGGGGTGGGTACGACTATCGCATATTCAGCGAGCAGTTCGCCAAGGAGCAGAGCATCCTCATGCTGAAGGGATTCCTTGAAGGGCAGATGAAGCTTCAGGGAGCACACGTCAGTGACCAGGAATTGTCCGGCTTTGCAAGGAGCATGGTAGAGGAAACTCAGCACAAGCAGCTGGCCTGACGAAAGTGAAGAGTGAAGAATGAAGAGTGAAGAATGAAGAGTGAATAATCAACAACTATAAACCAAACAAAACCGACAAGACTATGGCAACACTGACCAAAGCAATCAACAAGAACCTGTTCGACAGCATTCTGCCAACATACGGCACACCACGTGTAAATATCCCCACCTGGGATGATAGTCAGAAGATGTTCATCTGCAGCCAATACGAGAGTGGCAATGGACACCGCTACTACCTGGGCATCCGCTTCTGCGACCGCATTGTCATCGTCGAGAAAGTAGGACTGTACCACAGTTGGACCTACATCGATGGTATAGAACTCTATGCCTTCAATGGGCAGAAGATGGAACTGATCCAGAAGCGCGACTACGACAAAGAGTTCCGCAACGAGGACTTCATCCGTCAGGAGTCGGAGCAGATGGTAAAAGAGTACCTGACTGGTGTCATGAAGATGCAGCGCACTTGTGTGCCTGTAGAGCAGATTGGCATGCAGGCTCAAGAACTGATTAGTGGATGCTACAAGAGCTTCCTTGATCCTGACTTCAACACACGTTTAACCCAAATACTACCCACACTTGAACAACACTAAAACTATGGAGAACACTAAGACTATGGAGAACATGATCGACACAGAGAACAAGCAGCAGGTGATGGCTTTCGACTTGATAGCCAACACGAACAGTAGTTTCTTCCTCACTGGTAGGGCAGGAACAGGTAAGACAACCTTCCTCCGCAAGGTGCAGCAACTGGTAGGCAAGCAGTTCATCACACTGGCACCGACGGGTGTGGCAGCTATCCTTGCAGGTGGCGATACCATTCACTCGTTCTTCGGACTGCCTATGGATGTCTGCACGCCAGGCACGATGGGCAAGATGAGTGAGGCGAGAATCCTTACACTAATCCATACGGATACCATCATTATAGATGAGGTATCAATGGTGCGTTGCGACATCATCGATGCTATCGACTATACAATGCGGAAGACACTGCGCTCTTCGTTGCCTTTCGGGGGTAAGCAGGTCATCTTCGTAGGCGATATGTTCCAGTTGCCACCTGTTGCGAAGCGTGGTGCAGAGGGCGAACTGATGCATGACCTCTACCACACGGATGACTTTTTCTTCTACAAGGCTGACGTCATCAAGCGGATGCGACTGGTGAAGATCGAGTTCCAAAAGGTGTACCGTCAGGAGGACGAGCAGTTTCTGCAGATACTGGAGAACGTGCGACTGAACAAGACGACACCAGAGAACCTGATGCATCTGAATGAGCGTGTATGCCAGCCTACGAAAGAGGATGGGATGGTAATTACGCTGGCTTCACTTAACAAGACTGCTGACACCATCAATCAGAAACGGCTGGCGGAGATTGACTCAGAGGAGTACACCTACGAAGGAACGGTCACGGGAAAGTTCGAGGAAAAACGATTCCCTGTGGACTTGACCTTGAAACTGAAGGTGGGAGCACAGGTGATGTTCACTCGCAATGACCAGCAGAAGCGTTGGGCGAACGGAACCATCGGCACCGTAACGAAACTGAGCAAGGACGAGATACAGGTAACAACGGACGGTGGAGCGACCTACGTGGTACCTAACTGCTCTTGGGAGTCGTACAGCTATGAGTACGACCGTGAGAGTCGGAAGATGAAGAAGGAACTGCAAGGTACCTTTACGCAGTATCCGCTCCGACTGGCATGGGCCATCACGGTGCATAAGAGTCAGGGTATGACGTTCGACAAACTCTATCTTGACCTGAGCAGGGGGATGTTCGCAGCTGGTCAGCTCTACGTGGCACTGAGTCGTGTGCGCTCGTTGGGTGGTCTTTACCTCTCGCGTCCCATCATTCCGCAGTATGCCCATACCAGTCGAGAGGTATTGGCCTATGCCAGTGGCTACAACGATGAGCAGACCATCAACAGCGAGATAGAGAGCGGCAAGGCGGTGTATCAGTTGTTGAGCCATCACGACTATGACGAGGCTGCCAAGCAGTATCTTCTGTTGGTTCAGAAGAAGGTTGAGGATGGTGACATCAAAGAAGCGATGCAGCAGACGAAGCGTTTTCTCGATACCGTCATCTGTGACGAGGAGTTGTTTGGCAGTATCAGCGAGGTTCCAGCTTCGTTGTTGAAGGCAGACCACTGGGCACCGAAGTTTTTGGTGGCATTGCTAAGCCTCTATGCAGGAGAGTACGAGCAGTCACTGGCGTATGTGGATAGCGTGTTGGCACAGCATCAGTGCCAGGAAGCACTCTATGTGAAGTCGCGTTGTCTGGCCAAGATGGAGCGATACCAAGAGGCAGATGCCGTGAACGTACTGATGGGTGAGGTGTTCGACATGAGTACGCCCGATGCCAAGGTGCTCTACTCGATAGCCATACTCAACGAGCTGCATATTGGTGATCCTGGATTGAACCTGATGCAGCAGTTGATTGCCGCCAAACCCAAGTACAACAAGGGTATCCTGTCTCTTCGTCAACTGATGAAACGGAAGAGGCTGGTGCTGGTGAAGAAGAGCGAAGAACCTCGTGAACTGGTGGATGACTTCAACAGTGACATGCCAGAGCCTGAGTTTGCCCAAAAACTGCAGACGACTCGCGAGAAAGCTCCCAAGGCTGTGGACTACCTGCTTCGACTCATCAAGAAGCAGGAGTTCACAGAGTGAGCATGCTCTATCTGAAACAAATTCGATAAAAGGATAACACACAAAAACCTAAAATACTATGACAAACACGAACAAAGAAAAGCGATGTCCTTACAATGTCCTCGTGGAGGAGGTAAAGGAAAGAATCCGAAAACTGAAGGATTATGGTATGAGTGAGAAAGAATTAACTTCTCTCTTAGAGACGGAACGGCCCTTACTCAAGTTAACCATCAGCAGGAATTATAGGCTCTACCTTGGAGAACAGCGGGTGGAAATTCGTATGGAACCGTTAGTAAAGGCGGTGTATCTGTTGTTCTTGCGCCATCCAGAGGGGATTATTTTCAAAAATCTTCCTGATTACAGACAGGAATTGACAAAGATTTACTCAGATGTCAGACCTTGGGGACTGACAGACAGAGCCTTGCAGAGTATTGAGGATGTGACTAACCCCATGCTGAACTCCATCAATGAAAAGTGTGCCAGAATCAAGAAAACTTTTCTTGCTGTAATGGGAAGTGGTATGGCAGAGCATTATTATATAAAAGGTACACGCTGTGAACCTAAGGGGATTGCCTTGCCTCGTGACTTGGTGGTTTGGGAATAAAATGCCAAATTCACAAGGCTTGTGAGGCAGTTTCGCTTCTTCATGTGAAAAAGAAAAGTTACTTTTGCAAAACAAACCAATTATTCCGATTATGACAGATTACGAGTACATTATTAACCAAATGAAAAAGTCGCACTTTTCAGGATGGAATGATGAAGAATTGAGAAAGTGTGTGGATATGCTTCCAGAACTTACAAGGGAGCAGCAGTTTTCACTCTTCCGCAGTAAGTGGGTGGAGCATGAGAAGACGCTCAAAGAAGCCATCTTCAATCTATTATTTAAAGAGCGGATTGAGGAGAGGGATCGGAATATCAAGGCAATGAATGTAGACGAACTCATTGAGAACCTTCAAGATGAGAATGGCTATGGGAAATTTATTGTGCTTGAAATGAAAGAACGTTATGACTCTTTGGAAGATGCGGATAAAGTGAAGATTCTTGATACACTGTCCAAGACAACTAAGGGGAACCTAAAATGGGCTGAATCGAAGAGAAAACAGCTTAAAATAGAAAAGTAAGCTTTATGCCAGGACAAAGATACCAAAATCGACGTGGCCAGACAGCAAATGGTCAGTTACCATTAGACTTCGCGTATGGTCATGTTCAACCTCAGGCTCTTGATGTTGAAAAGACTGTGTTGGGAGCATTGATGATTGATCGCGATGCATATATGGAAGTGTGCGAGGTATTGCACATTGAAAGTTTCTATGAGCCACGTAATCAGAAAATATATGCGGCTATCCAACAGTTGAGCATGGAAGAGAAGCCTGTGGATGTGCTGACTGTGACGGAGCAACTGTCGAAAATGGGAACACTAGAAGAGGTCGGTGGCCCTGGATATGTGGCAGAACTGAGTTCGAGAGTTGCCACATCAGCTAACATTGGCTATCATGCCAATATCGTGGCAGAGAAGTATCTTTCGAGGCAACTGATTTCATATACCAGCACTATAGGCACCAAGGCATTCGATGAGACCTACGATGTGAATGATGTCATTCAGGAGGCTGAGAGTATTCTGTTCGACATAGCCCATAAAAACATGAAGAAGGACTATACCTCAGTAGATCCCCTGATTGAAGAAGCTACTAAGATTATGCAGGCATCGGCAGGGAACAACGGTGGCGTGACGGGCATATCAACAGGGTATTATCGTCTTGATGATGTGACCAGTGGCTGGCAAAACTCGGATTTGGTAATCATTGCAGGCCGTCCAGCTATGGGTAAGACTGCCTTCGCACTGTCGATGGCAAAGAATATTGCAGCTGATCAGCATATCCCTATGGCATTCTTCTCTTTGGAGATGTCTGGAGTTCAACTGACGAATCGCTTGATATCCAATGCGTGTGAAATTGGCGGTAAAAAGATTCTAAATGGCAATCTTGACCAAACAGATTGGGATAGGTTTGATAAGAGGATCAATAATCTGATAGGTGCGCCCCTCTATATTGACGACACCCCAGGCTTGTCTGTTTTTGAACTGAAGACAAAAGCACGTCGTTTGGTGAATGAGCATCAGATAAAGTTGATTATGATAGACTATTTGCAGCTGATGAATGCCAATGGGATGCGGTTCAACAATCGTCAAGAAGAGGTGTCAAATATCTCACGTTCGCTAAAAGGCCTGGCCAAAGAGTTGAATATCCCTATCATTGCACTGAGTCAGCTAAACCGTGGTGTAGAGGGAAGAGAGGGAGCAGAGGGTAAACGTCCGATGCTATCAGACCTTAGGGAATCGGGAGCTATAGAGCAGGATGCGGATATGGTGATATTCGTTCATCGTCCGGAATACTATCATCTGTATGAGTCTTCAGATGGTACTATCGATTATCGTGGCAAGGCTGAAATCATTATCGCGAAACACAGAAAAGGTGCTACTGATATTGTTCTGTTGGACTTTAAAGGCGAGTTTACCCGTTTTGAAAATCCGGAAGACAATACATTGGGAAATCTTCCTTTGACAGAAGGTGGTGAAATAAGAGGTGACAAACTAAATGGTGATAATAATCAGCCTGTAGGGATAGATACGTTTGGTGATGCGCCGATTACCCTTCCACCTCCAATAAATGAACCCGCACCATATTAATATATGAGTATAGAGGAAGTAATAGACAGAGTCATCATGTCTCAGCAAACGATAGAGATTGAGTACTGTACACGCAGTGGGCATGTCTTTACCTGTGAGATTACCGACATAGGCTATTCCCGATACTATGGTGGCGGGTATATCGTGGCTCGTCGAACGGATATGGGTGAAGACAGAACGTTTAAGGTAAGTAGGATACTGAGTGTGAATGGGCATTCCTTCTCACGGATATTTTGGCAACAAATTGGTGATGAGTTTAAGAGAATATACTAATTCAAAAAACTGAGAAATGCTTTGGCATCTATTATGGATTACGTTAATTGTAGTGATATCCAATCTGTATCGCTACTATCATGAGGACGATAGCTGTGATTATAGTCCTGTAGAAACAGATACGTCAGATAACAATCAAAAAGAAATGAATATGGAAGAAACGATTAGCACAAGGCAATTAGCTCTGAACACAATTGAACATATAGGCAGTGAACCCAAGTATACAGAAGAAGGTCGCATTCAGTTTGAGTATCAGGGCATCATGTTTCTGATGGAAGCTGTCAATGACTGTATGTTTGTGAATCTGATATGGCCTTGGTGTTATAGCTTCTCCAAGTTCGACATTGACGAGTTCGCAAGGGTTCGGCAGGTTATAAATGACATCAATGCGTATGGCATCGTATCTGTTTTTTATGGTAATACTGATTCTGACGAAGTGGCTGTACATGTCAAGAAGAATTTCTTGTTTATTCAGCAGATTCCTGAATTAGAGAAGTATCTGCGACTGATGCTTGACAACTTCTTCAGAACTGTTAGGAAGTTGGAGTTGGAAATAGAGAAAATAAAAATGCAGGAGTTTGAGAGGTAATTCGGAGTTTTTTTATTAATTTTGAAACAAAATTGTATGGAGGCTGTAGAGCTTCTACCTACAATATTGATAAGACATTAATGACAAAGAGTAGAGCGAGAAAGAGAATGGCTGTATTGCTTTTTGTTTTTATTTCACTTATACTAACGAAAAGTATATGGGTTATGTATGCCACAAGCGGACACGGATCTTTTGATGGAGAAAAGAAAGAAATAATCCGTCGAGCGAACTACCTCACCTCAAAGGTTGCCACTACACCCCAAAAGCTGTTGGATGAAATGCCAAGTGGTATCGGTGAACAGTTCCAAGGGGAATGGGCATTATATACTTGCTCAATGACGTGTGCCGCTTTGGCAAACATAGCTATCCTTTATCCTCAGAATAAAGAACTATCCATTAGGTTTATTGGTCAGATAATCGACATTGCAATGTCTGAGGAGATACGGGAATACGACAGGCTACGCTGGAGAGAAGACCCGATGGATGGTATCTATGGGAATATGAGCCATATTTCATATTATAGCCATTTGGCATGGATGATTAGCAGGTATAAGCAGATTGGTGGTGACAGAAAATATGATGGGCTGTATCATACACTCTGCAGGTCAATGAATAGAAGAATTCGCCAGAGTCCCATAATGAATCTGCCGACATATCCTGGAGAATCGATCTACATACCCGATATGTTAGTAGCCATAGTGGCATTGAATAATTATGCCAGTCAATATAATGGTGAGTATTCCTCAACTGTGAAGCTATGGATTGAAAGGGCAAAGAAAGAATGGATAGACCAAGAAACAGGGTTGTTGGCATCGTTCTTGGAGGATAATAATGGGAAATCGCAAATAGTGTTGCCTGTCAAAGGATCGTACTCTGCCTTAAATTGTTACTATCTATCGTTAGTGGATTCAGAGTTTGCACAAGAGCAATATGAACTGCTTAAGAAACGCTTCAAACAGGATTTCCCTGTTACAGGCATAAAGGAATATCATGACAAATTCTGCCTTATCGGTAAGGATATTGACGCTGGCCCTATCATTATGAATCTGAGTCCTTCAGGGACAGCATTTGCTATTGGCTGTGCAACAAGTCTGGATGATATGGAGTTCAGGAACCAACTGCTAAAGACTGCAGAAATAGCTGGCAGTACAGTAACTTGGTTTGGTAAGAGTCATTATTTATTGGCAAATGTTGCTCTTGTGGGTGAAGCAATAGCTCTGGCTATGAGGACAAGTGCTCCTCAGACTTCGTTGACAAAAACTAAAATATGCTCTGCCTCGCGACTTGGTGGTCTGGAAATAGGGATGTATGAAGGCTGAGGGCTGAAGTTTGAGGTGAGAGGGCTGAGGTGAGAGGGCGGTGGACTGAAGGCTGAGGGCTGAAGGAAGACTCCAAGTATTGATGGGTATCTGTTCCCAGAACTGTTAATACAACAGCCCGAAAGCCCAGAGGGGGATGATGTTGCTTGAGCCGAATTCAATATCGTCTTTCACCACATAGCCCTCTTTGGCTTCGGATAGTTGTTTTTTGCCCTTGTTCTTTCCACCTACCTCAAATGTCTTTCCGTCAATCTCGAAGTCGCTGATATGCGAACTGATGACATCGGAAACAACGCGCATCTGGCTAAAGAAGAAGGTCTCACGGATATTACCAACATCAGCAGCATCGCCACCAAGCAGGTATGCCATATTGGTATTGTCCAGATATACTTTTTCAACCTTCCCAACCCCTCTGATGCCACCTGTATCATCACGCAGTTGACCTATCATGCCTGCTTGTTCCATATAAAGGAAATAGTCTGGTAGTACGTTCCGACTCACGCCAACCACGGTAGCCAACGAATCCATAACGGGCTTGAATGGAACACTTTGAGCTATGACTGCCAGCAGTTTCTTCAGTTTCCTGCCTGTTGAGGCATTCATATTAGCATATTGTGGTATATCCACCTCCATCGTCTGATTGATAACCTGACGAAGCCTTATCCCAAAATCAGATTCGCCAGAAAAAGGATAATAGCCTCTCTGCAGATAGTCGCGGAACAATGGCAGCGGATGGCTCACATCAGCAACCTTCGCTTTCAGTGCCAGTACATCATCCAACGTGTACACAGGCACCTTGATATCATGAAACAACTGTAGATACTCTCTAAAAGACAAGCCCTGCATCATAAATACAGGTGCCCGACGGCTCAGGTCAGAAAATCCTTTGTAGATATCAAGTACCGATGATCCCGTAAAGCCGACTTTCAAATCAGGATGAGAGTCGTATATCTGCTTCAGCTCGTGCGACCAGTTTTCATACTTATGAATCTCGTCTATAAATATTTGCTCACCCCCCTCTTTGGCAAACTCATCCACGGTCTCAATGAGTGTGTGCGATGAGAAATACAGGTGGTCGGCACCAATATATAATATATGTCTTGAATCCCTATGCTCCTTGATATACTGCAGAATCATTGTGGACTTGCCGACACCACGTGGACCGACAAGACCGAACATTCGAGACTCCCAGCTTATCTGGTCGAACATATAACGATGAAAGGTTGAAGTCGTTTGCTTCAACTGACCTTCCATAAATTCAATCAAAGAGATATCCATAAGCGTTTATATTACTATCTGGGTGCAAATATAGCAAAATTGCACTAAAACAGTGCAGGATTTGCATAAAAATTGCACTATGATAGTGCATTTTTAACAAATTAAGCCCCAAAATCAGGGACAGGTGATGAAGTGAATGATGTATGAGGTCTGAGGGCTGATGGAAGAGGGCTGAAGGCTGAGGGAAGAGGGAAGAGGGCTGAGGGAAGAGGGCTGATGTCTGATGTCTGAAGTATGAGGGCTGAGGGAAGAAGAAAAAGATGAATTCAGACAAATAGGTTATGCCAGGGACGTACAAGTACCCATTATTTCTCCGCAAGCCTTGCGGAGATTTTTGTTTTTCGTGGAAATTGTGTAACTTTGCACAAATAAAGAAAAAACAGGGATTATGAGAAGCGATATATTGGATTTCGGTCCTATTGAGGACAAGATGCAG
>OCTX011775870.1_pt1 | contig 23212 bp, 35 predicted proteins | sample 1539691 | NCBI WGS metagenome assembly OCTX01 (sample SAMN02144231, study PRJEB22623) | gut metagenome | biome: sheep rumen | host: Ovis aries | place: New Zealand
ACGAAAAAATTTTTAAATCAGATTGTTGAAGAATTATTTAGAGAAGATTATACTGGACTTTCCGAAGAAGAATATGCTTTGGGAATAAAACAGACCGTTGAAAATCTGAGTAACGATGAAGAATTTGAAGAAGTCATCAAACAGCATATCAGGTCTGCAATGTATGATGTTTACTATGGTCAGGTCTATCCAAAACACAATACGAAGTTCAATTCAAAGGGTGTTGTTCTTACACTCGATGATAAGAAAATTGAATTGAAGTATCGCAAGACGATTCCTGTTGTAAAATACAATGGAAATATTTTTCCTGCCTATTGGTATAGAAAAGACCTCGATGAGATGGAAATCGTTGATAAACTTAAATATCTACTCGATAATCTCCCTTACGAAGAGATTAAATTTCCATATCTTCAGATTTGGTCAAAATTGGATACCTGGCATCGTGAAGGTTTTTCCGATGAACTTTTGACCGAGATGGAAAAGACTCTTGAAAGTTATTCGGATGAAACCAACTCGGAAGAAACCGAGTATCTTATGAATTCTTTCTATGCAAAGAAACCTGTCTACTATCTTGAATGGCCAAACTGGGTGGATAGTGTGGAATCTTTCGATTTCACCAGTATGACAAATGACAAGTTAAGAGGTCGATTGACATTGAATCTTCTTAATTCAAAGAAATGTGTTATTGACATCGAAGCAACGAAGAGAAATTTCCGAAATGTTGAATCATGGGATGTCAATTCGATGAGAGCAGTAAATCGTGGATTCCCTAAATTTACTGAAAGAGATAAAAATATCATAAATAATTATTTGACTGATAATTTCAAGTGATATGGCACAGAGTTGATGAGTTCTGAATTCGTCAATTCTATGGCGTACCTCTACCTGAAATTCTACGGATAGCGAGGCGACCTGAAATAAAGAAGTATACCGTAGGTGAGGAACTATACGTTTCGGTCGAGATTTTGGTGGGACTGCACTTTGGGTTTGTTCGTTTTCCCTCCTTTCTATTGCAGTCCCACATCTATTCAAAGGAGATAGACGATGGAAGATTATACTGAAGAGGCACAGGGAAATTGTGAAGAGTGTGAATATGCAGATGAATGTGATGGTATCTGTCATATTCTTGCTTTTCGTCTCGAAGAGTTGAATGAAAGGAAAACAAATGGATAAAACAAGTGTTCTTGTAGTCATCAATATGCAGAATGATTATATTGAATGTCTCGATGACAAATCGAAGAAGGTTGTCAATGAGGTTGTCAATGAAATTAAAAAGAATGATTTAGGAGATATCTATGTAGTAAGAGATACTCGTGATGAGAAATTCTGTGTTGAAGGAACTGAAGGTTGGAATCTGAGTCGTAAAATTCTGTCTTCGGTTGCTACCTGTGGTCATTTTGTAAGATTTATCTGTTCAAGAACTCTCGGTTGTGAACAGTTAGTCAGCGAATTGAAAGACAGAGAAGAATCCATTGGATATATCGTGCTGACAGGTCTCTATTCGGACAAACATATTCTGGCAAATTCACTAATGCTCAAAACAGCATTTCCAGAATTGAATATCTATATAAAGAAAGATAGTTGTGTCGGAACAAGTCCTGAAATGCACGAAATGACAATGAAAATCATGACTGGTTGTGGAATCGAGGTTATATAATGGAAAAAGTAGCAAAATTTTTAAAGGTAAAAGAAGATGTCATTCTTCCAGCAAGACAGACATCTGGAAGTGCAGGATATGATTTCTATGCACCTGAACGAATTTTCGTTCCTGCGAAAAGTTCATATCAATTTAAAACAGGTGTCAGTGTTGATATCAAACCTGGATATGTTTTACTTCTGTTTCCTCGCAGCAGTTTGGGAATGAAGGGAATTCGTATTTCCAATACTGTCGGTGTCATCGACAGTGATTATAAACTCGAAATCAATTGTAAGTTGATAAATGATTCCGATGAACTGATTACCATCGAAAAAAATGACCGCTATATGCAGGGTGTTTTCGTTTCTTTTGCTCTCACCGAAGATGACAATCCTGTCAAGGAAGAAAGAATCGGTGGAATGGGAAGTACAGGAAAGTAATATTTAATTATATAGAGATGGAAAATATTGAAAATATCGACGAAAAAGTCGAAGAAATATATCGACAGAAAAAATATTCCTGTGCTGGATATATGTGTGTCGTAGCTACGACGTGTTATTCAGAAGAGGAAAAGAAAAAAATCTGTTGCCAATGTCTTAAAAACAGAATATTGTATGGAAATTAAAAGGACTTGTAAAAGTTCTTTTTTTATGGAGAAGAATATGTATGAAAAAGGGGAAATTAATATTAAAAAGATTTAATGAAGTTCCAATCAACAAGGTAAAAGAGCGATTCATTGCTTTCGATACTGAAACGACAGGACTTGATGTCTGTGAACATAAAATTATTCAGGTTTCGGCAATTCTATTTGAAAATGGAAGAAAAACAAAATACTATACATCCTGTCTTAATATTGGTGAAGAAGTTCCTTCGAAAATAACTGAAATTACAGGTATTACGACGAAAGATTTGGAAATGGTTGAAGAAGATGAAACATTCATCTATCGAAGACTGTTGAATTTTTTTCGATTGGCACCGTATGTTCTTGCCTACAATGCTCCATTTGATATTGGAATGTTGGAGAATAATCTTCGAAGAGTTGGAGTGCCTTGTTTTGACGATATAACTTTTCTAGATGTTCTCGAATTGACTAGACAGTTGAATGTAAATCTTGAAAATAGGAAAATGGAAACCATAGCAAAATACTATGGACTTACCAATAAACAATTACATGTTGCCGATGATGATGCTAGACTTTGTGGTGAAGTATTTTTAAAAGTAATTGATGATACTAATCTTGTTGAAGAAAAAGAATCTGTTGGAGGTTTTCAGTTTGAAAATCAAGATGAACATGAGTGGCAAGATATTCTTATTGATGCCAGAATGTTTTCAAATAGATTCATATTTTAAAGGAGAATTTTAATGTTAGTAAAAGATTTGGTCAATGTAATTGATATTGATGCTCGTGATGTTGTATCTCTTGAACTATTTAATGGTGCTGCCGATTTAATTGCTGAAAGACTTATGATGGAAAATGGAATTAACCATAAGGCACATGAATTATTAGAAGCAGCCAGAAAAAATGATAAGAATGAACTATTACAACTTATTGATAATAATGAGGCTGTGCGAATGGCTGCTTACATTGTCATTAAAAGCAGAGTTGATAGCTTATCGAGACTCTTATCCTATGGAAGTATCAATGTACTTGATGATTTAGAAGTTGAAAGAATCGAAGATAGAGAGATGGGTTTTGCTATTGTCGTTAAAGAAGTATAAACAGATTTAAATTTGTATGTTATAATTAAAGGAGAAGGTAAGATGTTTGAAAGTCAAGTAAAAAGAAGTAGAGCAGCATATAAGAAAGCATTCAATGAAGGATTTGAAAAATTAAAAACTGGTAAATATACATTGAGAGATGCTCTTGAAATGGAGTATTTCATGTATAAAGTTGAAAGTAGTGAAGGAACGATTCAGGGATATCAGGTTGCTCACTTTGGAGAAACACTTTGTAATAAAAAGGTTGAAGCAATTGGTGTTGAACCATATACCGAAGGAGCAGATGGTTTTCCTTGGGAATCTATCCTAGTACTTAGAACAATAGAAGATTAGCGGAAACGCTGGGAGGGAAAAATTAAAATGTTTAGAACAGCAACTGTTAAATTGAATTCAGTCAAGGCGATTGCCTATCGTCGTAAACTGAAAGGCGGTGGTTTTTCTTTGGTGATTCATAGACCTGGAAAGTCTCAGCCTGGAATTGCCGATAAGAGTAAGACAACGAATGACCCGATTCCTACAAAGAATACGAATTTGAATGATTTTCCAATTGAATTGTTCAAAGAGGCTTTGGAATTGACTCAGGGACTTCCTTACAGAAAATTACCTCCGATTAAAAAGGTAACAAAGGATATGTTTATAACAGAAAAGCCTGAAAAGGTCGAAGAAGAAATCATCATCAATGAAGAAGATTACCAGAAGATTCTTGACCGCTATACGGATAAGAATGGAAAATTATCCTATGACCTTATCAATAAAGAATTTATTAAATTTGCCAAATCTTCAAAAATTGTAAAAACGATGATTGATGATGGTGCAAGTCTGAAACAGGTTCGAGATTATATTGTTCGAAATAAAGTCAGAAATATTATACATGATAATCTGACTGATAAGGAAATCGATAAGATTGTTGAAATGCTTGATGCAACACAGGAGAAAGGAATCTTCAAGGAGTTGAATGGTGAACTCAAGAAGTTGATGAAATAGTATATGGCAAAGAAAAAGAAAAAACTTCAGGCAACATCGAAAAATACAGTTGCCAAAAAACAGGAACCGAAACAACCGCTGAATAAAGAAGCAGTACAGATAAAAAGAAATACAGAGATACAAAATGTAAAGAAAGAATTGCCAAAATTAATTCCTGAAAAGAAACTTACATTGGAAGATTACGGTTATACGGGAATATTCTTTTTAGTTTATTATGGACTATTTGGAATTCTGGTTATTCTTCCTACTCTGTGTGGTAATTTTTTAATACCTATTGCTGTTTTGGGAATTGTTGATTTCCTATTCATGGTATATTATTTGACCTGTATCATTGCAGATTTATTCGGAATTCAAGTTGTTTGATGAAATACAAAATAATTCAATCATTAGGGGGATTTAAGCCATGGATGTTGAAGAAGTTAAAATTAAAAAACAAAAACTCAAAGATTTAGCCGAGGAGCATGACCGTCTCTGTGACAATTTCGATGAGAAAATGCATGAACTCTACGATGCAGCTCAAACAATCTGTAAAGAATTCGGATTGACCGCTACTCGTATTTCTAAATTTGAAAATGGTCGTCAGGTTACGAGACTTGAATATTTTGACTGTGATAATCAGGCAGAACCAATCGATGAGGAATGGTTTAAACGGTTATGTAAAGAAGACGACCAAACATTGCGATGAACTTATTTAAAGCATTGGTATTGACTGTCGTTATCGAGGAAATCCTTGCTCTATTGATTGGTTTTCGTGGAAAAGAACTTTTGCTCGTTCTATTGGTAAACATTCTTACCAATCCGACAATCAATGTCATTATCCAGCAGATTCCGAGATATTTTTATAGTATCCATTATGCAAAGATACTTGCAGTCCTTGAACTTTCTGTCATAGGTATTGAAGGATTTATCTATGATAAATATCTCAGAAGAATAAAGTTTAATTATATGTTATATTCCTTTATCATGAATTTCTGCTCATTTCTGTTTGGAATATTTTTTAGGGAGATTTTCTTATGAGAAGAGCTATTAATCCTATATGTATATCTTTAATTTTAAATGTTTTTACGATAACATCTGTTTTTGCCGATATTGCTGTAGAAACTGAACCAACTTCGAGTCTAGATAATAATATCGTTGCTTTTTCAGTAATTTTTGCAGTTGTCATTGTAACACTATTATTGATTAAGGTTATTTTTGCCAATAAAGATAATGAAAAAGAAAAAACTCAGGAGAAGAAATAACATGAAAAAATTATTTATACTTACACTAATTTTATTATTATCCGCTTGCAGTAATAATTCTGCTGCTTCGGAACATTCGAGAGATGTTTCTCAAGGAATTGAACAAATGGATAATAGACCTGCTGAAGAACCAGTTGGTCAGGGAACTTTGGAAGAAGATACGATGCCTCAGAGCCTAGATTTTTTAACCGAAGTCATTCCCGATGATTTCATTTATCCCGACCGTCTGATGATTGAGGGTATGCCTGCTAATGCAGAAAAGATAAATTCTCTTGAAGCCTCGGGAGCATGGAAATATGAACTTCTGTTTGACAACACATTTACTAATAAAGAATTTGGTGTCTGTCAATTATCCATTGGACAAAGTGTAATTAATTTTGACCTTTATCCTAAATATGAGAAATATGACCAGGAACTCGTAGAAACAAGCAGAGAAGAAGTTGGTTATGCTACTTACTCAGGTTCACTCGATGGAGAAATGTATACTTTTTCTGAACCGAGTGGTAATTCGACCATTGTTCTTGGACCATTCTATCGTATTGAAGGAACCGAATTTGGTTTTGGTTCAATTTCTCTGAGTAATGGAAATATTTTCTCATTCGTTCTGGTGAGACCATAGGAGATAAACTATGAAAAAAGAATTTATAAAAAAATTAAGTGATTTTTTAATTGAAAATGTCCCATATTTTTCAGACATAAAAAATCTTGTTTATGTAAAGGATGACAGTGGCATGGAATGGTTATATTGTAACTATATTTCTCATAGTCAAAAAAGAATAGATATAACAGCAGATTCAGAAAAGGCAATTCTTAAAGATTTTATAAATCATCTTGAGGAATCTGACTGGATTATTCCTGTGGATGAAAAAATATTTTTTAGTAATTAATGAGGTGTGTATATGAAAAAAATTATTTGTATTTTACTGTTTGTATTGTGTCTGACTGGTTGTGCTAAACAGGAACCGAAAGCAGAACCTGCAATACCTAAAGAGATGTCTACCATCGGAGATGCCATACTTGCTGGTATCGATGATGAATATTACGGATATGAAATTTCTGAAGATTATATCAGAGTTGTGAATGATGATTATGTATGTGAAGCAACGCTGACCAAAGAACTTCAGGAAAAACTCGATGCTGTCGATTTCTTTGCTGAAGATAAAGACAAGCAATATGCCGAAATTCTTAAAGACCTTCCAATTGAAAAAATGGAACCAAGGTCTGCATCTGCCCTGACCGAAGATGAGATGAAACAACTCATTGGTAAGAAAGGTCAGGATATTCTTGATTTAGGATATAGTTGCTACGGTTACAATTTGTCTGAAGAAAACGGCATCTTTTTTATCGAGAAAGACGGATACTGCTATCAGGTAGTTGTTGAAGAACATGTCATTGAAGAAGATACGATGGATACTTCTGAAGTGTTCTCTCAATGCACGATAAAAGATTTTAAAACAGAGTAAAACTGAAAAGGAGAAAAAAATATGGAAGATATGACAGCAAAATTAAATGAGTATAAGTCAAAAAAAGATGCAGAAACAGAAAATTTACGTATTGAAAAAGAACAGGACTTCAAGAGTTTACTTGCTAAAATAGAATCATATGCTTCAACTTTCGATATGTGGATTAAAAATTATAATGCTGCTCTCGATGCAGGTATTCATTTCAGCGATGATACTTATTCAAAGCAAAATTTCAATGCCAATGGGATTACTCATAATCTTGGATTTTTAAGAGTTGGACCAAATAATGATAGAGCAATCGGTCTTGCTGTTATCGGTGGTGGTGCAAATGGACCAGTATCCATAATCTATAAGGATGGTAAAGTATTCTATAGTAATGATGCTTATTATGGTCATGATGAAGAATATGCAAACAGACATCCAATTACATCTTTTGATGACAGAATTCTTAGGAATTATCTTTTTGCTGCTAATTCATTTTTTAGTGGTATTACTCCATTTGAAGAAAGACTTACGGAATATTTGAATAAATGTTTAAGTCGTTATAATTAAACTGAGGATTTTCTTATGAAACTGACAACAAAATTAGATAAACTTACTAAGGAACAGGAAGAACTTCTTAATAATCTTGAATTTGCCATCTCTGATGAGGAATCGTTGGCAAGGGATGTCATCGATGAAGAAGTTGCTTGGGAACAGTGGTGTGATTCTCACGATGATGCCTTTACCACATATAGTTATTCAGAAAGCAGTCCATATTATTATCCCGCAGGTGCTGTTTTTGAAGAAGTTGAAGGACCAGAAGGATTTGAAGATGTTGGAGAAGATGAAATCTGGGAAACATCAGAAGGTAAAATGGCTCTCGATTCTGCAAGAACTGCCATCAAGGTAATTCAGAAAAATATTGATGATATTTTGGTCGACAAAGAAAAATGGTACTACGATATATATCCTGAAATTGACCTCGATGAATATGCTGAAGGTGATGCAGACACAGAAATAGCAGATGTAATCATCGACAATATCATTAAAGACTAATTTAACAAATTATAATAAATTTGATATAATTACAGTGTAAATGTATAGTTATGTTTATTTTATAACTGACAGTCACGGTCATATTAAAATAGGAAAGACCGATGATGTGGTAAAAAGACTTAGTGAATTGCAGACAGGCAATCCTTTTAAATTGAGTATTATTCTTACGATAATGCTCAAGACCATTGAAGATGCTTTCAGTCTTGAAAATGCTTTGCATAGAAAATTCAAAGACTATCAGCTCGAAGGTGAATGGTTTGAAGAAGGACCTGTTCTGCAATTTATCGATAAAGATATTGTGCAACTAGACCGATTTCAGTTCGGTGGGTTAAAATTTGGTAAGAGGTAATTATGGCATATAGTCCTATGATGCAGGAATATCTGAAAACCAAAGAACAGTATTCCGATTGTATATTATTCTATCGTCTCGGTGATTTTTACGAGATGTTTTTTGATGATGCCGTAACGGTTTCAAAAACATTGGATTTGGTATTAACTTCGAAAGCCTGTGGTACTGAACCGAAGGCACCAATGTGTGGAATACCTTATCATGCAGTTGATAGTTATGTGGAAAAACTCATCGACAATGGGTATAAGGTTGCCATTGCTGAACAGATGGTTGACCCTTCCACCGTAAAAGGTCTCGTACCTAGAGATGTCATCAGAGTCATAACTCCAGGTACAATTATCAGTTCCGATGTTGTTTCGGAAAAAGATAACAATTATCTTATGGCAATCTATTTCGATGAGAGTGTTGATGTTTCCTGGTGTGATATTGCAACGGGAGATTTTTGTGTTGCCCATATCAACGATGACAGTCACTTCGATAAACTCATCGAAACCATCGTAAGAGTTCAGCCAAGAGAAATCATTACCAACATAACAAGGAATCGAAATCAACTTTTCTGGGAATATGTTGACCATCTCGAAAATGTTCTGACTTCAACCATCGACTGTAAAAGACTTAGTTATGAAAAGACTGCACCTTCGATGCTTTTGGCATATCTGAAGGATACGCAGAAACAGGATATTACCCATCTCGAACCTCTGAGAACTGTCAATGATAATTATACGATGAGACTTGACCGTTCAACAATTAAAAATCTTGAAATAACGGAAACTCTTTATGATAAGAATGTAAACGGTTCTCTTTTTGGAGTTCTTGATAAATGTAAATCTGCCATGGGTTCTCGAAAGATGAAACAGTGGTTGAAAGAACCTCTCATCAACAGGAAGAAAATTGAAGCACGACTCGATGCCGTCGAAGAAATTAAAAATAATGATTTGATGAGAAATAATATTCGAATGTTGCTGAACAGTATCTATGATTTGGAAAGAATTATAGCCAAGATTTCTTTAGGTTCTGCTTCGGCTCGTGACCTCCTTGCTCTGAAACAGAGTCTTTTTGTCTTGACCGATATAAAAGATGAACTTTCAGTTTTTGAAAGTCCATATCTGAAGAAAATAAATACTTCGATTGACCCATTGGTTGATGTCTATGAAAAAATAGAAAAAGCCATCGTAGAAGAACCTCCGATTACACTGCGAGAAGGTGGTCTGATAAAAAGAGGTTATTCCGAAGACCTTGACAAAATCAACGATTCCATCAAAGATGCGAATACATGGATAAACAGTCTCGAAGAAAAAGAAAGAAAAAGAACGGGAATAAAAAATCTCAAAGTAAGTTTCAATAAGGTTTTTGGATATTACATTGAAGTATCAAAATCACAACTTTCTCTTGTACCTAAAGAATATATCAGAAAACAGACTTTGGTCAATGGTGAAAGATTTATAACACCAAAACTCAAGGATATTGAAAATATTTTATTGAATGCAAAGAATCAAACCGATGAACTTGAATACAAGTTATTCAATGAAATAAAAGACTATATAAAAACAAAGACAAGTATTATTCAGAAAACAGCGATTGCTCTATCTGTACTCGATGTCATTTGTAGTTTTGCTGAAGTATCTAAGAAAAATAATTATGTTAAACCTATAATTACAGAAACAGATGTCATCGATATCAAAAAAGGCAGACATCCTGTAATTGAAAAAACTGTCAAAGAAAAAGAATTTGTTGCTAATGATATTTATATCAATCGAAGTGATAATTCGATGCTGTTGATTACAGGTCCGAATATGGCAGGAAAATCTACTTACATGAGACAACTTGCACTGATAATTCTCATGGCTCAGGTTGGATGTTTTGTTCCTGCTAAGGAAGCTACAATTGGAATCTGTGATAGAATCTATACCCGTATCGGTGCTTCAGACAATATTTCCATGGGACAATCAACATTTTATGTTGAAATGTCTGAACTTGCCTACATTCTAAATACTGCAACAAAAAACAGTCTCATCATTCTCGATGAAATTGGTCGAGGAACAAGTACTCTCGATGGTCTTGCCATTGCCTGGTCAGTCGTCGAAACACTAACCAATCCTGAACATCAAATCAGAACACTGTTTGCAACCCATTATCATGAGTTGACAAAACTCGAAGAAAAGATTTCAGGAATTAAAAATCTTACCATCGATGTCGTCGAAGAAAATAATGAAATTCAATTTACTCATCGAATCATCGAAGGGGCAGCCAACCGAAGTTATGGTATTCAGGTGGCGAAGATTGCAGGGATACCAAAAGATGTATTGTCAAGTGCTCAGAAAAAACTGGAGATGCTTGAAGAAAATAATTCAATTAAACTATAAATGAGAAACCCATGTCAAAAATGAAAGATAACGAATTGAAAAATGTTACTGGTGGTCGATTACTCGATACTGCTGATAACATCATCGATAGATTTATTATCGCATGGGATAGTCAAAAATAATTGTTTCATCCTATAATTGATGAATTGAAATGTATGGAAACAGGTTTCACCCTATACGGTGTGAGTGAATTGAAATTTTGAAGAATTATTTAAAAAACTATGTGCGGATTGTTTCACCCCATACGGGGTGAATGAATTAAAATATTATTTAATTGAAAAAATGAAGTTTTCTCCATGTTTATGGAGGTTATTCTAGAACTTTCAGGTCTGGTAAAATTAAACAGTAGTTATCTCCATTTATATGGAGGTTATTCTTCTTAAGTGCAAGAAACAAAATAGAGTTTCTCTCTATATTATAGCGATGTTGTTTTGTAAGAACAAAAATTATTTTGTAAGTTTTTTTATACTTAAAATATTTTGTAATATTTAATTATATAGACTGTATATTATCTGAAAAATCATCTCTAGGATAATTTTAATAATCTTACTAAAAAATATGTAAAATTAAATATAGAAAAATTGAAAGAGGTGAACTATGAAAAACTATAATATTGAAGAACTTAAAAGAGTTGTTGAGAAAAATAGAGAAATCATCATCGAAGATGTCATTGGAAAAGATTCTGAATACTATGAAGATGTCAAGGTTGATGATGAACTTCTGTTGAATGTTTTTTCACTGATATTTGAAGACTTTCTGAAAAAGGTTTCTGGTCAGCTGATGAAATATGGAAAAGTATTCTACGAGTTTGAAATTAAAATTCAGAATCTTAAAGAATATTGTCAGGACAACGGTATTTCGGAAAATGAATTTCTTGAAGTTGCACAGAAATCTATTCAGGCTGGAAGATATGTTAGAGGTCTCGATAAAATTGACAGAAATATTGATTTGAGAAAAATTATTTTAGGAGGATAACAAAATATGGAATCAGTAAATGATGATGTTTTGAATTATGTTACTGGGGGTGCAAATCAGGATAAGTTTGAAGAACTTAACGGAGTTATAACTGAAATTCTGCCCAATTGTGGTGTGAATGTCCAATTGGATAATGGTGAAATTGTTAAAGCATTTTTATCTGGTCAAATAAGAATGAACTTTATTCGTATTATGGTTGGGGATAGGGTAACTGTCAGACGTCTTGCTGCCGACGGTTCAAATCCACGAGTGGTCAATAGAATTAAATTCTAATGAAAGGAGATTATAATTATGAAATACGAATGTTTTAGAAAAAATAATTTTTTGTACATCATTGAAGGAGATTCAGACGATTCTACTTTAATAAATTTAAATGAAATCAGTAATATTGATAAGATGGTATCAATTAATGATGATGATAGTACTTGTTATGAGGTTCTCATAGACCTTAGTCATACGCAAAACAGATATATCTATCGATTTGAAGATAAGGATGAATGGTTAAAGTTCTATGACTCTGTTTTAAAGAGTTTAGATTAAATAGGATGGATACTAAATGAAGAGTATAGACTTTATCAAAAAAATTGAAAATTTTACAGGGAATTATATTGAATTGATTTATTTGATTCGAGACTATCTTTCTACAAAAGATGAAGACCCTAAATATAAGTTGAAGTTTTATAATGACCATATTGACAAAATAGAGGCCGTAAAAAAAGAAGTAAAGGATAAACGAAACAGTAAACTTTCTTTTAATTATCAGAAATTTTACGACTTTCAATATATGTCATTAATTATAACGTATTATCATAATCCTGCAATTTATTTTGAGAGTAAAGAAGATAAAAATCTGATATATAATTTATATAGAACATACTGTAATAATTTCAAATATAAAGAAGAATTTACACCTGACGATTTTAAATTTTACAAATTGAGTAATCCTTATTGTAATTTTTTAATCGTAGAGTTCCTGAATAAAGAAGCAAAGATACAACCATTGTGTCATAAAATATTCTTCCCTTACAATGTTGCTGACAAACATATTCAGAGGTACTGTCCATTTACTGTGGAATATGACTATGATGATAAGGAATGGTTATGTGCTTACAATGAAACTGAATTTAAACCGAAAAGAACAAATCTAAATATCGATGTCTCTAAAATATCAGACAAAGAAATCATGGATAAAATTGTATATTTTTTAGGTTTGCTTCCAGACGGAGCAACTGCATAAATTTAAACCCTGTACAATAAATTTGTACGGGGTTTTGTCATATTTAATTTATATGGGAATAAGGAGAAATTTTCTATGGTCAAGATAGATGTAAAAAGTCTTTTAAATGAATTGGATGTGGTTTTTTATTTAAGACCATATGGTTATGATGACTCCCAATTATTTTTATTGGTAGAAGATTGGGATAGTGTTAAAAAGATAAATATGCGTATCAAAGAAGAATTCATGGCAATGAATTTGGATATCGATGACCATGAAATTATTGACATGTATGACACCTATTATATTGATGAGGTAGTTGACCGTTGGGGATTTACTGATGAATATTATCTCTGTGATGGGTGTGATAAAATATATCCAATAGAGGAAAAATTCAAATCAAATCGATTCATCGACTATGAAGAAGGTATGCAGTATTGCCCTAATTGTGTGAAAGCAAATCCTCGAGGATATATTGACTATCTTCTTGAATTTCCAGATGAACGAGCAAATATGTTTTTGAGTGAGAGAGAACTTAATTCTCTTGGATTTGAAAAACTCAATGATAAAAATTATGAATCTGGATACTATGGCAGAACCGATGACCCAAAACAAATCTATCGTAGATTAAAAGAGGAACATCCTGATGCAGATATACTATTTCATGTTTCAGGAAGTAATCCATTTGAAGTTGATTTTGATGTTTTCATCAGGGAGGATAAATAATGTCACTATTACAGGAATTTGAACAAATCAATGATGAACTGACTGAAAAATACGGTAAAAATATCCGTAGAAAAATCAATCAGTATTGTGAGAATGTTATTAAAGAAAATGACCAGGATACTGTGGCAAATGAATATGTTCTGGAAGCAGATAAAGAAAGATATTTCAATAATGATAAAATTTCAAAACCTCTTAACAGCGGTCATGTTTATTCAGGACTGATGTATGATGAGAAACTGTGGAAAAAATTCTTTGCCTGGTATGATAAGAATCGAATCCACCGTTATTCAGATGAAATACCTTACAGTAAAAGAAGATTCTGGTATTGGACTTCCCACGGTACAGGACCAGGAACAATACCTGATGACCTCATGTTGCTGGATGAAATTGAAGGTGAAAATAAAAAGGGAACCATGGGACTTTATATCTGTCTCGACGGTGTTCTCAATACCGATGAACTGAAATGGTATGATTTGAAAGAAGAATCACCATATAACGAATAGAGGAGAAATATCTATGGATGATGTAAGAGGTTATGTTTATAATGACGATGGAAAACATAGTGGATATGTCGTTTTTGAAGGCACATCTAAAAATATAGCAAACTTCATTATGTTTCATCAGTTTAATCGTGTGGTGATTACAGATATGCTTGACCAATTTATTGTAAGTTCTTTCGGTGGTTTTCTCGATGAAGTCTGTGATTCGGCAACGAGAAAAGAAATTTTAGATGAAATTTTGCCGATACAGTACGGTGAAGTCGAAGCATTTGACCCAAGTAAAAAATAAGGAGAACAATACATGAAACATAAAAAGGTTATGGTGGGAAGTGCTCCAAAAGCCTTGCCAGATGATATGCTTGAAATCATCAGTGGTGGAAAGCAGAACCTAGATTCCAATGGAAATTGGGATACAAATACTGACCATCTTACACAGTGGCGAAAGGATTTGTATAATAAAAAATCCTACATGAAATGTCCAAGTTGTGGAGAATACATGTTCAACAATATGAATAGATATGATGATAATATGTGGCAGCAGTGTTTCTGGTATAACAGACTATATTGCTATAAATGCAGAAACTGGACAGAAGAATTAAACTAAAACTTTTAGTGAGGAAGTGTATTTGAAAAGTAGTTTTAATTTAGACGCTAAATTTGAGCGTAATTCGATTGAATATCTTAAGGACAGGAAAGTTTTTGAAAAACTTGGTTTTTCTAATTTTCATTTTACCGATGACCGAGAGACACAGTTGTCGGGTTCTGATATGGTTGCCGATTTTGATGGCAAGACTGAACAAGTTGTTGATATAAAATCTGTGGCAAGTATGCTGCCGACATTTTCTCAGGAAATTGCCAATGGTAATTCGAGAAGAATTGGTTGGATTATGAACAATGAACTAAAAACAGATTACTATCTCTATGTCTGGCACAATGTCGAAGGAGAATCCTATTATACAGCAAAGAAACTTATTGCTGAGGATTATTCCTATATTTCAGATACTGTCGTTGCTCTGGTAAGTAAAAAAGATGTTCAGAAATATATTACAGATAACACAGGAATACCGTGTGATGAAAATAATGCAAATAAGATTTTAAGGATTTCCGATAGAATATTAAAGACAAATGGTACAGTCTATATCTGGTTGGATAATGGAGAAATTAAAGCAGGTAAGAAAAGACCTAATGTTCCCGTCTACATAACGAGAAGTGATTCCATTGCCGAACAACCGTTGAATTTTATCGTAAGAAGAAGTGTACTTGAAAAATTAGGAAAAAATATTTTAGTAAAATAAGGAGATAAATATATGGGACATGCAATTGGTGGTGGTTTTTTAGATGCAAAAACAAGAGACCGTGCTCTGGCTGAAGGTTTAGCTGATGCCGAAAATTTTGCTTTCTACAATGTAGATAGAGGAGAGAATCCTTCGGGAAGTTATCACGGAAATTTTAGATATTATGACCGAGTATTCAATACTGAAGACGAGGCTATGGAATTTTTTGATTCTCTTGGTTCTTATTGTGACGGTGTTGTAATGGTTCGTGAAGCTACAAGAGGCGCACAGAATCGTTACAATAAGACTGTTTCTAGGATAAATACAAAGAAAAAAGAACTTATAGAAAAAGCAATGGAGAATTTTAAAAAAAGAAGTTCAGAATCAGTTGGATGTAAACAATGTGGAAAAAGGATTCCTGCTACTGAAGCAATTGAAAGAAAATTACGTTGTCCAAAATGTGGAAATTGGCTTGTTCCAGAATCGATTAAAAATAAAATGGAAAGATTAAATGATGCACTCGATTTGGCAGAAGAACAATTGAAAAAAGATACAAGAGAAACTGGAAAAGAAAGATATTTTGCCAAATATGAAGTTCACTGTTAAATGGAGGTATATTGAATGCTCGATTATCAATATATAAAAGATGAATCTCTTTGGGTTATAAAATATGAATCTGGTTACAGAAAAGAATGTAAGGGTTCCGAGGTCGATGCTATTTTAAAAAGAGATTATGAGGAAATAAGTGACAACGATGTTGTAAGTTGGAAATTTCAACCGAAAGAGCTTCAGGAATTTTGGAAGGCATATGAATATTCCCAATATGTTCTCAATAAAAGAGAACTATATGATGTCGATGATTTTTATAAAGAATGGATAAAAAATCCAAATCAGTTTAAAGCAGAACATCGTCCAGTAATTGGAACTCTTTTTGAAGAACTGTCTAAATGGGATAAAAATGCTGATATGTGTATTGTAAACTATGATGGTCAGTTTGTTGTTGGAAATCATCATATCAATAATTTTTTACTTGCTTTGAAACAGCAGGGTGTTGATTTTGATGTTGTATCCATTGAAGAAGGTCAATACTATCCTACGATGACCATTCAGGATGATGATGAAGAAAAACTGGAAATGTTTTCCAAATTGGCAAATAGAATATCTTTGAGGGAAGCACTTAAATAAGTAAATAAAAGTAAGGGGAACAATGTATCTAATAATTAAAAGAATTTTTGATATTTTCTGCAGTCTCATCGGAATTATCGTTATGATTCCTATAACGATTGTTTTGAAGATAGTCTATCTGCTCTATGGAGACAAACATTCTATTTTCTACAAACAACGACGTGTAGGTAAAGATGGAAAAGAATTCAATCTCTATAAATATCGAACTATGGTCTATGGAGCAGAAGAAGTATTAGAAGAACTTCTTCTTGATGAAAAATTGGGTAAAGAGTGGGAAGAAAATCATAAACTTGAGAATGACCCACGAATCACAAAAATCGGTTGGATTCTGAGAAAGACTTCCATCGATGAACTGCCACAATTCATCAATGTTCTGAAGAATGATATGTCTGTCATTGGACCTAGACCTCTCGTACCTGGAGAATTGAAACTTCACGGTGGAGATAAATTTTATGAGTCAATAAAACCAGGTATCACTGGTTGGTGGGCAGTAAATGGTCGAAATAATACTTCCTATCAGAAAAGACTGGAGCTGGAATATTATTATATTAAACATAGAAGTCTGATGATGGATATTGCCATAATTTTTATGACTTTTGAAAAAGTATTCACCATGGAAGGTGCAAAATAAGGAGAAAATTTATGATTGAATTAAAACAACGGGACTCACAAAAAAGACTTGAAAGGTATCCTGAAATAACAAATGAAATTAAAAATTTTATAAATTCACAATTGAATGAATTTGAAGACCAGATTAATTATTGTGTTGTAGGAGAATTTGAAGAAGGAAATTCACCAATTGATTTTACAATTAATCTTTATTTAAAAAACGGTCAATTATGTTATTGTAAACAACCGCTTGAAGATGACCTTTCAAACTGGAGAGAAGTAGCATTACAACTTTGTCTTGGATATAGGAGTGCTGCTGAAAATGTAAGAGAAAAACAGTTAGAAGAAGGATTATATGTTCCATTAAAAAGAAGAATTATTTTTGATAGACTTTATGGGACATACCGATTCAATGATGATGAAGTTGAAAAACTTTTAAATGGAGATACCATTGTATTCATAACAGATACTCTTCCTAGAGAAGATGAAGGAGGAGATTCATCATCTTATAAATATGTTGCAGTTGGTAAACTTGAACAGTGTGATTATGAAGGTGATGATAAAGATGAAAATCAATTTGTTGTTCTTGTAGGATTCAGACGATGGGGATTTAAGAGAGATATGCGATATAATCGATTGAAACCATATCTGGGAAATCATAGATTTACTGTTGAAGAAATTACTCGTCTGATTAAAGGTGAGACATTATATATAGAAACAACATCTAAAACGAAAGTGAATTCAAAAGGTTTACCTTTAGTCATTAAAGCAAATGTAAAATTTGAGAATTTTGATTTAAAAATTGATTGGGTTAAATAGGAGAATCAATAAAAAATACTAAATCAATGAAAGGGTGGAGGTTGAAAGGCTTCCACCCAAAACCTTAAAAGGAAGTTAAACTTGTCAGTTTAGACATATTTAATTATATAGAAATTGTATTGGGAGTTAACAAAAATTGAAGGGGGACATATGAAATTAGTAGATAACGGAATAATAGATTCATCATCGAGTTCAATTCAGTGGAGACAGTTGATTATTTTCAATACAACATACGATGAATTGAAGAAGAAATTGAATAACATCGAAGAATTGGTGGAATTTGATTTACCTTCGGAGATGAAGATTACTTCGATATTGGCAAATCAGGAATTTGTACCATTGACTGGAGCAATCTACTGTCCTTGGATAGACAAGCAAGTTTATAAACATTTCAATGTTGGATACAATAAGACGACGAATAAATGCTGTATCAACAGTTTCAATCCAGGAGAACAGGAAGAAGCAAAACTATTCATAAAAATAGCTGAAAAAATTCCTTGTTTCTATATGGATGGCACATTTGGTCCAAATGAAATGGTTTTCCTAGCCCCAAAAGATTTCAAGGATGAAATAGCAACATCTTATCGAATCATTGAAAATAATGGAGAAGAACATTTCGTTGGACAGATGATTTCTGGAAGATATTTTGTCGATGATATATTTTTGAATGCTGATTATGTTCGAAATTGTGTAAACAAATCGGATGAATTCAAACAGGAATGGATTAGAAAACATACGACTCGAGAGTTGGATGTTGCTACTTATATCACAAATCAGACCAACCGATTCGTCGAAAGAGTTTCAAACTATGACCGTTGGACAAAGGATTAACAAAGCAGACAACTTTGAATAAAAAATAAAAAAGGATATGCTGTCGCCCTCAACATATCCAGTTTTATTTTGCATTTCTTATTATATTATGCAAAAGAAAGGAGAAAAAATAATGATATGTAATCGGAGGTATTTATGTCTTTTCCTGATTACATTGTCATTATAACATAAAAGTTTGTTTTTGTAAACTACTTTTTTTAGTTTCATAGTTTAGGAGGTTAAAATGTTAATTTTTTTAGGAAATCTTACCGTTGAGGAATTGGAAGAAAGAACTCGATGGAATTTTGATACTAGAGATAAATTATGGCTAGAGGAACATAGACAAGATGATGCCAAAGTAAAATATGAAAGTGAAAAATTTCATATTTTTGATATTCCTTTTGCAATTACCTGTGATAAGACTATTTTTAAAGAATTATCTTCAATCTTAAAGCGTTATAATGATGTTCAATGCAGTGCTGAAAAATTGAGTATTTCTGAAATTGATGAGACTGAAGAAGAACGAAAATTAAAGCAAAAACAAAAGGAAAGAGAAGAGTTAAGGGCAAATCCAAATGCCATATGGAATATCAAATGGCATATGATGGTTCCCGTTAAGGTAAAATCAAATAAACGTGAAATAGATTGTTTATATCATGTGTTCATCAATACTTATACGAGAGGTTTTAAAAACATTCCTTCGATGATTACAGGAAAAGGATGGGTTGAACTCGATGATGTTGGATTACATGGTTACTTTTCATTGAAAAATCCTGAAACCGATGATGATGCTAATGAACATCCTGAGTGGAATTATGTAATCGGTGGAAATTATTTTTATATTGAAGGAAAACAATATCATTTAGAAAATGCCACATTTGAAAAAGTTGAATTTGATTTAGCAGAATCAATTGAAAGATTTGGTGATAATTATAGAGAAATTCATTTTGATAAATTAGCAGATTAAGGCTATATAGAAGGGAAATTTATATATGTTAGAAGTCAAACAATTGACAAAAAAATACGGAGAGGTTGCTGCCTGCAGTGACCTTAATTTTTTACTTCCTGATGGTTCAATAACAATATTATTGGGTCCGAATGGAGCAGGAAAATCTACTGTTATGAAAGCCATTACTGGTTTTCTGCGATTCAATGGTTCGATAATCGTTGACGGTATCGATAACTATAAACTTGAAAGTCGAAGAATTATTGGGTATGCCCCAGAAATTCCATCTTTCTATCCAAATTTGACTGTTGCAGAACATCTTGAATTTATTGCTCGTGCATATCGTCTTAAAAACTATAAACAAAGAGCAGAAAATCTCTTGAAAAGGTTTGAACTCTATGACCATCGTAAGAAATTTGGAGATGAACTTTCAAAAGGTATGCAACAAAAACTTAATCTTTGTATTGCTATGTTGACAGAACCTCGTGTTATTTTATTGGATGAGCCATTCATCGGTCTTGACCCTCATGCAATAAAAGAATTACGAAATCTGATATTGGAAAAAAAGGAAGAAGGGTGTACAATCCTCATAAGTACCCATATCATCGATTCGGTAGAAACTCTATGGGATAGAACGATAATCATGAAAAAGGGAACGATTCGTGCTGATATTAGACGAGAAGATTTGAAAGAGGGAGACCCTTCGTTAGAAGATATCTTCTTTGAAATAACTGAAGGTAAAGAACAATGAGACTCTATCTATATTATGCAATTCATTCAACATGGAATCAAATAAGGAAAGTTTTTAAAACTTGGATTTTTTTAGTTGTATTAGCCTCAATACTTGGTGGTGGATTATTTGGATTAAATTTAACAAAATCTCTTAATATTGTTTCCGATGGTGTTTCTAATTCAGAAATATATAAAAGTTTATCAGAATATTTTAAATTTAATATTGTACGTAAAGAGTCTCTTATTGAACTTGTGGCAGGATTTATGATGTTATCAATATTTTCTCTACATATTATTACTGCTGAAAAAAGTGCATCACAACTGTTTTTACCAGCAGATGTAAATTTTCTATTTGCCAGTGATAGAAGTCCTCAGCAGAATCTAATGTTCAGAATCATGTCTACGATAGGAACTATGTTCGTTGCAACAATTTATATGTTGATACAACTTCCAGGTGCAATTAGAAATATAGGTATCTCAAATTTTGCAGGATTTACGCTGTTCATGTTCTGGTGTATTTCAATGGTTCTTAGTGTTCTCATAAAAATACTTATCTATGAATTAACTTGTCATCGTCAAAATCTGAGAAATAATCTTCGATATTTTCTTTTTGCTTTTCTCGGAATAATTGCAATATCATTTTATTTTTTCTATAAAAACAGTCATGACCAGACTTTATGGATTTCAATGGATAAATATTTTAATGCCACTTGGACACATCAAATTCCAATCTATGGTTGGATAAAAGGAATGTTATATCATGCATTGAATAATAATATTACAACATCTCTACTGTTCATGGGGCTTTCGATAGCTTCGGTGATTGTCTTGTGGATTATCATCAAAGTAATGCCGACTGACTATTATGAGGATGCAATGATTCGTTCAGAGGAAATTGCTCTCTATGTAGCAGAAAACGGAGGAAACAGTGTTCTTAGTTCTGGAATCTATCGTCGTCAACACTTCAATAAAAATTTAAACCGTGACGGATTTAATTTTGGATTCGGTGCCAATGTGTATCTGTATAAGATATTATATAATAGAATGAGATTTTCTAAATTATTTATTTTCTCAAAGGCATCAATTACCTATCTTATAATGGCAATTATCTCAGCATTGTTTTCAAATAAATTTATGGATAATCCATCAATTTTTGGGGTTATTGTAATTATAGCAGCATTTGTATTTTTACATACGGTAATAAATCCAGCAGCCAATGATAGAAAACAATTATCCTTCATATTAATTCCAGAAAATACATGGTTAAAGTTGTTTTGGTCAACACTTGGAGAAATATTTAATTGTTTATTAGATATAATTATTCCTGTTCTTGTTGGTTCATATATTGCTGTTGGTAATCCATTTACAGCAATACCATATATACCATTTATTTTATCTATTGATTTATTTGCACAAACTGTGAATTCCTTTATTGATTCGGCAATATCTGATTCTGTAGATAGAACTTTTAAACAAGTATTGCAGATAATATTTTTATATGTTGCATTAATCCCTGATGTATTACTTATAATTTGGGGATTAACAAGAGAATCAGGAATTGGATTTATGCATGCATCATTATTGAATCTTATTATTGGGTGTGTATTCTTTGGATTAACAGGTGTTATTCTTACTCCTGTTCCAGGTAATATACCACATATAAAAACAAAAGATAATATTGAAGCAAGAAAAACATTCAGTAAAATAGGAATTTCATTATTTATAATGTATTTTATTATTGCTCTATGTCAATATACTCTTCCTGATTTGGTAAACTATATTTTTCCAAATAATTCAGTTTTATATACCGTTGCTTATTATTTGCCTATTTATATGATTGGTTTTCCTGTTGCATTTATATTATTAAAAGATATGGATTGGGAAGTAATGGAAAAAAGAAAATTATCAAAAAATCAATTGATAGGTTTACTTCCTCTCTGTTTCTTTTTAATGTATGGTGGAAGTATTATTGGATTAGGAATGTCATTTATAGGAACGCTACTTCCTAAATTTATTCCTATTCCACCAGTTACTCAGGATTTCAATTTTATTATTCAAATACTAGGTACAGCAATAATTTCTCCAATACTTGAAGAATTATTATTTAGAAAAATACTCATTGATAGAACAATTCAATACGGTGAATCAGTTGCAGTATTTTCATCTGCATTGTTATTTGCTCTATTCCATGCCAATTTTAATCAATTCTTCTATGCTTTATTTTTAGGAATTGTATTTGGATTGTGTTATACAAGGACAAGAAATATAAAATATACAATCATTACACATCTGTTAATAAATTTTATGGGTTCAGTAATTGCACCTTATTTTGTTCAGGTTGTATTAGATTCGATTTCCTATGATGCTTTTGGAGAAAGTATTTTTACAATGACAGATGTTCCAGGAGTAAGAATATTTTTAGGATATATTATTTTATTATTTATTGTTTCGCTGATAGGTTTTGTAATATTCACATATTTTATGAGAAGTGTAAGAATAAAAAAATCAGAAATATCATTTATAAATATATTTAATAATCCTGGAATGATTATATTTGTTTTTTCAATATTAATGATTATTTTCTTCAGATAGTTGAAAAAATACTAGACATTTTTTACTTTTTGTTG
>OCTX012288351.1_pt1 | contig 23201 bp, 29 predicted proteins | sample 1539691 | NCBI WGS metagenome assembly OCTX01 (sample SAMN02144231, study PRJEB22623) | gut metagenome | biome: sheep rumen | host: Ovis aries | place: New Zealand
GTATGACACCTACCAAGAAGCCAAAGAAAAATACGAAGCATGGAGAAAGCAGAAGGACGAGATTTGTGTTGGAGATGAGATTGATATTGATGGAGAAATAACCGTAGTTACAATGGTTAACAAACATGGCGAAATACTTTCCGTAGATTGTGGCGGCATGACATACTACTATTATGTGGAATCACAGTTAAAGAGAGCGAAAAAGACTGGCAGACATTTCTTTGAAGTCGAAGACTTGCTGAAGAAGATGAAGGAGCAATGAAAAAACAAAGCATATATAAAGGACTGAATGACATATGGATTAACGAGTTCTCTCATCGGTATGCCTGTTGGGCAAATAACCACAGGGGATGGGCGAAAGCCAAGAAAGCAAATAAAAGGATCGCTAAGAAAAGAGAACGGATAAGATACAGGAAGGAGATGGAAGATGAAGATAATCGTTAAACCTGATGGAACTGGAGTCTTGATTTTAGATGAGGGGAAAGATGACTCAAGAGCAGATGATAAATAAACAGGCAAAGGAAACACCTACAGATAGTGGATTGAATCAGTTGATGGAAGAATGTGGAGAACTGATTCAGGTTGCGGCCAAATGCAGACGGTTTCTGTTTAAAGATCGTACATTAATGGAGTATGACCGAAACAAACTACTTGCAAGCCTTGCAGAGGAAATGGCTGATGTAGAGTTGTGTAGCAAGAAGGTAAGAAAGCAAGTCGGCATTGAAGAAAGTGAAATATCGAAAATCATTACAAAGAAACTGGAGAGGACAGAGAGACTTTGGAAACATTAAAAGATGATGTTATAGAGATCATCGAAAGACTGAAGAAGGTTCGTGACACGGCATTAAGTGAATATACATTACATACTTCTATTGATGCAATTGGGATGATTTCTTATCTTTACATGAAGTATGAAGAAGAAAGGAGCAAACATGAATGAGGCAATATTGATTGGAAGGCTGACAAAAGACCCAGTGACCAGTTTTACGCAGGACGGAAAGGGAGTAACACGGTTCACGCTTGCAGTAGACAGAAGATATAAAAGAGATGGAGGGCAGGAGGCAGACTTTATTAGTTGCGTGGCTTTCAGTAAACAGTCAGAGTTTGCCGACAAATACCTGAGACAGGGAATAAAGATCGCATTGACTGGCAGGATTCAGACAGGCAGTTATACAAACCGTGAAGGTAGGAAGGTCTATACCACGGATGTGATTGCAGAGGAAATGGAGTTTGTGGAAAGCAAGAAAAAAGATCAGACTCCATCACCGCAGGAACAGCCTCCAAAAGATAATGATGGATTCATGAAGATTCCTGACGGTGTAGAGGATGAATTACCTTTCGTATAGGAGGAACTATGGCATATCTCTTTGTGATATACCTGATATATGTGATGTTTTTCAAAACTCAGATAGGAGTTGTGGACTACTGGCTGATATTGTCGGTAGTTACCTATCTTTTCATAAAATATTAAATTATGGCAAAAATTGAATAAGTTTAGTTTTGCGTGTTAATTTAAAGGGGATACATGACTAAGAGAGATAGATATAGAAAATACATAGATTGTACAGATATTTCGAAGTTCCAATTTATGTTGCGTTTTCTAGACACAAAAGGTTTAAGGGAACTGAAAGGTTTCCTGAGTAGAAAAGGGAACAACCAAAAAAAGATATTTCACATCAATGAAGAACTGAAGAAGAAAATTCCAAAAGTATCATGCAAAAGACCATGGCCTATAGAACTTGATGCAGAATGGGAAGAAGTATGCAGACCGTTTAGGGAGATGAAACGGCAACAGCAGGTTAACGAAAAATGAAAAATCGTTTCAACCGTTTCATGACAAGAAAAATCAAGGGGGTAAGTCCTTATGGCATCAGGGATTGATAATGACTTATGGGGCGATCGTTACCCTCATATCAACTGGGATGATATTAAAGCGGATTTCCTTGCAGGGATGTCTTATGGAAAGATAGCACAAAAGCATAATATCTCCAAGACTGCGGTATTCCGAAAAGCAAAATCAAAAGGATGGGAAACGGAAAGGGAAAAGGTAAAAGAGAAAGCTATAGAGCATGCCGCACGGAAGTCTGCAGAGACTATGACAAAGTCAATCCACTACAAGGAAAGAATCCGCAGAAAGCTACTCAAAAAGTTAGAAAAGGAAATTGACGAATTGCCTGAATCCATCGGTTCAGGACATCATAAGAATATTACGGAGAGACAGTCAACAGAGATGTTGGATGGAGGTTTTAAGTCATCACAGAAGAATATTCACACTGAGTACAGAATAAAGGACTTAACTACATCATGGCAGACTCTTACTGCTGATCTTGATGTGGCTGTTGACAGTGATGCATTAACAGAAGCAAAGAAGATATTGGATGCCGTTCAGACGGTTATTGAATAAAAGGGGGTGATCAATTGTCTTTGACACAGAAGCAAATGGAGTATTTACATAACTGCAACCACCGTTGGAATGTCAAGACAGGTAGGTGCTACTGGATCAGGAAAGTCATTCGTTGACTACACTGTCACAATCCCCAAACGAATAATTTCTGCCAAAGATGAAGGTCTTTTGGTGCTGATGGGAAACACTAGAGGCACACTGGAAAGAAACATCTTAGAGCCAATGAGGAAGATATGGACAGAGCATAATGTCGGTAGGATCAAGTCGGATAATACCGTGATGCTGTTCGGCAAGAAGTGCTACGCACTAGGTGCTGACAACAAGAAGCACGTCCAAAGGATTCAGGGTGCATCTTTTGAGTATGTGTACGGTGATGAGGTCACCACCTGGTCAGAGTCTGTGTTTCAAATGCTGAAGTCAAGGTTAAGGTGTGAGCATTCGCATTTTGATGGCACTTGCAACCCTGATAACCCTAGCCATTGGTTCAGACAGTTCCTTGATTCCGATGCAGATATTTATCAGCAGAACTACACCATTGAGGACGGAGTCCTTCCTGAGACTATCGTTGAAGAGTTAAAAAAAGAATATGCAGGAACGGTTTACTATGACCGTTTCATCTTGGGTTTATGGGCGGCGGCTACTGGCTTAATATTCCCGATGTATAAAGAGGCCGTTGTGGATGAAATCCCTGATGTTGAGACAGAGAAGTATGAGGTTTCTGTTGACTACGGTACAATGAATCCTTTTGCCGCCATTCTGTGGGAACTGAAGCAGGGAACATGGTATGCCACCAAAGGGTACTATTATGATGGCAGGTCAAGGGGAATTCAAAAGACTGACGAAGATTATGCAAAAGACCTGGAGAGATTCACTGAAGAAGCAAGACAAAAGTCAGGAAGGAAACTGCGAGTGATCGTTGATCCATCTGCCGCATCTTTCATTACCCTTCTTTTCAAAACAAAGTTGTATTCAGTTTTGCGTGCCGATAATGCCGTTTTAGATGGTATAAGGGAAACAGCAACGGCCATGCAGACTGGAAGGATCAAGATATACTCAGGTATCACTGAATGGCAAGATGAAGCTGAGAAGTATGTTTGGGATGATACGGTGGATGAGGACAGACCTGTAAAGGAAAACGACCACTACATGGATGCCACAAGATATTTTGTGAAAAAGAAAAGACTGGCATCACCAAAAAGGAGAGCATGATGATTACCTATAATGACTACTTGATGGTCAAGGACAGACAGAGTACGGAAGAATTATTATCTTTCGTTCACAGTGTGATCTCTGACCACAAGAACTCCGATATGTATAAACTGGCAGACATTGCGGAGGATTACGATAAAAGAAAAAATAGAACGATAGTCAATTATCAAAAGTTACTGTACACAGCATCAGGTGAAGGTGTCCCTGACATCTACGGAGCGAACTACAAACTGGCAAGCGGATTCTTTCAGCGATTCAATATTCAGGGTGTTCAGTATTTACTGGGCAACGGTATCACTTGGGAGAATGAGGAAACAAGGGATAGGTTAGGCAAGGACTTTGAAAAGAAGGTACAGACACTCGCAAGCTATGCAAGAGTTGGTGGTGTTGCTTTTGGATTCTTCAATCTTGACCACTTAGAGATTTTTAAGATGACGGAGTTTGCTCCGCTGTTCGATGAGGAAGACGGTTCCCTGAAAGCAGGGGTACGGTTTTGGCAGATAGAAAAGACCAAGCCTTTAAGAGCAACGTTCTATGAGATGGACGGATATACCGAGATGGTATGGGGCAGAAGGGAAATGGTAGGAGGCACTGCAAAGGTAAACGGTGCTGAGATATTGAGAGAGAAAAGACCATACAAGATAAAGGTAAACATCTCCGATATAGACGGCACTGAGATATATGACGGTGAGAACTATCCTGCGTTTCCTATCGTTCCACTGTGGGCAAACAAAGACCATCAGAGCGAGATCGTGGGACTCCGTGAACAGATTGACTGCTATGATCTGATCAAGTCAGGCTATGCCAATACGATAGACGAAGCATCTTTCATTTACTGGACGATTCAGAACGCAGGTGGCATGGATGACATTGACCTGCAGGAATTCGTTGACCACATGAGGAGGGTACATGCGTCCGTTGTTTCTGAAGAGGGAGCATCCGCAGAGTCACATTCCATTGAAGCACCGTATCAGGGCAGGGAGATGTTACTGCAGAAGTTAAGAGATGATCTGTATGACGATGCTATGGCTCTTGATGTAAAGTCCCTTGCAAGCGGACCAAAGACAGCAACGGAGATTGAAGCAAGCTATGAACCACTGAACAACAAGACAGATGATTTTGAATATCATGTCACCCAGTTTTTGGAAGGCATCTTATCACTGGCAGGGATAGAGGACGAACCGACATTTTCACGGTCTGTGATTGTAAACAACACAGAGAAGATTCAGACAGTACTTCAGGCATCACAGTATCTTGATGATGATTATGTCACCACGAAGTTACTGACATTACTTGGTGACGGTGACATGGCTGAGGAAATGCTGAAACGGATTGATGCAGATGCTATTGACCGTTTCACTGATGAAGAACAGACGCAGGAAGAAAAGCCACAGGAACAGTCACAAGAAGAACCGAACGAGGAAGATTAATGTATGGAGTTAAAGATAGAGTATCTTGATAAAAGCGAATTAAAACCTTTCGCCAGAAACGCAAAGCTACATCCTTCAGAACAGATTGAGCAGATAAAGAAGTCTATCACTGACTTTGGCTTTAACGATCCCATAGGAATCTACGGTGATAATGAGGTTGTGGAAGGCCACGGCAGATTATTAGCTGTGATGGAGATGGATGATGTAAAGGAAGTACCAGTGATCAGGCTTGACCATATGTCGGATGAGGAACGCAGGGCATATGCTTTGGTTCATAATCAGCTGACGATGAATAGTGGTTTTGACTTTGATCTGCTTCAGGAGGAACTTGATTCACTGTCAATTGATATGGGGGACTTTGGGTTTGATGAAGGCTTATTCAAAGACTTTTCAGAACCGCAGGACATTGTAGAAGACGAAGCACCAGAGCCGCCAACAGAGCCAAAGGCAAAGTTGGGCGATTTATATATTTTGGGAAATAGCCGCTTAATTTGTGGAGATTCTACGGATGTTGCGGTTATTGATAGGCTTATGGATGGGGCAAAGGCAAAACTACTTCTGACAGACCCACCCTATGGTGTAAAGATTGTAAAAGGCGCAAAAGTGTGTGGAGATAAACCATTTGGGTCAACGAGAGGAGAAGCGAAGAATGCCATTCTTAAAGCAAGAGAATATGCTCCGATAATTGGGGATGACACCACCGATACAGCAAGAATAAACTATGAAATTACAAAGAATTATACAGATAATCAAATTATATTCGGTGGAAATTATTTTACTGATTTTTTGCCTCCGTCAAGATGTTGGATTATTTGGGATAAAGAAGTTCCAAAAGAATCGTTTTTTGCTCAAGTAGAAATGGCATGGTGTAGCAAAGATGGAAATGCAAAAATATACAAATATCTTTGGAGTGGTTTGTGCCGTGAGGGTGACAGGAAAATTGAATTGAATGCGAGGGTACATCCGACACAAAAGCCTGTCGGTATGCTTGCAGATATATTAAAAGATTTTTCGGAAGAAAACGATAGCATTCTCGATTGTTTCGGCGGTAGTGGTAGCACACTAATCGCCTGTGAGCAGTTAGACCGAAAGTGCTATATGTGCGAACTTGATCCCAAATATGTTTCCGTTATCGTAAACAGGTATTTGAATTTTACTGGCAAAAAAGATGAAATATTCTGCATTCGTGACGGGAAGAAACTCACTTATGACGAGGTGTTTGGTGAATAAATGGCAACAGGAAGTCATGATCATTTGATGCATAGACCTTATATAAGGCTGTGACATAAATACCTGAGGTCAGTGAAACACCGATTGGTGTGTGGCTGATTGATGACGGTGAAGGGATTAATGGGAATGCCACGTGGTAGCAGGTTCGATTCCTGCGATCCCTTTTATGGAGGTGCATATGGATTACGCACACATTCAGACGGAAAAGGAAATAAAGAAACTTGAGAAGGTCATGAAACAGGAGTATCGCAGAGCATACAAAGAGACTTCTAAGAAGTTTCAGGAACGGATGAAGAAGTTCCATGTTGCGGATAAAGAACGAGCCAAAGATGTTGTAGACAGTGCATCGAGGAAAGAATACATCAAGTGGAGACAGAATCAAGTCTTGATGAACAGGCGATACAGAGAAATGACCGAATCACTTGCAGGAGACTTTCATAATGCAAACAAGTATGCAAGAGATGTTATTAATGGGAAATTGCCTGATATCTATGCATTGAATCATAATTACAGCACCTATCAGATAGAGCGGCACACAAAGATGAACACCAATTACGTATTGTATAACCGTGATGCAGTCAATAACCTGATGAAGAAGAAAGCACGTTTATATAAAACAGCAGGAATAAGGGCGGCAAAAGACCTGACATGGAACAGCAGAAAGATCAACTCTGTAATAACGCAGGGAATCCTGCAGGGTAAATCAATACCTAAAATTGCAGAAGATATGCAGAAGGTTTCAGGGATGAACTACAAAGCATCCGTCAGAACTGCAAGGACATTGATGAACAACGCACAGAACTCAGGAAGGCTAGACAGTTACAGAAGAGCGTTAGAAATGGGCATCAATATTGAAAAGCAATGGATGGCTACTGTTGATGATAGAACGAGACATACTCATGCATTGCTTGATGGAGAGATTGTAGACATTGAGGATACTTTCTCCAATGGTTTAATTGAACCATGTGATCCTTTAGGAGCCGATGAAGAAATACAGAACTGCAGATGTACAATGATTGGAGTGATAGATGGGGAAACAATTTCCCTTGATGAGAGATATATGAGCGTTGATGATTATGATGCATGGAAAGCGGAGCACCGTCATGCACTGGAAGATATGCTAGGATTGTGAGGAAGGTATGGCTACGAAGGAGTTTGAGTTTCATATAGAATCTGATGAGACGGATGAAGTGATAAGACAATGCACAGAAAAGGTAAAAAAAGCACTGGAAACAATAGGCATTAAAGCTGAAGGTTATGCACAGGGATTGTGTCCTGTCGATACTGGACTTTTAAGAAACTCCATAACACATGCAGTATCAGGAAATCCAACATCAATCACCACATATACTGCAGATAGAGAAAAGAATGGAAAGCTGATGTCAGGATCGTATAGTGGAACAGTAGGCTCCGCAAATGATAATACAGTTTATGTTGGCACTAATGTAGAGTATGCAGTAGATGTAGAATTAGGCATTAAACGGAAACGTCCTAAGCCATATATAAAGCCATCAATCCAAGATCATATCAGTGACTACAAAACAATAATTGAGCAAGAATTGAAAAGATAAGGAATGTGTGCTATATTATGTGTACAAAGCAAAGCAAAAAAGAGCCTTATATTTTAAGCGAAGAACAGCTGAAGAAGATCAGTTTATCTCTGACGAGAGGTGAACGGATAGAATTGACGGCTCAAAAAGATGGCAGTATCATAATAAGAACTGTCATCCGAAAGAAAATATAGCACACATGCAATTGGGCATGATGGCAGGACTAATAGGAGTCAACTCGGTTATCCGAGATGGCTCTTTTTTGTTTTGCTGATTCACAAAGAATGGTGAAACAGCACATCCGAAGAAATGGAGGAAAAACACATGGCACTGACCAGAAGATTCCTTTCTGCCCTAGGAATTGAGGCAGACAAGATTGATGAGATCATCGCAGCACATACCGATAGCATTGAAGGCCTGAAGGAACAGAGGGATAAGTACAAGGCAGATGCAGACAAACTTCCTGAAGTTCAGAAAGAACTTGATGACCTGAAGAAGCAGGGTAACGGTGAGGATTGGGAATCCAAGTACAACGAGTTAAAGACGGAGTACGACCAGTACAAGACAGACATTGATGCAAAGGAAACTAAGATCGCCAAGGAAAAGGCATACACTGACCTTCTGAAGGAGGCAGGAGTTTCCGAAAAACGTATTGCTTCAATCCTTAGGGTGACAAACCTTGATGATGTGGAACTGGAGGACGGCAAGGTAAAGGATCACGATGCCGTCAAGGGAAACATCGAAACTGAATGGTCGGATTTTATTGTCCGTCAGGAGGAACAGGGAGCAAAGACAGCTACACCACCGACAAACAACTCAGGCAGTGGCAGAGTCATGGGTCAGTCAAGAGCGGCACAGTTAGCCGCACAGTATCATGATAACTTATATGGAGCAGTAAAGGAGGACAAGTAATGTCTTTTAATCTCAACGAAACTGGACTTCCGTACCCTGCAGGATATTTCCTTGCACATGAGGAGTGCGTAAGAGAAACAAGACAGATTCCTCAGGCAGGTGCAAGCACAGCACCTAATGGGGGTAAATACGTAAAAGCAGGAACACCTTTTCCGTCTAATGATGCAAATGCGATCGGCATCCTTTATGAAGATGTTGATGTAACTACTGGCAATATGCCAGGTTCCGTCGTTATGAGCGGCAGGATCTATGAGAACAGGCTTCCTGTTACATTAATTGATGCGGCAAAGACAGCACTGACCGCAAAAGGGTTTGTATTTATCACAGAGCCTTCAGTGACAAGACCTAGCGGCACAACTGGCGGTACTACAGGCGGTACTACAGGCGGTACTACAGGCGGAACGACCTGATAGTTGAGGTGATCTGATGCCGAGTTATGATATTGGTAAAGACATAGTTTGTGGATGGGTTCGCAGGAATTTCCCGAAGAATTCCCGAATACTGGATGTTGGTGCGTGTGATGGTAAATGGAAAAGATTATTACCTGAATATGCAATGGATGCAGTAGAGGCATGGGAACCGCATTGTGAGAATATCAAATCAATGTATGGACAGGTGTTCTGCAAAGATGTCGCAAAGCTGAAGTATGATCCTTATGATCTGATTATTTTCGGCGATGTGATTGAACATATGACTATATCTGATGCTCAGAAGGTTCTAAAATATGCATTTGGTAAATGCAAGGATATGATTGTTGCTGTTCCGTATCTGTATCCACAGGGTGAGATCGGCGGTAATCCTTGGGAAGTTCATAAACAGCCTGATCTTACGGCTGAAATCTTTGCTGAACGGTATCCCGAACTTGAGGTTTTGTATGACACGAAACAGAACTATTGCTTTTATCATAAGAAAAATTCGTTTGCCGCTTTATTGAATGACACTGCCAAAATATTGGTTGCAGTACCGACATACGAGAACATCTATCCTGATACCTTTAAGAGCATATATGAGTTAGACAAAGGCGGTCATGAGGTAGATTTTGATTTCATCCGTGGTTACGATGTGGCAAACGCAAGAAATCAGATAGGAAAAGCTACACTAGACCGTGGTTACGAATGGGTGCTGATGGTAGATAATGACGAGGTATTGCAGAAAGATGCCCTATTAAGTCTTTTGGAAACTCAGGAAGATGAGCCGAAAAAGGGCATGACTGTTGGTTGGTGTTTATCAAGGCCGAGAGGATCAGCAAATACCACAGGAAGAACTACAGCGTTCAAATTCGGTGGTAAAGATTATGTTGCCAAAGATGCCTACACAGCCAAGGAATTAAGGGAATTAGCTTCACAAGGAAGGCATAAACTGCAGATAAGAGGCACAGGTCTTGGGTGTGCTTTAATACATCGCAAGGTATTTGAGTTCATGAAGTTTCCGTGGTTCAAGTGGGTTGAGTACAATAACGGCTCTCAGCTATCAGAAGATTTATATTTTTGTGAGAAGTTTAAAGAAATCGGATTGCCAGTCTTTGTTGATACAAGAGTATCTTGCGGACATCTTATGAGATACATAGACTGGGCGAAGGAGGATTAATATGCCAAGATTTGAAAATAACGTGTTAGGTCTTATTCCTCAGGCGGAATGGCTTGACACAGGATTCAATGTAACCAGACCCAATGACCCGATTGACGGATTACTGGGTGATTTAAAGACTGATAATTTAATGGCTCAGTGGAACTCCATTGCATCTGAGTATCAGATTCCTGTAATGGCACAGTTCCATGGATTTGACACGGAATCCCTGACAACCTTCCGTGCTCCAGTGGATAACCACAACATCGAAAAAGGTTTAATCAAAGTAAAGATCAACCAGTCCGAAAGGATGCGTGCCCTCCTGCGTTCAGGAGTCAGAGAAGATGCCATGTATGACTATGTAATTCAGGATGGTATCAGGCTTGCTGATCAGGTTTTTACACGGTCTAAGGCAGCAAAGAATGAACTTCTTGCTACTGGTAAAGTCACCATCAAGGAGAATAACCTTGACCTGACTGTTGACTATGGTGTTCCTGCATCTCAGACAGCCTATACCCTTGAATTCGGGACAGGTGCTACTACTGATATTCCGTCTCAGATTCAGGCGATCGTTGATGATGCTATTGCAAAGGGAGTTACTCTCACAGGTATCCTGACTAGCAGAGTCAACATCACAAAGATGCGGAAGGATGCAAACGTACAGAAAGCTATCAACGGCAACATCGGAGAAGGTGCTTTGGTTAAGGTATCTGATTTTGAGGCATGGTTAGCTGAAGAGTTTGGCATCAATCAGATCATCACAAATGATTTGACTTATGGAGCATCTGCAAGTATCGGTGAAGACGGCAGACCGTCCATCACAACAGAGAGATATTATCCTGCAAACAAGGTAACATTCTTTGCTACTAATCCTGCAGGCAGACTTGGTGTAGGACTTTGGGGCGATCCGCCTGAGGTTGATGCGGCACAGTTCTATAACGTAAATACAGAGCCTTCCATTTCTCCGTATGTTTATGTGAGCCAGAAAATGGAATGGGACCCTGCAGTGCTTTGGACAAAGGCAAGCGGACTGTTTATGCCAGTGCTGTACAATCCGAACTCTCTGTTCATCGCAACTACATCTGAAACGGGTGGTGCTTAATGTATAAAGTTCTGAAAAGGTTTGCAGACCTTGAGGACAATAAATACCTTTATGAGGTGGGGGACGAGTTCCCCCACCGTGGTGTAAAGGTATCAGCTGAAAGGCTGAAGGCTCTCATGGGTTCTGATAATTTGATGCATGAACCGTTGATAGAAGAGATCAAGACAAAAAAGAGGACAAAGAAAAATGCTGACCGAAATCTGCCAAGAGATAAGGAATTGGTTTAAGCAAAGTTCATATTATGGAAAGTTCACCATCACGGACGGTATCATAGACCTTAGTGAGTTGAATGGAGCGATAAAGGATGGACAGTACATCCGCATTATTGGCAGTACCTTCAATGATGGTGTCTGGCAATATCCCACACAGATTCTGCAGGATGAAACTTTTGACGGATGCGTGTGGGGGTTGGGAATTCCACCTGCGTTTCTGAAACTTGCAAGCGAGATAGAGGACTGGCAGAAAAAGTATGGTGATGTTGACAAACTGACCCCATATGACAGTGAATCTTTCGGAGGGTACTCATACACAAAGAGCACTGGAGCAAATGGCGAAGCAATATCATGGAAGAATATGTATTCAAGCCAGTTAAACAGATGGAGAAAGATATTATGAGCCTTTTAACAGATTCAATGGAAGATATGGTCATCCTTGATAAGACAACCAGTTCAGACGGTTACGGAGGGACTACCACAACCTATGTAGAGGGTGCGGAGTTCCAAGGTGCTGTTACTTTCGATGCTTCTATGGAGGCAAGGTCTGCATCAAAACAGGGTGTGACATCACTATACACACTGACAACATCAAGAGCTGTCATGCTTGATTATCACGATGTTGTGAGAAGAAAAAGGGATGGTAAGGTATTCCGAATCACCAGTGATGGTGATGATAAATTTACACCCAAGTCAGCAGGGTTAGACATGAGGCAGGTCACTGCAGAAGAATTTGTATTGCCGAGGTAGTTTATGGACAAAGAGCAGGCATTACATGATTTTTGGGCATCCTTCGGTCTTGACGCATATGACTCCAATACCGTACCGACAGGTGAGAACGCACCTGCCTTTCCTTATATCACCTATGATGTAGGGACTGACAGCCTTGATACACCGATAGTTTTGACAGGCAATCTGTGGTACTACGGAGAATCATGGCAGGAGATCACATCTAAATGTCATGAGGTAGAGAAAAAGATTGCGGAATTTGGTTTCTATGTGAAGCAGATTGACGGAGGCTATATGTGGATCACGAAAGGTCATCCTTTTGCACAACGTATGGCCGACGATACCAGTGACATGATCAGAAGGATTTACATACAGATACAAGTCGAATTCATGACAGCTTACTAGGAGGAAATAATGGGAAGATATACAAAAATCCCTGAGTCAACATTTCAGGACATGCAGTTAGATGCAGGTGTTATCCTGAAGCAGTTCAGTTTATCAGACGCAATTTCAGGAGATGCAGGATTTGATGATGATGATATTGTCACAGCAACAACTGGCGGAATCGAGATTTCCTGCGAGCCTACATACAGCGATCTTGGAGAAGATGTAGACAACTGTCCAGTTAATATGAAAGAATTGAAGCACCTTGACAGTTGGGAGTGCAAGGTTAGTTTCACAGCTTTAAAGATTTCTGAGGAAGGTTTTAAACTAGCACTTGGTGCGGCAGACGTTGATTCTACAAACCATGTAGTCAAGCCAAGGAGAGACTTGGAGCAGTCTGATTTCACAGACCTTTGGTGGGTTGGAGATCGTGCTGATGGCGGTTTGGTTGCCGTGAAGATTCTCAATGCATTGGCAACAGGCGGCATGACAATCAAAACAGAGAAGTCAAGCAAAGGTAATATTGATGTAGAACTGACAGGGCATGTAAGCATCAATGATCAGGACACCATGCCAATGGAGTTCTACTCTATTGATCCTGCAACATCTGGAACAACTGGGACAACTGGAACAACTGGGACAACGTAAAATAAAGGAGATTTATGCAATTATCAGAAATAAAAGGGGAATCTGCCCTTGATGTGCTTGCAGAACTTATGGAGCCGATTGCGGAGATTATGGGTGATCAAGAAATGGTTGATTTACTGCAGAGTGAAAAACCGAAATTGCTTGCAGTAAATATCGCAATCAAAAACCATAAAGATGCTGTAATCACGGCTCTTGCACTACTGGAACAGAAAGAAAGAGAAGAATTTCTGCAGGAACTTACTTTGGCAAAGTTACCAATCATGCTCCTTGATGTAGTGAACGATCCTGACATTCAGCCCCTTTTTACCTAGCAGACCCTGAAGCAGTTGATCTCTTTTGGGTCTGTTATGGTGAATACCAAGGAAAAAGAAAGCCAAAATTATTCTTCCGATACTTTGGAGCAAAGGTAGTTCAAATCAGGAGAGAACATATCTATAAGACTTATATTGCACATGGAATCAAGTCCTTATGTGGATTTGAGAAATCATGGGAGGATATCATCAAGATAAACAGTAAACCTGTAAAAGATGATGATAGAAACCCTGAGGATATTATCAATAACATAAAGGACAAACTGAGAGGAAACAAGAATGAACGTACTGAGTTTGATGGCCACGCTATCACTTAATAAAGGTCAATATGATAAAGGTTTAAATCAGGCCAAGTCAAGTGCGTCCAAAGCAGGAAGTGGAATTTCAAAGACATTCAACAGCACTGGCACGAAAGTATCAGGGCTTGGCGATAAGTTTATGGGGCTGAGTTCCAAACTGTCAGGAATTAGCACAAAGTTTGCGGGATTATCTACCAGTACTAAAAACCTAGCAATGAAGTTTGCTCCATTATCTGCGGCCGCAGGTGCGGTATTTGTTCCTGCAGTTAAAGGGGCAATGTCTTTTGAGGATAAGGTAGCTAAGGTTTCAACACTTGTCGATACTTCAAAAACTCCAGTCAGCAAACTGTCGGATATGTTCCTGAAGCTGTCGAAAAGCACTGGAATGAGTGCAGAAGATTTGGCAGAGGCAGGATATCAGGCACTTTCTGCAAGTGTACCCATCGAAAAACTTGGCAAATTTACAGAGACATCGGCAAAGTTAGCAAAGGCAGGATTTACAGACACTGCAACGGCTGTTGATGTGTTGACAACAGCACTGAACTCTTATGGCGATAAAGCAGGTTCTGCAGAGTCGATTGCCAATAAACTTGTAAAAACACAGAACTTAGGTAAAACAACCGTTGATGAACTTGCGAAAAACATGGGTAAAGTTATCCCTGTAGCATCGGCATCTAACGTTGGAATCAATCAGCTGACTACATCCTATGCCGTATTAACAAAGCAAGGTATTAATACAAGAGTGGCAACAACTCAGATCAAGACACTGATTGACGAACTTGGAAAGTCAGGGTCAAAGTCAGGTGAACTTCTAAAGAGTAAAACAGGCAAGTCTTTTAAAGAATTAATGGACAGTGGTGTTCCACTCAATACGGTTTTGAAAGACTTAGATGATGCCGCCAAGGCTGATGGAAAAAGCCTGAAAGATATGTTCTCCAGTAGCACGGCAGGAGCCGCCGCCGTTGCGTTAATGGTCAATGGCGGAAAAGATTATACCGATGTGCTTTCGCAGATGGAAAAGGACACCAACGATGTTGACGTTGCATTGAAGAAACTCGGAGGTACATCAGGTGCAAAAATGAGGAAGGCCTTTAACAATCTCAAGACTGCAGGAATCCAACTTGGAATGGCTTTTCTTAAAACGGCAACACCTGCCATCAGCAAACTTGCAGGGTTCATCACGAAACTGGCAGATAAGATTTCAAACCTGAGTCCTAAAACGAAATCTTTCATCATGGTTGTTTTAGGTATCGTTACTGCAATAGCACCTGTTCTTTTGGCATTAACAGGATTCTTTAAAATCCTGAGTTCAGTTTTTAGCGTTCTTGGTATCGTGGTAAAAGGTGTTGGATTATTAGTCACAGCATTGCCTGCCCTATTTAGTCCTCTTGGCCTTGTAGTGGTTGCGATCGCCGCCGTGATTGCAATAGGTGTTGCCTTATATAAAAACTGGGATAAGGTAAAGAAGTTCGCCAAGACATTGATGAACAACCTGAAGATCAGCTTCAATCAAATCCGTCAGGCTATCGTCAATGCATGGAACGCAATCAAGAGAGCGACAGGAACCGTATGGAACGGCATAAAGACAACTATTTCCAATGTATGGACCGCAATCAAGACCGCAGTATCAACAGCAATAAATGCAGTCAAGGAAACGGTTTCAAGCATATGGAACAAGATCAAAGAAGTAACCAAGACCATATGGGATGGGATTAAAGGTGCGATAAGCACAGCCATCAATGCGGCAAAAACTACTGTAAGCACGGTTGTAACAGCAATCAAAACATTTCTGAATTTCAAGGGTATGGTCAACACTGTCAAGAGCGTTTTTGATAGTGTAAAGAGCAAAATCAGTACTCCTATCAATGCGGCCAAATCTACTGTCAAAACCATGTATGATAAGGTCAAGGGATGGTTGAAGTTTGATAAATTAGCAAGCACCGTAAAGAAGGTTTACGACAAGGTTAAAAGCTATATCAATACTCCCATCAATGCGGCCAAATCTACTGTCAAAACCATGTATGATAAGGTCAAAGGGTGGTTGAAGTTCAATAGTGTATCGAGCACGGTTAAAAAGGTGTTTGATGATATAAAAGAGAAAATCACGGGTCCAATCAATACAGCAAAAGGTGTTGTAGAAAATGCATGGAAAAAAATTACAGGCCTATTTCCAATTAAACTTGGCAAAATTTTCTCAGGGGTAAAACTCCCACACTTCAAAATAAGCGGCGGTAAGATTCCATGGGGTATTGGTGGTGCAGGTGAGAAACCAAAAGTAAGCATTGAATGGTATAAGAAAGCCATGAATGGTGCTATGGCATTAGATGGAGCAACGATCTTTGGCTCTTCAGGTGGAAAACTTCTAGGTGGTGGAGAAGCAGGCAGAGAATTAGTAGTCGGTGAAAAATACGCACTCGATATGATCCGTAAAGCGTCAGGAAACGAAAATACAGAACTATTATTACTCCGTCTCATTAATCTCCTTGAGAGATGGTTGCCACAAAAGACCGTGGCATATATCAATAAGAATGATGTCAGTAGTACAGTCAATCGTGAGTTAGGAAAATTGATGATATGATTAAATTAATTTTGAAAAACTCAATAGGAAAATCCTATGATCTTCTAAACTCAAATGTTATGACATTTCAGATAGAAGGTTTGGGATTCTCCGATGAATCCACTTATGTGAGGGCAGGAAGCATCTATGTGGCAACGGACAATCTGTTGGAGCAGAGAAGCATAGATTTCACTGCCCTTTTTTATAATAACGCAGATGTCGAATATAAGAAGTTTGTCATATTTGCAAGAAAGAATCCGTTAACGTTAATCTACGAAAACAAGTCAGGAGAATACAGAGTCAATTGCAATCTGCAGTCTATTACAAGGATAGACAGAAAAGGCTATGACATTTATGGATGTGCGATTAGTCTTTTATGCCTGAGTGAGTTTTACAAGGTAGTTTCTGCCTATAATAGCGGAGAAGTCTCAGGTGGAAAAACATATGATTTCACATATGATTATCAATATACCGATAGTGTCGCAGAGTCTGTCAATATCCAGTCAGAGACACCTGAAGATTCACCTTGTAAAATCCTGATATATGGCCCGTGTACAGACCCAACATGGAGGCATTATTTAAATGGTGACCTGATAGCATCGGGATCAATGACTGGAGAAGTTCCTGAGAATCGAATTTTAGTGATTGATTCTACTACGGTTCCTTTTTCCATTACGGAGCAGGACTTACTGGGGAACTTAACTGCAGACAGATATCAGGCTTGTGACTTTGGAACAGAGAGATTTTTCTTCCTGAGAAATGGCTCTAATGTAATATCAATCACACATACGGATGCAAATTCATGCCCTATCAAGGTGGAGGCTAACATTAGTTATGCGAGTGTATAATGTTGAGATATTTTCAAGGAATTTTGACTTTATTACATCTGCAATGGTGACAGATGTTCCATATGCCTTTGATTGCCTTAATATCGAAACAAATACCATAGTCATGATCACATCAGATGCAATCATGAGTGGCGATTACATCCATATCAGAGGCAATGATGAAGATTTGTTTGGCATTGTTTCTGGAGTAATGTCAGGAGATCAGAAGGGAACGGTACAGGTTGAATATCAGAGTTTCCACACGATATTTGATACAAATATACTGTTTGACACTGACCTGCAGGGACAGGGAACACTGGAAAACAGATTGAAGGCAATCATTGAGTCCATGTGGGTGAATAATGCTGATACCGTTCAAAACATCACTGGATTGAGGGTAAGAACGATATCATCCACTACTGGATGGGGATTTAACCTGAAGTCTGACACTGAAGGGATGCACCATCTGATATGTAATTTCTATAGTACCTTCATTGTGAGATCACTGCAGAAGTACGGAGTTGCCATTACTGTTACTGCAGACTTTTCTCAGAAGCTGATTATCCTGACCATAGGAAAACCTGACATTGATGTTTATCGTATAGAGGCAGAATTACCTAATGTCCTTGAGAAGAACATCATAATCAAGGAAACGGATTTTGATGTCAATAAACTTGTAATATACAGTACCGAGAATTACACCACAAAAGTGACTTACTACAGGCACTCAGACGATACATATGACACATCAAATACCGACAGATTAACTCCAGTTATTCAGGATGTGGTTTCCATAGAGCCTGAAGAAGGGAAAACATTTGCAAGCCTTGCGGCATCTGAAGCAAATGAGGTGTTTGGGTCTATCGAATACAACAATCTGATAGAGTTGAGAGTCTTGCCTGATGACAGTCTGATCAGACCGAAAGAAATGGTTTATGGACAAAAGGTTATCGTGATTGATAGTGGTAATGAATACAATTCTATCTATACTGGCACACGGATGGAAGATGGATTGATAACTTTAGTATTCGGTACAGTGCGTGTCGATCTCACGAAGCTACTTCAGAGGAGGAATAGATAAATGGCGGCAACGATAGATTTAATCACCTATAATGGGGGAACGGTGATTCCAAGAACTGACGGAATCATTCAGGATGCGTCCATAGGACGGAATGGAGTTTTCTATGGATGCGATGTGACTGCAAGTGCAAACATCCTCAATGTCAGTGGTGGATATGGATTAATTAAAGGCAGATATTTTGAGATACAATCATCTACAATCCCAGTAACTCTTGCTACCACTGACGACTTGTCAGGCCGATTATATATCAGACTTGATCTTTCTAATATAGAAGCCCCAATCCAGTTATTGACAGTGACTGGCGATTCACTTCCTGCATTAGAGCAGGATGCAGATGTCAATTATACAGATGGTGTGTGGGAGATGGAGATGGCAACGTTCAGTGTGACCACTACTGAGGTGACTGATGTAGTAGAAACATACGAGACGATTGTTGATAATGCAACACAGATTGATGCGTTAAATAGTAATGTGGATTCCCTGATAAAATTTAAAGAGTATACATACACATATTCTCTGGCACAAGGCGGTGCCCTTAATATCACTGGGCAGAATTTTGGTCTAGCTACTCCTTCAGGCTATTCTGTACTCGGAATCGTTTACTTTAATTCAGGCTCCTCGTTTGCTGTTCCTACTTATGTTGCTCATAATGCTGGAGCCGCTACAGCAGTGGCTGTTAGAAATATTGGAAGCACCTCATTAAATCCTACGTTCCGTGTTAGATTCGCATATATACGAAGCGGTGCGGTATCATCATAAATAACGTATCAAAGGGGGTGATGCCTTGGCAGGGTATAAAGTCTATTTAGGATTAAATGGAAGCGATGTAAATCGAATCCTCAAAGACAAGCCAAGCATAGCGGTCATCGACTTTGCTGAATTTGGTGAGTCGCAAATAAATAAACTAAGAGCAAAGGGCATTAAGCTAATCTCTTATCTGAATGTGGGGGCAATTGAAAAGAATCGTCCCTATTATTCTAAGTATAAGAAGTTTGCTATTGGCACTTATGCCGACTGGGATGAGAAGTGGATGAATTTATCCAAGAAGGAATGGCAGGACTTCTTGATCGAGCGTGCAAAGAGTTTCAAGAAGCGTGGAGCAATGGGGTTGTACATCGACAACTTGGATGTTGTAGAAGAGTTTAAGGCACATAAACTTTACGAACCTGCAAGGAAAATTCTGAAGACTATTCGTAAGGAAACTGGATTATATTTGATGGTCAACGGTGCTGATTTTTTCGTTTCCAAGTGTATCAAGGATAAAGTAGTACATTTCCAAGCTATTCAGCAAGAGGAAGTGTTTACACGAATTACCAGTATCGGAAAGAACAAAGCAGGAAGTCAGATTGCAAGCGAGTGTAAGAGACTTAAAACATACTGCATTAATGCGAGGAAACACGTTGCCGTCTATTTACTTGAATATAAAGCATCTGCAAAGAATCTTGTGAAGATTTCCGCTTTCTGTAAAAAGTATAAGATGAATTACTACAACAGCAGGACTGTTGATCTGATATAGGAGGGCATATGGTTATCAAGAAAACTGGCAAGAAAAAACATCCGCTTTATGTAAAACCAAAGAAAGGCCATGGATTTTATGTTCCTGCTCAGCAGAACTTCAAGAGCGACTTTGTGAAGCATCACGGATGTTCATTGGCAGGGTTTTATATTGCCATGTACTTTATCGGCAAACATAAGACTATGGGATATCTTCTGAAGTGGAGCAAGAAACATCTCAAGATTAAGAGTAAAATTCCGCTGTCAGAAGTTTATAGGGGACTACGGAAACTGGCTCCTAAAGCTGACATCACTTTCAGGAAAAAGGTGACCGCTCAGGAAGTGCGAACAGCATTATCAAGAGGATATCTTGTACTTTTGGAGACAAAAGATCCCATTCATACCAATCCCATTATGTGGGATGATACAAAATGTTGTGTCAGGAACTTCAGTCATGGCAAGAAGGAAAAGATAAATATCGATAAATACGTTAAGGATCAGTGTAAAAACGACATTTACAGAGGTTGTATTTTCGTGCGACCATAGGAGGACATCATGGACATTACACAATTACTGGTCACTATCCTGACTGTTGTAGTCACACCTTTGATGGGATACATCGTGTGGCTATTGAAACAGCAGACAAAGGATAGAAATGCCTACGAAAAAGGTATCATGCTTCTATTGAGGGTTCAGATCATCGAATATCATGACAAGTATATGCGAAAAGGAACCATCCCAACATATGCTTATGATAATTTCGAAGATATGTACCAGTGCTATCATGAATTAGGCGGCAACTCGATGGCAGATAAGATGCACTCAGAGATTAACCAACTTCACCTCAGAAATAAGGAGGCAGAAGAATGAGAAAGATAGAAATACCAATCACTGCAAACAGAATCAAGATACTGCTTGGACGAGTGTCAGAGAATCTTGTTACACAGGTAGTATTTGATTGTGGTGCTTGGGTGGAATTATACGGTCATGGTGATGCGGAACTGATTCACAAGAGAAGCGGTGACAGCATCGGTTATAAGTGCCTGAATACCACGCAGGAAGATGAAATCCTGACTTGGACGGTGACTAATGATGACACAGGTTACAAAGGCTTTGGACAGCTTCAGGTCAGATGGTATGTGGATGATGCATTAAAGCAATCTGCAGTCTATACAACAGAGACACTGCCATCCCTGACCGCATCGGAAGACGAACCTGCAGAGGTACGGTCTGCATTGGAACTGATTCTTGAAGCGATTCCGACCAATGTCGACCGTGCTTTGGAAGAAGCGAAAGAGAGCGGAGACTTTGACGGTGTAGGCATTGCCAGTATCGAACTGAATGATGATTATACCCTGACAGTGACTTTGACCGATGGCACCCAGTACACCACTGACCCTATCCGTGGAGAGAAGGGCGAGAAGGGTGACAAGGGTGATAAGGGAGATAAAGGGGATACTGGTGACAAGGGAGATAAAGGTGACACTGGAAATAATGGTGTTTCCGCAACGGTGGAAGTCACTGCCGATACCGATGGCGATTACCGCTTGACCTTTACGGATGTGAATGGGAGTATTGAGACCCCTAATCTTTATTCGGATGTGACGGCATCAGCCAAACAGCTTCTCTCCGACTCCTACACCCTCGACCAAGTCCCCTACCTCTACAGACAATCCCCTGATTCTGACAGGGCTGTGGAAGAGATTGTTGGTGGGACGGTGGGGTGGAATCAGCTGTGTAATAGTGCATCTGTCACGGTAACGAACGGACATAAATACTACATGGTAAAAGGTGGAGTGAAGTCCATCGGAGCAAGCACAGGAACCGCCATCACTGGATTGACAAGCGGTACTGATATTGTCACAGACCTCACTCAAATGTTCCGCTCCACAATAGCCGACTACATCTACTCCCTTGAAACCGCCACAGCAGGAGCAGGAGTAGCCAAACTGAAGGAATGGGGGTTCTTTACTGAGGATTATTATGAATACTGTGAACCTACTCTGAAGAGTGTGGAAGGGTTACAGAGTAAGAAGACGGTTGGGTTTAATCAGTGGGATGAGGAGTGGGAAAACGGATACTGGGACCCCACTGATGGCACTGGCAAGACTGGCTCTAATTGGGCAAGGTCAAAACATTTTATTAAGTGCTTTCCGAATACGCAGTATTGCTTTTTTAAGGGGTCGGTGCCAAGTGGTGCTAGTGGATGCATCTTATTCTACGATGCAAACGAGAACTATCTTGGTTCTTTTACGCAGATTTCAGGCGTTGCTTATGGACAGACTGGGCAAATTTTCACAACTCCGTCAAACTGTTATGCGATGAAGTTCTACAACGGGGTTCATTGGATGGAATATAATAATACTTGCATCAACCTCTCCGACCCATCACGCAACGGAACATACGAACCGTACGAAAAGCACAGTTATACTCTGGATTCATCCGTTACATTACAAGGTGTTCCGAAGTTGAATAGCAACAACAAATTGTACTTTGACGGAGATATATACCCACCGAGTGGAAAAGTGGCAAGACGTTATAGGCTTTTGGATTTGGGGAGTTTGGATTGGACTTATGTTTCAGGAAACTATATCAATTTTAGGTCAAGCACAGCTCTTCCAAACGCAAAATTACCGGCAAGTAGTTATGACATAATTAATGCTTTATGCCCTAAATATGCCATATCAACTTACATTGACGTAGCTACTAAAGATAAGACATTAGCTATTATTTTTAGTAGTTCAAGTGCGGCAGGAAGAGTATGGATTTCTGATAGTTCCTACACCGATGCGGCATCATTCAAGGCGGCAATGTCAGGAATCATGCTTCTTTACGAAGTTGCCACCCCCACCACCTTCACCGCACAACCCTACCACAATCCGCAGATTGTAGGGGATACTGAGCAGTTCGTGACTACTGGGATTGTGCCTGTGGGACACAGCACAAAGTATTATCATAACTTACGCAAAAAGATTGAAGGTCTGCCGTGGGACTTTTCTGCCCTTATCGCACCGACAGAGGTGACCAACAAGGCAACGAGGAATTACACAGCAGGAAGCTATCTTATCCTCAACAACACCCTTTACAAGGTAACCGCCAATATCGCAAACGGTGGCACAATCACACCTAATACCAACGTAACCGCTACCACCATCATGGCTGAGTTCATGAGTTTATAGGAGGCATATTATGTTTGATTTTTTCATTGTTCGTATCACAAATCGTCAGGACGGCACTTTCGGCAACTCTGTCAAGG